>CEOH01004617.1_pt1 | contig 15573 bp, 12 predicted proteins | sample 530311 | NCBI WGS metagenome assembly CEOH01 (sample SAMEA2619923, study PRJEB7988) | marine metagenome | biome: marine biome (ENVO:00000447); feature: deep chlorophyll maximum layer (ENVO:xxxxxxxx); material: "saline water (ENVO:00002010), including plankton (ENVO:xxxxxxxx)" | depth 60 m
ACAAAGACTAAAGTTCTTGCAGCTTACGGACAGATCATAGACATCCTGTTCGCAAACAACAAGTTTCCTATTTCTGTTGAATCCACGCCTATGCCAGTAGGTATAGATGAGTTTGCACATTTATCTAAAGTTCCTGTAACTCCAGAAATATCCGATCCTTACGGATTTGAAGGTGACGGACAAGAGCTACTTCCTGGAGCCATGCAAGCAACTCCTGCACAACAGCAAGGCCCAGAACCCGCAGAGCTTGGAGGGTTAGCGGAGAAGTATGAAGGAGCGAACCTTGCTTCTGGCCCTGCTCGTATGGGTGAACCGCAAATAAGTCCTGCAGCAGAATCAGCGAGAGTGATGGAGAAGTGCATACAAGATCAGCTATTAGACACAAATGCTGTAACAGTTCTGCGACACGCAATCTTTGAGTGTTCACTTCTTGGAACAGGCATAATCAAAGGCCCATTTAATTATAACAAGACTGTACACAATTGGGAAGGTGGGCAATATAATCCAATGGATCGTACAGTTCCACGTATTGAAGCAGTTAGCTGTTGGGATTTCTACCCTGATCCTAGTGCGACAAGTGTTGAAGATGCTGATTATGTAATTCAACGACACCGTATGAATAGGGAACAAGTACGTGATCTTACTAACCGTCCATTCTTTAACAGAGAGGCAATTGACAATGTTTTACAAAGTGGGCCAAATTATGAAGAAAAGTATTACGAAAATACTCTCTATTCTAATGACGATGATCCGAATTACCAAGGAAGTCGTTTTGAAGTGTTGGAGTATTGGGGTACACTTGACGCAAAGTTTGCGGAAGAAATTGGAATCGACTTTCCGAAAGAAGTGAAAGGGAATGACGCTGTACAAGTGAATATCTGGATCTCAGGCAATGAGATACTTCGCTTTGTAGCAAATCCTTTTATACCAACACGCATACCTTACCAAGCGTTTCCCTATGAACTCAATCCCTATCAGCTATTTGGTGTAGGTGTTGCAGAGAACATGGAAGATAGCCAAATGCTAATGAACGGTCACATCCGTATGGCAATAGATAACCTAGCATTAGCTGGCAATCTGGTATTCGACATAGACGAAACACAACTCGTTCCTGGGCAGACAATGGATATATTTCCAGGAAAAATATTTAGAAGGCAGTCTGGCGTGACAGGTACAGCAGTGAATGGCATAAAGTTTCCTAGCACTGCTGGAGAAAATGTCCAGATGTTCGATAAGGCGAGACAGTTAGCTGACGAACAGACAGGCATACCATCTATTGTACACGGACAGACAGGCGTGACAGGCACAGGACGTACTGCTGCTGGACTCAGTATGCTCATGTCAAGTGCGGGTCTAAGTATAAAGACTGTCATAAAGAACGTAGATGACTTTTTATTGAAGCCATTGGGAGAAGCATTCTTTCAGTGGAATATGCAGTTTAACGAGCGTACACCTGAGAAGATAGGCGACCTTGAGATTAAGCCTAAAGGAACAAGCGCTGTTATACAAAAGGAAGTACGTACACAACGATTAACAGCTTTACTCCAAACAGTTGCTAATCCTATGCTTGCACCATTCATAAAAATACCAAATCTCATTCGTGAGTTAGCCATCAGCCAAGACATTGATCCTGATGCGTTGGTGAATGATATAAATGATGCAGCGATATTCGCTGAGATACTGAAAGGGTTGATGCCAAATGAACAAGGAACAAGCGAAGATGCTACTGCCCCTAGCCAACAATCAGGAGGTATGGGAGGGGCTAAAGGAGTACCTGAACCAATTAATCCAACTAAACCGCCAGCGGTTGATGGTGGAGGAATCGGAGTTGGAGGTGCGCCGACTGCAGGGGAAGCTGGTTTTACTGGAAACCTTAATTAAATTACAAGATTCAACAAGAGATACAATAAAGGCACAAAAAAATGGCGACATTAGAGGAAATAGCCCAACAATTTGAGGATGCTCTTGAGACAGATACAGGTACAACGATAGCTCCTGGAACAGTGGCTCCAGTAGGTGTAACAGCAGGAGGTAGAAAGAAATTATCGTGGCCTGAAGTTGTTCAAAAGATGGCAGAAAACACAGGACTAGGTAAAAAAGAGCTTTTACCAGACGTACCGAAAGGTGTAACATCACAATCTTTTTATAGGGCAGGAGCCAGATCGGGTTTGTTGCCACAAGGTCTTGCAACATTTACATCATCGCCTTTCGGGTCTTTCCAAGGACGTATGGGCGTTGCTCAAGGAACAAAGAAGGATCCTGACACTACAACAGAACAATCTGCAGTACCTGCACCTGTCGTTGCTCCCTTATCTGCCCCACAAAGACAGGAGCAAGGGTGGACAAGCATGGATGAGAGGCAAATGGCCTTAGATAACTTAGATCCTGTTGTTGATCCAAATAAAGGATTTGCAGATTTAGTTCAGACTCTTATCCCTACAGGAACGATAAAAACTGCTGTTGATTCTTTTAATAAAAAGGATAAGTTGCCTACTTATTTTGACTTTAGTACGTTCACTTCAGAACAAATAGATTCTATGATAGAAAGCGGATTAATGAACGAAGAGCAAGCACACCAGTATTCTAGAGGAATACACAGAATGAACGCTAAAGGGAGACCTGTCAGTAAGCAAGGAAAGGAAATAGATCGTATTCAATACCACGAAGAACTAGAAAGAGAAGAAGAAAATAATATAGCTTTTAAAATTCTAAGAAAAGGCGGGAATCTTTTAGGAATAAAGTCTAAAGTTACTCCCCCAATGTACAAACCAGGATACCAAAATGACGGAACATATGTATCTCCTGGAGGTACTGTTTCAGCTATGGGAACGTGGAATGGTCTTTTAGGATTAGTTGATAAGACGGTAGCAGAAAAGGAAGGCATGGCTACGCCTACTCTTAATTCAGCACAAAAAGCTTTAAGCGCAATTAAAGCTTCCGAAAAAAGATTTGCACTGTTTAAAATGGATCCAGATTTAGTTAGAGAAGTCAAAGCTAAAGCAAATGCTCTCCTAGGTTCCAGAAAACCTGCGATGATTAAAAACGAAAATGTTAAAATAAGTACAACAAAAAAAGTAGCTCCAGCGCTGCTTTCGGAGGATACAGGTGGTGAAGATTTAAGTGGAGAAGCTTTCGCTTCAGGTCAAGCATACGCCGACACTGGTATGGAGGACTGGACGTATTTTAATGAAGGTGGTCGTGTAGCAATGCAAGAAGGCGGCGAAGCAATGCAGATGCCACAACCGCAAGGTGGTCAAGAAGCAGAAATGGCGAATCTCGGTATAGTTAACGAACAAGCTGCTCCTCCACAAGACGGTGGGCAACAATCAGTGAAAGATGACATACCCCGTGAGGCAGACGAAGGTGATTACATCCTCCCATATGAGACTGTATTGCAAGTAGGATTAAAACAGCTTAACCGTTACGCGAAAGAAGCCATTCAGCTTGCTATAAAGAACAACGTTAACTTGAAAGGTACAGACCTTGATCCAAGTGACGATGTTCCAATTAAAATAAGCAATTACGAATACCACATTCCTAAAGGGCTTGTACCTTACTTTGGCGGTGGCAAAAAGTATCTTGACAAGATTCGTAATGAAGGACTTGCCCTGCGTAAGCGTTTGGAAGAAGAAAAACAACCTTCCATGCAAGAGCAACAGCCTATGGAAGCTGCACCAGAGCCAGCGCCAGCGCCACAACCACAGATGGTTGCAGATGCACAACCAGCCCCTCAAATGCCAATGATGCAGACAGGAGGTTTTGTAAACGATCCTGCGAAAGCTATAAAGTCAGCAGAACAGGCTTTGACAAGCGATGCGTCACAACCTGCTCAATCCGCTTATAACCAAATACAAGCTTTAGAACGAGCTAGGCGACAAAACCAACAACCTCCGATGATTGATCCATCAGGAAGAGTCGTTCAGCAAGGATTTGCTGCTCCTCAAGGATTTATGTCTGGTACTCCGAAAGGTGGAATACCCCCGAAAGATCTTGCTCAACCAAGAGAAGAACCTTCTTATGGCCCCGATCCACAAGCAGAAGTAAAACCTGAGACGCAGGAAGAGCCTGTTGTTCAGTCAGAAACGTCTTCTTCTCCTGCTCCTCAACAACAAAGAGAAAGTTCAGAGTTTGATAAAGCCTTTGCAGAAGCTATTCGACAAGGAAAATCTAAGTTTGAATTTCAAGGAAAATCTTTCAATACACAAAAAAGAGATGATGTTGCTGATTTTCAAAAACTTAAAACTTTAGAAATAGAAAAAGTTATGGCTTTAACAGCTTTAGCTGAAGCTCAAAAAGAAGGTCGAGCAGGAATGCAAGCAGTTATGCATGTCATAAACAACAGAACTAAAGCTGGAAGAGATAAAGAATTTGGAGTAGGTACAATTCCAGGAGAACCACATAGAAGCGTAATACTTCACCCGAATGCATTTACAGCTTTACGTGGGTATACGATGGGAGATCCAAAAGAAAGAAAAAACTTCCAACGTTTTATGGATATTAAATTCGATAATACAAAATTTATAGAAGCAGTGGAAGATGCAAAAGCAATTCTAAATGGAGAAATGGAAGACAGTACAGGAGGATCTTTGTTTTACTTTAATCCTAAAACAGTAGAAATGCCAAAACATCTTAGAGGTTTATCACGAAGAACAATAATTGGAAATCACCATTTCTACAACCAAGGTGGCTTTGTAGAACGAGTGATAGATTCGGCAGCTTAAAATGTTAATGCGCGGAGAGTTTATAGAATACGTGAAGCTTGTGGAAAACGGCGGGAAGGTAGGATTTGATGGAGAGACTTGGTTTCCTCATCCATCCCCTGAAGGCGGTAACGACACAATTGCTTATGGTCACAAACTGAAGAATGATGAGACTTGGATGAAAGTCGGCATATCAGACAGTGACGCAGAGAACTTACTTATATCAGACTTGCAAATTGCAGCCGAAGGCGCAAGCAATGTCGTATCAGAATTTGGCAGCGATGACTTTGAGGCACTAAGTCAAGACTGCAAGGAAATGTTTACAGACTTCGTATTTAACTTAGGATCGAATGGTCTACGAAAGTTCCCTAAGTTTGTGAATGCTGTCATCGATGGCGATACTGAAGTCATGCACCAAGAATATAAACGCTATTACCGTACTGGTTCTGGCGAATTAAGAGAATTAGAACATCGCAATGAAGAATTTGCAAAGATGTTCTTTTAATCAATGGCTACCCGACTAACATGGTGTTATCGGCCCCATTGCTAACCTACCGTTGGCGACCCATATGTTACCATTAACTTGCTGGACATTACTATTTAGCTCTTTTAGGTTTCGTGTGGCCCCAAGAAAGAGAGGTAAAAAATGACTGTCCGTAATGAAACTGAAACTGTAGATGTGGAAGATACTGAAGAACTTGAGCCTACCCCATACCAAAATCAGTATAGGCGAAGCTTAGAAGAGGATGACTTTGAGGAGAACGTGGAAGACCCCGTAGATATGGCTACTCCGAAGCGTAAGAAACAAGGTCTTGTAGATAAGAATGCTACGAATGAGGCTGATTCGCATGATTACAAGAAGCGATACTCAGACTTAAAGAAACACTATGATACTAAACTTAATGAGTGGAAGCAACAACAAGAGCTTCTTCAGGCTGAGATAGCTATGGCAGAAAAGTCGAAAGGCATACCAGAGCTACCAAAGAGTGAAGAAGAACTTGAAGAGTTCCGCACTAAGTATCCAGATGTTTATGACGTAGTAGACACAATCTCATCTCTTAAAGCAAGTGAGAGAGTCAAAGAAGTTGAAGGACGACTTGAAGAGTTAAAACAAAAAGAACAGGAAGCAATCATTCAGACTGCAGAGCAAGAACTTATAAGCTTGCATCCTGATTTTGTTGACTTGAAAGAAGACCAAAGATTTCTTGATTGGCTTGATTCACAGCCAACTAATATATCTGACGGGATATATAAAAACAATACTGATACAAAATGGGCTGCGAGAGTTATTGATTTATTCAAAGCAGACACTGGCAACGTTTCCAAAACGAGGTCGAACCGACAATCCAAAACTGCGCCTAAGAAGGCTGCTGAAGCTGTAACAAAGACTAAACAACGGCGTTACCTTGACGACCTTCAAGACGATACTAAGATTTGGACTGTTGCTGAGATTTCAAGACTCAAACCTCACGAGTTTGCGAAAGTCGAGAAAGAGATCGACAAAGCAGCGAAAGAGGGGAGAGTGGTGAACTCTCTTTAGTTAAATAATAACCTTGATGTAGAAAAGGATTAAGCTTATGGCTTATGCAACTGCAGCAGGTTACGAAAACCTACCTAGTGGTAATTTCGTACCTGTAATCTACAGCCAAAAGGTTCTCAAGTTCTTTCGCAGAGCTTCGGTAGCGGAAGCAATAACCAACACCGATTACACTGGAGAAATTGAGAACTTTGGTGATACCGTGAATATCATCAAGGAACCAACCATTACGGTTTCTTCTTATACTCGCGGTTCTACAGTGAATACACAAGATTTGGCAGATGACCAGATCCAACTCACTGTGGATCAAGGCAACTACTTTGCCTTTAAGGTAGATGACATTGAAGAGCGTCATTCTCACCTTAACTTTGAGTCGCTTGCTACATCTTCTGGTGCTTACACCTTGAAGAAAGCATACGACTATAACGTTCTCAAAAACATTTATGACAACGCTGCGACAAGTGCTGGCGACACAGGTACTGATGCCTCTCCTATCACTGGGACAGGTACTGGTTCTGCGTGTACTGGTGACGAACTTGCTAATGTTATTAGCGCTGCAGCTAAAGTGATGGATGAGAACGATGTCGCTTACGAAAACCGTTGGCTAGTGGCCGACCCTGAGTTCTATGAAGTACTACGTGCAGCAGCAGCAAAGCTGATGGATTCTAGTGTTACTGGAGAGTCAGGTTCTGCTCTAATGAACGGCCAAGTAACTGATCGTATCATACATGGCTTCAAACTGTATCAAACCAACGCTATTGTTAACGGTGGTGACGGTGCAGCAGCAAGTCATACATTCTCTTCAACAAATGCTGGTGAGCATATCTTCCTATTCGGTCACATGAGCGCTGTCGCTACAGCTTCTCATATTGCGAAGACGGAAGTTATTCGTGACCCTGACAGTTTCGCAGACATTGTTCGTGGTCTTCACGTTTTCGGACGTAAAGTACTTCGTGGCAGTGGAACGGGCTTCAAGGGCGTGTTCTCTGGTGTTGTTGATCTTGGCTCGTAAGGAGGGTATGAATCATGGCTACTTATAATAGAACGGCTACTGGTGGTGGAACTGCTGGACATCCAGCTAACGCTGCAGTGCCTTACGTGATGACTTCTCCTGTATGGGATACGGCTGACGGTGGTACTGGCGGTGACGTTGTTCAATTGATTGACGTTCCTGCGGATACAATGGTTGTTGCAGGGTGCTTGGAAGTTCTCGAAGCACGAGGCAATGGTCAGATCACTTTGGACGTTGGTATCACTGGCGGTGACGTAGACTGTTTTGTAGACGGTTCTGCTTGCGCTGCTGGCTTCACCCCATTCCTAGAGGCTGCTGTTGGAGCATCTGGCTCTAACGCACGTATCTTGACAAGTGCTGATACTATTGATGCTCTCATCCTAGATGGTGGCTCCAGTGGTGAATCTGCACTCCGTTTCCGTATTCATGTTGTGTTGGCAGATATTTCTAAAAACCCAACTGAGTCGGCTACGGTATCTACTGGTACGTAATCACACCAATACAGTTTTGTGGGGTTCTGTAAAAATCCCACACCTTTCTTTGCTTTGTTCAATTGTCCTGATGAAAGGGGATATAACATGTTTATTAAATTACTTACTGACGATGAAATTAAGACTTGTTTAGACGGTATTACAAAAGATACATTTAAAGATGGCGCTAAATCACAGCCAATAGAAGGCATAAAAAAGAATAAAGAATCATTAGGCGTACCTGAAGACATTCGTAAGATAATAATTAACAAGATATACGATGCTCACTACATAGATAGCGTGTACTGCCCAACAAGAGTCTCAGTTAACTACTACAACCAATATAAAAAAGGAGATTACTATAATCTTCATGTTGATAACTTTAAAGCCTATCCTAAGTCTAACAACGTACACTTTGACTACGGCTTTTCTATCAATCTAAACGATGATTATGAAGGTGGAGAAATATATTTTAACACTGAAGTAGGAACCATAGGCCGAAAATTAAAGGCGGGAGAAGCTGCCATATTCCCCATAACTTATACACACGGGGTACAAGAAGTAACAAAAGGTTTGAGAACAAATGTACTTGGATGGTTTTCTTCAAATGTTTCTTACGAACAATCCTTCATATTAAAGAATTTATATGAGGTAAACCAGCACCTATCCAAAGACAGCAACAGCATATTCGTAAAGTCTGTCCTTGTACAAAACTACCTCAAGAAAGAATGGGGTAAATAGGATGAAAGCTGGTCAAGAAATACCCTTTATGCTTGTTCGTCCTTTCGGGCCATTCATAGTAAAGTCGGAACTTCCTCAAGAACTTATGGATGATTATAACGAGGAACTTGAGAAGATAGTAAAGGACGAAAAGCGGATAAAAGAATTGGATTGGTCGCCACACTTAGTTGGCAAAGTAAAACACGAATTACGTGTACCCGACAATCTAAGAAAAAAGTATGATGGTTACTTTGAAGCATTGGTAGATGCTTACGTGAAGCAGGTTACAGAAAGCAAAGACGGAAGACCATTCAAACTTGGAACAGCGTGGTACGTAAGACAGTTTGAGAACGACTTTAATCCAATACACATTCACACATACTGCTCTTTATCCTCAGTAGGATACCTAAAACTTCCGAAAGGAATAGATAAAGAGTTTAAGAGTGAATCAGAAACAACAAGAAGTGCAAGAGGACATATAGAGTTTGTTTACGGAACACCGCAAGACTTTAATGCTCATACTCTTCTTATTGAACCTAAAGTTGGAGATTTTTATTTATTCCCTCGGTATCTTATGCACACGGTTTACCCGTTTAAGACCAAAGGAGAAAGGCGTTCCTTTAGTATGAACGTTTCCGTTAAAATGGAGGAAAACTAATGGCTACTTTAAGCTATACCACTCATTTCACTGTGGATATTCCTGATGATGATACCCACACAATCACAGGAGGAAGCACGACTGCGACTGATTCCATAACTATAACGCATTATTTTGATAAGCGTTACAGCATTACGAATGGAAGCTTATCAGAAGTATGGAACGACACGATGCTTTCAGACTTTGACTTCTTGTGGATTGAATCAGATCAGGTTGTAGAGATTCAGCTTATGTGTAATGAGGGTGGAACAGTTTCAGGAAGTGATCTAGAGAATGCTTGGGTGGTTAAACTTGCTGCAGGTATTCCTTTTTGTCTTGCTGACGACTCAAGCCGTAACAGAGGCGATGTAACAGGAAGCTTTAATGAAAGCAATTATCTTGCAGAGAATGATACTTGGGAAACAAACTGGACTGCGGATACAATAGACCGCATTGAATGTTATAACGGATCAGGTAGTACCGCCAACGTGCGTGTATTTGCTGCAACTTAAAGGAGAAGATGATGGCTAAATTATCTAAAGGTCTGGAAGAAGATCGAACAACTGGATTTTCTCCAGAAGAACTCAGGGAAATATATGAGGAAGAAGATAAAAGAGAACTTGAAAGTGCTTTAGCAATGAAAGATGCTATGCAAGGAACTCCTGAAGACGAAATAGCTGCTGGAGTGAAAGCACAAACAAAGAAAAAGAAAAAGAAAAAGAAGCCTAATGATGTCCGTTTTAAAGAGACAAAACCTGGAGTTTTTACAATAGTACCTTTCTATAACCCGAACAAAAATAAGAAAGCTGGCGGTGGCGAAGTCTATCGTGGTCGCAAATACGCCAGAGGCGGTAGAGTAGCGAAGTATAATGGCTAAATGCTCGAACTGTGGGTACGACTCCCACTGTGGAAACACACTCTCAAAGAAACTTGACACATTGCGTTCTTTCAGGAACCACGCAGATGACACTGGAGATCAGGACGTTGAGGTTTGCAAGAACTGTAGATGTTCTGAGTGCGAATAAAAATAAGGTGGAAACATGAATTATCTCACACTTGTAAATAATGTTCTTAGCGAACTTAATGAAGTAGAATTGACATCTAGCACCTTCTCATCTTCTAGGGGCGTACAGTCAATGGTTAAGAATGTAGTCAACAAATCAATCAACGACATTTACAACTCAGAGATAGAATGGCCTTTTCTCATAGGTACACAAACAGACAACTTGGTTGCAGGTACACAAGAGTATGACTTTCCATCAGATTTCAGAAAGATAGACTTTGACTCCTTTATGCTCCTGCCAAAGAACTTAATAACAAACGGCACATTCAATGCAAGCATTGCAGATTGGACAGTAGTATCAGGAAGCCCGTTACGAGTGGACACAACTAACTCAGGCGCAAGTGTGACAGGGGCTTTACGCCTCACTTCTGCCGAAGTCACTCAAACTATTCAAACCATTATTAATAAGGAATACATAGTAAGGACAAGAACTTTCTCCAACGATGTCTCATTGAAGGTAGGTACATCTTCAGGAGGAACACAGAACCTTAGTGCAACGTTAAGTGTAACGAATACAGGGGATGGAGAGTGGCAGACCAACTCTTTCACAGCTACAGCAACAACGACCTATATTGGTTTAGCGGAAGGAAGCGGTAGCAACGCAGAAATAGATACAATAGAAGTTGTAGAGAACGAGCATCCACGCAAGCTACAATACATGTCTTATGATGAGTGGTTTAACACATATTCTGAGACAGACCTCAACCAGACTTCTAAGAATCAGTTTGCTCTGCCTCTATACGTCTACGAGACAGCAGATGACAAATATGGTGTATCGCCTATTCCTGACAGGGTTCTTAGCGTAACCTACAAGTACTATAAGACACACTCTGACCTATCGGGGTACACAGACATACCCTTATTGCCAGTTAGATTTCACGATACCATAGTCAATCGTGCAAAGTATTACACATATATGATGAGAGCGAATGTAGCAGGAACAAAGTTAGCTGAGAATGACTATTTAAATGGTGTAAAGAGAATGCGAATAGAACTCTTGAATCAAAAGAACTACATGTATCCTAGCGGTCTTCGTTCATCAGGAAGGCTATTGAAAGTTAACACATAAGGGAAAATATTATGGCAGCACCTTTAATTATACTGATAGCAGGAGTAGCTTATAAAGTTGCAAAACCTCTTTATACTCAATTTATGAAAAAAGGTATAGGAAAAGCTATATCAAAAGTTCCTTCTGGTAAAAAACTTAAAACAATGACTAAGAAGAAAGCTTCTGACCTTTTAGGTGGAACTAAAGTAACACCAACATCTATGTCTCAAAAAGGTGTAAAAAAGGTAACTAAGAATATAGCAGCAGGAGCAGGAGCAACAGGAGCAGTAGCAGGATACCTTATAGGAAAAAACAGAGATAAGATTAAGAAGTCTGTATCTGGAAAGTCTGAAGCTAAAACTCCAAAAAAATTAAAAGGAGTAAAACCAAAGATAAAACCTTCTGCACCACCAAAGAAAAAGGATACAACACCTAGACTTTCTCGCGTTCTAAAAGATCCAAAAAATCCACGTTCCGACATGGTACTTCCAGATAAAGAAGTAAGTGGTAGCGTAACAATAAATTGGGATGAAATAAAAAAGCTAGACAAGAATAAAGCAAGTGGTGGTTACGTAAAAAAATATGCAAATGGTGGCAGAGTAGCAAAGTATAATAAGGACTAAGAATGGCTCAAGTAACAGAACCAGAATATATCTCGCCATACGTTGTAACAACATCAGGCGGTCTAGTTCTTGATAGAGATGTGTACACCATGCCCGTAGGAGCAGCATCCATCCTACAAAACTTTGAGCCTTCTGTTAAAGGCGGGTACAGAAGACTTGATGGAACAGCTAAATACTCAACTACTCAAGTCAATGGATCGGCTAAAGTGACAGGAGTAGCTGTATTTGCTAGTGGTGTTATAGCCATAGCAGGAACAGCAGTAAAACATGGAACAGGATCATCGTGGTCAGCCGTTGCGACACAATCCAGTACACCATCCCGACCACGCTTCGAGAAATATAACTTTGGTGGCACTGACACAATAGTTTGGGTGGATGGTGCAAACACACCTACAAAGTGGACAGGTACTGGAACAGGAACAGCTTTAAGCGGAACAGGCGCACCAGCTAATGCAACATCTGTAGCAGCTTTTAAAAACCACTTGTTTTATGCAGGAGCTTCAGCAGCAAAACAACAGATACAATACACTGTTCCATTTAGTGACACAGATTATACAGGTACAGGATCAGGCAACGTAAAAGTTGATACTGAGGTTGTAGCCTTAAAGTCCTTCCGTGATGATCTAATTGTCTTTGGGAAGGATCGTATATACAAATTATCAGGGAGTTCCAGTTCAGACTTCGCCATAACACCCATATCTCGTAATGTGGGGTGTAGTGACGGAAATAGCGTACAGGAGATTGGCGGTGATCTTATCTTTCTTGCACCAGACGGTCTACGTACAATTGCTGGTACGGCACGTATCGGTGACGTTGAATTAGGAACAGTCTCTAAACAAATACAGGAGCGCATTAATGCTATTGGATTTGACAATATATCTTCTACGATAATACGAAGTAAGAGTCAGTATAGGTTATTTTTTCCAACGACAGGTGGAATTGAAGCAAGCGCTAAAGGTATAATAGGAGTTATTAAATCGAACCCTCAAGGACAAATTGGGTGGGAATATGCCGACATAAAAGGCATTAAGGCTGCTTGTTGTGATTCCGATTTTATAGGAACAACAGAAACAATTGTACACGGGGGCTACGATGGATACGTATATCAACAAGATTCAGGAAACACTTTCGCAGGTACTAATATTAATGCAATATACCGTTCACCAGATCTTACAATGGGTGACGCTGGCATACGAAAAAATATGCAGCGCATTAACCTCAATTTCGATACTGAAGGATCTGTAGACGCTTCTCTCTTTGTAAAATATGACTTTGAAGATAGTAGCGTTCCACAACCAGCAGCTTACAGTTTAACAACTCAAAGTTCAGCAGCAGTGTACGGTACAGGCACTTACGATACATCCGTATATGGAGCAAGAGGTATACCCATTGTACGACAAAGTGTGGAAGGAAGTGGTTTTACAGTTGTGATTAGAGTGGAAGACACATCATCTAATCCACCCATAACACTAAAAGGATTTGAATTAGAGTTTACTCCAGGAGCTAGAATGTAATGGCAGGTTATTCATCAAGACAAAGCAGTTATACAACAGGCGACACAATTACAGCAGCGCATTCCAATGATGAATTTGATGCGATTGTAACTGCCTTCGGAACAAGTGGTCACAACCACGATGGCACAGCAGGTAATGGTGGAGCATTATCAAAACTAACAGGAAGCAACTCCATAACAATTGGTGCAGCTACGGCAGGTACAGATATTACTGTAACGTTTGATGGCGAAACCAACGATGGCGTATTCTTGTGGATGGAAGACGAAGATTATTTCAAATACAATGACGACATTATGATCATTGACAATGAGACTCTTATCTTCGGCTCAGATTCAGATTGGACAATAAAGTACGATGAGAGTGGAGATGATGACCTTGTACTGACAGGATCAGACATATCCGTTGAAAGTGCTACGTCTGCTAAACCTGTTATGACACTATTTAACAGCAACGCAGATGCAAACGGAGCAACTTTAAGATTTAAGAAAGATGGTACAAGTGCTGCAACCAGTGACGTTGTAGGAAACATAGATTTCTTGAGTGAAGACGCTGGAGCAGCAGCAACGACCTACGGGCGCATACAATCTACAATTGTAGATGTGACGGCTGGAGGTGAACAAGGGGGAATAGATTTTTATGTTGCAGAGAATGATGGAACGCTTACGAAAGGTATGTCCATTCAGGGTGCGAGTAGTGATGGGGACATTACTGTGGACATCTCTACTCACGATGGTACTGCTGGCGGTCTTAAATTAGGAGGAACGCTTGTAACAGCAACAGCTTCAGAACTTAATGCTCTTGACGGTTTTACAGGAACAGTAAGTTCTGTATCATTGAGTGGAAGTACAGACAACACAATCGCTACTGTCACAGGCGCGAATGCACTTGCTGGCGAAGCCCATCTAACATTTGATGGATCAGACTTAAAAGTATTAGAAGACGTAAACGATGGAAACCCATCTATATCAATAGGTGGAGCAGACGCTGAAAAAGGAATGATACAAGCTGTCTTTGACAGTGGCGCACAGACTCTCGATTATCTTGAGATTTCTACAGCTACGGCAGATAGCGGAGGTGATGCAGCCAGTATCCGTTTTGACGTAGATGGCACAGACATCTTTGAGATAGATGACGGCGGTATAACATTCACTAACGGAGCTAATTGGGAAGTTGGTGTAGCAGCAACATCAGGCACTACGGCAGGTAAGGGTCTGACGATAGCTGCTGGTTCTTCTGCTACAGGATCTGCCAACATAAACGGCGGTAACTTAACATTGTCTTCAGGCGGTGGAGATGGAACAGGTACATCACTCATAGACTTTAAAACCAAGGTTGCAGCGACAGACGCTCCTGCCTCGAAGATGCAACTGTCTGGCGCAGGTGTCCTGACACTGAGCGCGGGAGGAGTGGTTGTTCCTGACGATGGTGATATTGGTTCAGCAAGTGCCACAGATGCTATTCAAATCTCATCAGGCGGTATAGTAACATTTAAAGACGACATTAAGATAAAAGATGGCGGTACAATAGGTTCCGCTTCAGACGCAGATGCTATAACAATAGATTCAAGCGGGAACGTATCAGCTTCACAGAATTTGACAGTAACAGGAAACCTTACAGTTAACGGTACGACTACGACACTGGATACTGCCACACTGGCTGTGGTTGATCCAATCATACACTTACAGACAGCTTCTGATGGTGGTGCGTTAGGATCAGACACCAACAAAGACGTAGGTATCGCCATGCAGTATCACACAGGATCTGCAGCAAAGACAGCGTTTCTTGGTATTGATGACGATGATTCTTACAAACTAAAGTTCATACCTGACGCTAGTTTATCCAGCGAGGTAGTAAGTGGATCTGTAGGAACAATAAGTGCTAACTTTGAAGGCGGTACTGTAAGCGGTACAACAATGACTGTCGCTACTTCGATTGTTCCTGATACTGTCGGAGGTGCTGACATAGGATCAACTTCCGCAGAGTGGGGAGATGTATTCGTAGCAGATGACAAATACGTTAAATTTGGTAACGATCAAGATGTCTCTATTGGGTACGATGAAACGACAACTGATGCTCTTGTTGTCTCTCAAAATGTTAATGATGCTGCTCTCGGTATCATACTACAAGCTGACGCAGGAGCAGATGCAGGAGATGAATGGAAACTGAATGTAGCTAATGGCGGTGTGCTTACATTAGGCAACGACATAGCCAGTGCAGGAACACACGCAACGTTACTTACAGCAACACCT
>CEOH01008400.1_pt1 | contig 15491 bp, 19 predicted proteins | sample 530311 | NCBI WGS metagenome assembly CEOH01 (sample SAMEA2619923, study PRJEB7988) | marine metagenome | biome: marine biome (ENVO:00000447); feature: deep chlorophyll maximum layer (ENVO:xxxxxxxx); material: "saline water (ENVO:00002010), including plankton (ENVO:xxxxxxxx)" | depth 60 m
TTAGTTAGTTAGTTAGTTAAAGATAAATACGATACTATCATCACTGTGTATGATACGAAGTAAAGCATTCTTTACTTTCCATAAGTGTTCAAGTTCACCTTGAACGATTGACTTATTCCAATCGCCCAATTCATTCTTGTGTTCAACAATCTTATCTTCGATTGCTTTATCAGTTTTAGTAAGTTCGATTTGAGCCTGTGCTTTAGTCATGTTGTGTTCCTTTCAAGAACTTTTGTTTAATTGTTATACTAGTAGTATATACTAAGTATCGTCATTTGTCAAGAGCAATCTTTAACTTTTTACAAAGTTTTTTTAGATAGCTCCAAGTAGCCAAAGCATACCATACAAGTAGCCAAGCATACCAAGCACAGCCATTGGTGAGATAACCACCAACATAATAACCCAGTTAATAATAACATCTTTGATTGAGTTTCTTTCGCGTAACATCTTATTACCTTTTGTTTGTGTTAACTTCTTATGTCTTAAGTATATATTGTATATCGGCTATTGTCAAGGGGAATCTTTAACCATTGATGATATTTGTTAAAGTTTTTTTCCTATCCCATAACCGTTGCAGTTCATTGAATACGCAGTTCTTATTGAACTGTCCTAATTCGTTAGCGTGTTCAGCAACCTTTTTTTCGATGTTGCGATTTACTTTGAACAGTTCTAGTTTAGCTTCGTTGCGAGTCATGTTGTGTTCCTTTCGAGAACGTTGTTTGATTGTTATGTCTTAAGTATACTATAGTTATCGTCTTGTGTCAACAGTAAACTTAAATTTATTTTAAAAAACTTTTAACTTTTGTTCTTAACTTCTTATTCTCCTATTATACATAGTATCGTCAAAAAGTCAAGGGTAAAAACAGCAAATCACAGAAAATTGTCAAAAAAAGGGGGTATTTTTCTGTTCGTTTTTTTTTACTCTCCCCTATTGACGAAAGACTGGGGTGGTTCAAACAAAATTGACCAAAAATATCTGTAAATGTCTTACCTAAACCGCACCGATTGGCCCCTATATTGTGCATTTCGTTACTAAATTGTGTATATTTCTCCGCCCAACATTATAATACCGGTAGGAGGATAATAAAAATGCCCAAAAAGAAAAAACCAAACAGAAAACAAATCGAATCTTTATTGACCGCTAAATCCAGCGAGCAACTAAAAAGAGAGATAGAAGAAGAACTCGCCCAAGAGATAACCGACCCAGTAAAGTCCCTAGCTGATCTTATTGCTGAAGAAGAAGAGCGAAAGAAGGAAGACAAGATTATCGCCAAACAACGCTACAGAGAGCAGGAATTAGAGACGATTAACTTGATGGACAGAGATGAACCAAAAGAAAGGTTTAGATTTTAATGGATTTCCCAGAAGGAGTAGATAAAGATGAGGCCATAGCCACAATCATGAAAATTTCTAAGAGATTGGCCCCTAAATATGTCTTTGCCTCATATGACGTAGAAGATATAGAACAGGAAGCCTTTTTAATTGGAGTTTCAGGACTTAAGAAATATGACCCTACTCGCCCCCTAGAAAACTTCATGTACACTCATATCAGTAATAGATTAAAGACTTTTAAACGAGATAATTATTACAGACTAGACTATGGCACCGCAGCACAGAAAATACAAGACCAAAAGAGAAAACTCCTAGAACCCATAGACATTGATGCTCTATATAATATCTGTACTACAGACCACACACATAATGACGCTCAAATAAATGAAATGCTCACCTTAATTGATCATAAACTACCAGCACATTTACGACGTGACTATCTCAAACTTCAATCAAACGCTTCTTTGCCAAAAGGCCGTAAGGCTATTATTATTGAAGCTATAGAAAAAATTATCAACGGAGAGTATGATGAAGAAGGGTAGACTATCTAAAGAGGAGATGGCATTTATCGAGGCGAATGCCGAGGTTCTTTCTCCAGACGATATAGCATCAGAATTGGATAGAGATCCAAATAGCATCCGTGATTGGATAGGTGAAAAAATTGGTTTCTCTGCGAAGCAAAAAAAGGAAGCTGCTGTAGCTAATGAACTTAAGTCTAAACCATACTATAGAGAGTTAATTCACCAGTTTAATCCTGAAGAGCTAGAAATGTTTGAGTTCCATTTCAAGAAAATGTGGAGCCAATTTAAAGATGATGTGTTCCATACAGAAGAGATGCAAATAATTGACACTATCAAACTCGAAATTCTTATGAATCGTATCTTAAAGAGCCAACAAGACAATCAGGGGCAGATTTCTACATATGAAGCATTGGTGCGAGAAGAAAAGGCGGTGGACAAGGATCAAAGAGACATGGAATATATTATACAACTGGAGCGTCAGGTAGCCGTTTTAAGAGCCTCTCAGGAAACCCTATCCAAAGACTATAAAGATCTCCAAGCTCGTAAGGCGACGATGCTGAAGGATCTCAAGGGCACCAGAGAGCAACGTATCAAAGCGATTGAAGACAGTAAGCAAACTTTTGCTTCATTAGTGAAACAAATCGCAACAGATGAATCTTTTCGTCTTCAAATAGGCATTGACATGGAAAAGATGCGATTAGCTATGGAAAAAGAGAAAGAACGTTTGTCGGAATACCATAAATACGAAGACGGTGCTGTAGACCAACCGTTTTTAACGCCAGACACCTTAATCGAAGGGGAATAAATGCTTGAATTTTCTGCTTGGCTAGCAGTATGGATGTTTGTAATGGCTTTGATGGAATATTTAATCCACAGATACACTATGCACCGTAAGAGATGGTGGTTACCTAAATGGGTATGGTGGGATCATGCTATAGAACATCATAAAAACGACAGAGACGATCTCAATATAGATCTACCACTGTATAACCATCTGATAGTTGGAAGTCCTCTTATTGTAGGGGCATACTTTATCGGATTACCTTGTTTGTTAGCGTTACTAAGTACATTTATATTTCACTCGTACACTTGGACGAAATTACATCGAGGTATTCATGGCTTAGAACAAAACTGGCTAATGAAAACAAAATATTACGAAAAAGCAAAAAGACACCATGAACTACATCATCGAAGACCAGCTAAAAACTTTGGTGTTGTGTTCTTGTTCACTGACAATTTTTTTAGGACAAAAATGAAATGAAAGCACTTATATTTGGAATAACCGGACAGGACGGAAGTTACTTGGCCGAGCTTTTATTAAATAAAGGATATGAAGTAACAGGAGTGACTAGACGAGTAAGTGTCAGCACTACTTCTCGAATCGAACACATCCTGCATAAAATTAAAATTGTAGAGGGCGATATAACTGATGGTTTTAATGTCAGTAAAATAATAGAAGACTCAGAGCCAGATGAGATATATAATCTTGCAGCACAATCTCATGTAGGTACAAGTTTCAAGCAGCCTAGCTTAACGTGGGACATTACAGCAGGAGGAGTTCTTAATATACTGGAGGCAATTAGATATAGCTCTAGAAAAGACAGTATTAAGTTTTATCAAGCTAGTAGCAGTGAAATGTTTGGAAAAAACTATACAGTCAGCAAAGACGCTTCCTTGATGCTAGATAATATACTTGGAACTGTTGTGGTTGACGATCCGGGTGGTAAGGGACTATACGACTATAAAAAATATCAAGACGAAGAGACTCCGTTTATCCCTCAGAGTCCATATGCTATCGCTAAACTCGCAGCACATCATTTAGTGCGTAACTATAGAGAGGGATATGGTATTCACGGAAGCTGTGGTATTTTATTTAACCACGAGAGCGAAAGACGTGGGGAAAATTTTGTAACTAGAAAGATAACAAAGTGGATTGGTGAATTTTATAACTGGTGTGAATATCAGGGGCTGGATGCAGATCCTAGACACTTTACAGTTGAAGACGATCACATATATAGCAACAGAGATGCTATCCCATGTCTTAGGCTTGGAAATCTAGACGCTAGACGTGACTGGGGACATGCAGAGGACTACGTTGAGGCTATGTGGCTTATGTTACAACAGGAAGACCCAGACGACTACGTAGTAGCGACAGGCAAGACCGCAAGCGTAAGAGAATTTTTAGATTTAGCTTTTGGGTTCATTGGCGTTTCTGATTGGGAAAAATATGTAGTCATAGACCCTAAATTTTACAGAGCGGCTGAAGTAGACTATTTACTAGGAATACCAGATAAGGCAAAAGAAAAATTAAACTGGAGACCCAAGATAGACCTTAAACTCCTCGCAGAAAGAATGGTAGACTACGATGTCAAGAAAGAGAGATTACAGCGATCCAGCCTACAAACGCTTTAGGTCGGCTGTTCTTAAAAGAGATAAATATACCTGCCAAATGTGTAATAAAAAAGGAAAGCGGGTTTGGCTGAATGTCCACCATATTATGAAGTGGAGTTCTGCTAGTACTTTAAGATACGATCCTGATAATGGAATAACGTTATGTCGTGACTGCCATAAAGAGGTTACCGGCAAAGAAACACACTACATGTCATATTTTACTGAAAAAGTAAGGAGAAATAAAAAATGAGTTTAAAAGATCAAATTATTGATGCGGGTAAGGAGCTTGCATCTAGTGGAGAAAGTGCTTCCCAAATCGTGCCAGTAGGCAGTACCAACCCGTCTAGGGAGATTACTGCTGCGAACGCAGAACTTGCGGCACTTGGTGTATCTTCATCTTGGGGTACTGACGAAGACGGCTTTGTTGTGAACTTGGTTAAGGGTGCAGTTCCCCCTGCTCCTGCTCCTGAGCCTGCTCCTGAGCCAGAACCAGAACCATCTGATGAAACTCCCGAAGATCCAAAACCTTCTAAATGGTCTTTTGGTGACACTCACTAGATGAGCAAGTATAAAGTTATAAAAGATACCAGAGAACAAGACGGTTGGTTTTTCTCTGAGTACGACAGATGCGAAGGCATGGAAGTGGGCACTCTCCATACCGGCGACTATACCTTAAAGGGATTTGAGGATGTTGTCTGTGTGGAGAGAAAAGCTTCTGTTTCTGAAATAGCAACGAACTTGGGGAAAAAGAAGAAAGCATTTTATAACGAAATGGAGCGAATGAAAGACTTTCATTTTCGTTATATGTTGTTAGAGTTTTCCGCTTCAGATGTTATAGACTATCCACTTAGCCTATTAAGTGACGAAGAGCGAAAACTATACGAATCATATAAGGCCGGAGAAGTAAACAGGCTTCCAGATTTCAAAAGATTTAAAATAGTGGAGCAAACAAGAATAACGGGAAAGTATTTAGTAAAATCCTTAATGGAGATTAGTATACGATATGATATAAATGTTATTTTTTGTGACAACAAGAACAATGCGTTTTTGATTTGTAATAGTATTTTCAAGCGGCTGAATGATCTTTTTAGAGAGGGTTCAGATGACAAAGGAAACCGACCGAATAGGTGACATCCACTCTTACGGGTTGGATGAGAAGAATAGGGAAATATTCCTACAAAACAAGGAAGAAACAGAAAATCCGGGCGTTGATTATAGGATGTCTCAGACGTTCTTAAAAAATATAAGAATATTAGAGCAGAATAGCAACGAACCGATAACTATATACATGCAGAGCGAAGGTGGATGCTGGTATGCGGGTATGGGAATTTATGATGCTATAAAGCAATGTCGATGCAAGATCACTATAGTGGCTTACAATCAAGTAGAGTCGATGAGCAGTATCATAATTCAGGCTGCTGATAAACGTATACTTATGCCTAACTGTATTTTTATGTGTCACTTTGGTAGTAGTGAGCTGTCTGGAGACTTCTTAAGTGCTCAAAACTTTGCTATGGTAGACAAAACAAATATGCAAAATATGGTAAATATATATGCAGAAAGATGTCATAAGTCAGGAGAATTCTTTAAGCAGAGGAAAGACTCTTTGTCTAAAGTTAAAACATATATAAAAAGAAAGATGAAAGATGGAGACTGGTATCTCACAGCAGAGCAGGCCGTACATTATGGATTTGTTGACGCTGTGTTTTCAAGGTCGTTAAAAATATGAAGGACAATAAACAAATTCTAGAAGACGCTTGGTTAGGAATTGACGTTGATGAATCTTCGTTGTTTAATCCTATGGATTTCGTGATGCAGGATTCTGACAATGACAAGCTACTGAAAAGACTATCATGGCTTCTTATGCGTCCAGAGTACTTTTCGTTTGCGTGCAAGTATATCCTTAATGTTGAGCTTTCTCCCTTCCAGTCTTTATTGTTATACGAGTTATGGAATAGAAAATTTCCAATGCTCATCGGTAGTCGTGGTATGGGTAAGTCTTTTATGCTTTCGGTATATCCTCTCTTGCGGGCGTTATTTATGCCACGACGACAAATTATTATTGTGGGTGCTGCCTTTAGACAGTCTAAGGTCTTGTTTGAGTATATGGACACCATTTGGAAAAATGCTCCTGTACTCAGAGACTTGTGTGCTACTAATAGCGGCCCAAGGAGAGATGTGGACAGATGTGTTATGCATATAGGTCAAAGCCGCATAACATGCCTGCCACTTGGCGATGGCTCAAAAATTAGAGGCCAGCGTGCTAATGACATCATAGCCGACGAATTTGCGTCAATACCCCGTGACATTTTTGAAAACGTTGTTGCTGGTTTTGCTGCTGTCGCCTCCTCTCCTATTGAAAAAGTCAAACAAAAGGCCAAGGAAAAACGTGCCGAAGAACTAGGAATTCCTGTCAGCAAACCAGAACAAACTATGACAGACAAGTCTAACCAAATAATTCTTTCCGGTACTGCTTACTACGATTTTAATCATTTTGCGGAATACTGGAAAAGATATCATGCAATCGCTTCTAGCGGTGGAAATATAACTAAATTACAGGAGGTTTTTGGAGGTTCTGTTCCCGAGGACTTTGATTGGACTGAGTATTCTGTAATAAGAATGCCAGTAGATAAATTGCCCGATGGCTTCATGGATAGCGGTCAGATAGCTAGAGCTAAGGCCACAGTACACACGGGTATATATAATATGGAGTACGGTGCTATTTTTACCACAGACAGTCAAGGTTTCTTTAAGAGAAGTCTTCTTGAGTCTTGTACAACTTCTCCAACAGATCCTGCAAAGTTTCCCTCTGGCGAAGTGTGGTTTGAAGCGTCTTTAAAAGGGCAAGCCAATAAAAAATATGTATTTGGAGTTGACCCTGCTTCCGAAGTTGATAATTTTAGTATAGTTGTTATGGAAGTTAATCCAGACCATAGAAAAATAGTACACTGCTGGACTACTACCAGACAACAACATAAAGATAAATTAAAGTCAAACATGGTTGACGAAGATGACTTTTATTCATATTGTGCTAAGAAGATCAGGAGTCTCATGAAGGCTTATCCATGTGCAGAGATAGCATTAGACGCACAAGGCGGAGGTATAGCTGTTATGGAAGCTTTGCATGATAAAGACAAGATACCAGAAGGAGAGCTACCAATTTGGCCTGTGGTTGAAGAAAAGGCTAAAGACACAGATGATAACGCTGGTTTACATATACTGAGAATGTGTCAATTTGCTAGGGCTGACTGGTTAGCAGAGGCTAATCACGGACTAAGAAAAGATCTTGAGGATAAAATTGTACTATTTCCATATTTTGATTCAGCCAGTTTAGGAATTGCTCTAGAAACAGACAAGTCTTCAGGCAAAAAATATGACACGCTAGAAGACTGCGTGATGGAGATAGAGGAGCTAAAGGACGAACTATCTATGATTGTAATGACGCAAACATCAACGGGTAGAGAAAGGTGGGATACACCGGAAGTTAAGACTGGTGCAGGAAGAAAAAGTAGGCTCAGAAAAGACCGTTACTCTGCTCTAATAATGGCAAACATGTCGGCAAGACATATCTTAGTTGTAAAGGAAATGCCAGAGTACGGTGCGTTTGGTGGATTTGCTGGTGAGACCGGCTCTAGATTTAGTAGTGAGAAATTGTTCCAAGGCCCATCTTGGTTTACAGAAAAAATGGACAATATTTACTAGGTTGTGTATAACAATACAATCACCAATATAATTAGTAATGTTATTGATGGACATTAATCATAATGAAAAAGATAGTTAGCTTTTCACTATATGGCAATAAGCCCTGTTATCAAGTTGGAGCTGTATTGAATGTTATAGAGGCTGCTAGGCTTTTACCGGATTGGAAGTGCAGATTTTATACCACAGACAATGATACTATGTGCAGACAATTACAGTATCTTGGTGCTGAGATTGTAAGAATGGATGACTGGCCAAGAGGCAACATGTTCTGGAGATTTTTAGCTGTCGATGATGCAGACATTGCGATCATTAGAGACACAGACTCAATAGTTAGCGAAAGAGAAAATGAATGTCTAAAGCAGTGGTTAAAAAGTGACTGCCAATGGCATGTAATGAGAGATCATCGTTTTCATAACTGCGTTCCTATTCTTGGTGGAATGTGGGGATTTAGACGTATAGAGCATAACGATCCAAACAGAATAGACTTCCGCAAAAGGCAAATGTCCGATTATATAGCGGAATGGAGAACGGGTTATAATTGTTCAACAGCTAGACATGGAAAAGATCAGTACTTTTTAAAATGGTTATATGAAAACCATATAAGAGCGGATTACGGCGATGTTTTTAGACATGGCTATCAGGGGCACCCGTTTCCCGAACATAAACAAAATAGATATACTACACATATTGGCTGTAGTTCCTTCAAGGGTAACACTTGGAACTCAGGCTGTATACAAAAAATAGAACCACCACTGGAGTTAAAATAATGTCAGATCCTCTATTTCAAACATGGGCAAGTGATGCAGAAAAAAATAAGGTTTATGACCTTAACAATCTAGATGGCTATGATGGTGCGGTTTACCGTTCTCAGGCACACTACCCCACAAACTACAGTAGGCAAACATATATAGACATAGAGCCTAATCGTTCTGTAAGGCCTAGTTTTTCTCGTTCTGACTACGATTCTTTTCGTCCGGGCGAGGCTATCCCAACAAAACAAAAGCGTATCATGGGAATGTGCATGAGTGCTTATGATCGGGTTGGTATCATTAGAAACGTGATTGATCTAATGAGTGATTTTGCTAGCCAAGGATTAGTTTTAGTACACCCTAATAAAAATATTGAAAAGTTCTATAGAAAATGGTTTAATCAGGTCAGAGGGACTGATCGCTCAGAAAGATTTTTAAATTATTTGTATAGAACAGGTAATGTAGTAGTTAAACGTAGAACAGCTAAACTAAACAAAAAGAAGGAAGCAGATTTACGTCGTGCTGCTGGGGCTGATGTCGAAATCGAAAGCATGACTACAAAACGTAGAGAGGTTCCTTGGATATATGACTTTTTAAACCCCTTAGCGGTCGATGTTAAAGATCCGGGGATGTACGCCATTGGAAAGCCTAGTTTTGTACTAAAAATTTCCAAGTATACTTATCAATCATTACTTAAGAGTTCTCAAAACAATAAAAGTGCTTTTAAAACACTTCCCTCCGACATACAGAGAAGAGTTGAGTCCGGAGATAGAACAATACCCTTAGATCCTGAGTCTACATTCTTCTATCATTACAAAAAAGATGATTGGCTATTGTGGGCAAATCCTATGATCTATGCTATTCTAGATGATATCAGTATGCTAGAAAAAATGAAGCTGGCAGATTTAGCAGCTTTGGATGGAGCTATCTCCAGTGTGAGACTTTGGACTCTTGGTGATTTTGACCAGAAGATTGTTCCCACGAAAGCAGGGCTTAATAAAGTTAGAGATATTCTTGCTAGTAACGTTGGTGGCGGTACTATGGATTTGGTTTGGGGGCCAGAGTTGAGGTTTACAGAAAGTCAATCTCAAGTTTACAAGTTCTTAGGATCAGAAAAATACCAACCGGTTCTCACTAGTATATACGCAGGTTTAGGTATACCGCCTACTCTAACCGGTGCGTCTGGTGCTAGCGGAGGATACACAAACAACTATGTCTCTCTAAAAACCCTGATTGAGAGATTGGAATATGGACGCGAAGTTCTAGCTCAGTTCTGGAGACAGGAAATAGAATATGTTCGACGTGCTATGGGCTTTAGGTTGCCAGCAGAGATACATTTTGATTCAATCGTTTTATCTGATGAGGCAGCTCAGAAAAACCTACTTATTCAGCTAGCCGACAGAGATATTATATCTCAAGAAACCCTACTTGAAAGGTTCAGAGAAATTCCTAATATCGAAAAAGTTCGAGTTCGTAGGGAGGAGAGAACAAGGATGAACGATTCTTCCGCACCTAAAAAGGCTGGGCCATATCACAATCCGCAGCATAGGGAAGATGTTGTTAAAATCGGTCTTACCAAAGACAAGATAGACACTGAAGAGTATTTTGAAAGACTCGATATTCCTCATGTTCCAGAAGAAGAACCCGTAGAGCCGCCAAAAGAAGATCCTAACAACCAAGTTGAGGAGGAGGTAGAAAAAGAACAGGAAAGAGTTGAAGAACCCGGAAGACCTCCTTTATCAAGAGATGTTGGGCCAAGAAAACAGAAGCGTGTTTTACCAAGAAGCGGCGAGGCTACAAGTGCTACTTTATGGGCTATCAGTGCTCAGAAGAAGATATCTGACATCATGACACCTATAGCATGTTCTCATTTTAAAAAGAAAGACGCTAGAGCATTAAGTAAAGCAGAAGTCACCCAGTTGGAATATTTGAAACTATGTATACTAACCGGAATGAAGCCATTCGTAGAAGTTACCCCTGAGCTAGTTAAAGAACTTGTAGAACAAGGCACAAAACCAAGCAAAACCTTTAATTCTTTAGCAGAAAACAATATAGAAAACTTCTCTACAGTAAACAGCAGGAAACCGAATACCTCAGAACTTAGACATATACACGCCTCCGTGTACGCACAGTTGTCCTGTTTTTAAGTAAGTTTAACCTATAGTTTGCGTTTTTTGTGTAATAATTTCTACGGAGGAATATTTACCTATGAGAGTATATGATCAAGAAGTACGAGATGGCATTGGCGATCTTGTAAAAAGTAATAATACCATTGCTTGCTGTGCTGTGGCGGAGACAAACGCTACACCATCAGCTGAAGATATAGAAAAACTTCAGAGGATGATAGCATCCGCCAAGGAGGGCGAAGACTTAGCCACCGCTGAAAATAAAAACCAAATAGACTTATATTACATTAAGTCAATTCTAGTTAGTACCGGTTGGAACAAAAATGATGACGTTTTTGACCCAAAAGAATTGTGGGAAGCTAGAAACACTCCAGAGGACAAACCTTTCAACTTCATGCATGATGAAAAGGATATCATTGGCCACATAACCGCTAATGAGGTTGTCAATTTTGATGGACAGCCTATCGCAGAAGAAGATTCTGAGGTACCCAGTCAGTTTAACATATTAACTTCGGCTGTGGTCTACACGGAGTGGTCTGATCCAGAACAAAGAGAACGGATGCACAAGATTGTGTCCGAAATAGAAGATGGAAAATGGTTCGTTTCGATGGAGTGTCTTTTCCCAGAATTTGACTATGCTTTAGCCAAAGAGAACGGTGAGACCAAAGTAATCAAGCGTAACCAAGCTTCCGCATTTTTAACAAAACACTTAAGATCCTATGGAGGAGACGGAAAATACGAAGATTACCGGGTAGGCAGGCTGTTAAGAAACTTATCGTTCTCTGGTAAAGGCTTAGTTTCAAAACCTGCTAATCCACGAAGTGTAATTTTGGAAGGAAATGATTTTTTTGATGAATCACAGGCACAAGTTTTAACAATATCTTCATTAAAGGAGAAAGATATGTCAGATAACTACGAAAAGCAGGTCCATGACTTGCGTGCTGAATTAGCAGAGTCTAAAGCTGCTAACGAAGCTCTAAAGGAAAAGGTTATTGCTGAACAGCAAGCCGAATTCGAGACTCAGATTGAAGCACTTCAGGCTACGATTGCAGAGCAAGCTGAAAAGATTGCCCAGCAAGAAGAGGCTGCTAAGTCTTTAGCCGAGACTATTACTGCGAAGGAAGAAGCTTTAGTGGAAGCCGCAGCTGCTACTAAGGAAAAAGAAGAAGAGCTTGCAGTAATGAAAAAGAAAGAAGCTATGATGAAGCGTAAAGCACAGCTTGAAGAAGCTGGGTTTGATGCTGAAGAAGCTGTCGCTACTGTTGAAGATTTCAATCATCTTGATGATGAAACTTTTGACAAAATTGTAGCTGCAATGAAAAAGAAAGCTCAGTTCCCTCCTAAAAAGGATGAGGAAGAAGAGAAAGAGGAAAAAGAAGAAAAGGCTGTTATGAAAAAGAAGGCTGAACTCGAAGAAGAAGTAGATTCTGCTGAAGCGAGTGAAGAAGTTCTGGACACAGCAGAAGAACCAACTGAGGTTGCCGTAGCTGAGGCTATGGGGGAAGATGATCCCGCCGAAAGCCTTCGTACAGTCGCTAGTGAGTGGCTAGGTTCTGTTTTACAAACTAACAAAAAATCTTAAGCTAAAGGAGAATTCATAATGGCTCTTAAATCAGATAGAAGTACGCTTCAAACCGACATTTCGTTCTTCATGAACGAAGCTGCTACCAGAGGTGGCGTGGTTGTGCAAAGCACGGCTGGCTCTGGAGCATCTATGGACAATGGTAATGCTGTTGTTACATACGTGACTGATCCTTCGGGTAAAGTGCCCGTAGGTCTGTTGTTGAACGATATGGTCAATATTGACTTGACTCGCCAACATCTAAATCAGCACAAAGATGAAGTCCAAAAGGGCGGTAAAGTTACATTGCTCCAAAAGGGTTATGTTGTAACTAACAGTCTGGAAGGAACAGATCCAAACGGTGGCGACACTGCTTACCTTGGACACAGTGGCAACATTGCTGCTTCGCAGATTATCGACGATGATAGCGGTACAAACGGCAATAAAGGTCTTATTGTAGGACGGTTCTTGTCGGATGTAGACCAAAACGGTTACGCTAAAGTTTATATCGACCTTCCTAACACCAACGAATAAACCTTTAAAAGGAGAATAGAATAATGTCAATGAAAGATAGACCCACGCCAGAATTCATCGAATTGCTTAAGCGATCTGGTGATTCTGATAAAGCAATCGCTATCCAAGCACAGCGAGAAATCGCAAAAGCTCTAGAACTTCCTTTGCGTAAAGGTGTTCTGTTTGGCGATATCGTTACTAATATCTTTGAGGCAATGCCTCTAGAACCCGGTGCAACCCCTGAGTTCCCATTGGATCTCTTGGCACCCGGCACTGAAACTGATCATGTAGCATTCACCAATCCCGGCAATGGACGTATCCCAGAACGTCATGTCGAAGGTGACTACGTCATGATCAATACTTATGGCATCACAAGTTCAATCGACTTCTTGCTTAAGTATGCTCGTGAAGCTAACTGGAACATTGTTGCAAGAGCTATGCAGGTTCTTGAATCTTCATTCGTGAAGAAGATCAACGATGACGGTTGGCACACACTTTTGGCCGCTGCTGTAGACCGAAATATTTTGGTCTTCGATGGCGATGCTGCTGCTGGCCAGTTTACTAAACGACTGGTTAGTCTCATGAAGACCGTTATGCGTCGAAACGGTGGTGGTAACAGCGTTACTGCTCCGGGCCGATTGACGGATCTTTACTGTTCGCCTGAAGCAGTTGAAGACATCCGCAACTGGGGTGTTGATCAACTTGACGAAGTTTCACGTAGAGAAATCTACACGGCTTCTGATGATGGCGGTCCGTTGACCAGAATCTTTGGGGTTAACCTTCACGACCTCTTTGAGTTTGGTGACAACCAAGAGTATCAAACCTATTTCACTAGCGACCTCGGAGGCTCTTTAGCCAGTGGTGGTGACGTTGAACTCGTTATCGGTCTTGATCAAGGTGCTAACGATAGCTTCGTTATGCCTGTTAAGAAAGAAGTTGAAATCTTTGAAGACGAAGCTCTTCATCGTCATCAACGACAGGGTTACTACGGCTGGGCTGAAATCGGCTTTGGTGTTCTTGATAACCGAAGAGTTATTGCTGGTTCTTTCTAAGAAAGAAAAGCATTATCGCTCGAAAGCCGCTCCGAAAGGGGCGGCTTTTTTGCTATATTGTGTATATATTTTGAGGAGATATAAATATGACTTTTGGTGCTAGTTCATTCGCAGAAACTTGCTTTGCTGAGGTAGGGGGAGCTGATGTAACTGTTGTTTCTGGCAGATTTGTCATATTCCCGCTAAATGCGAGTACACTAAAAAAACCCATAAGAATAAATACGCTGTCAGATTTTAGTCTAAATTTTAGCACAACGCAGGAGTTTTTGTCTCTTCCTTTAAAGATAAATACGTTATCAGATTTTAATTTAACTGTAAATCTAGAGCAAGACCACACGGTTAAGATTAACAAAGTTACAGAATATAATTTAAGGAGATAAAAATGGCTCAGTTTTGTGTTATAATTGCAGATGCTGATGTTGATCGCGTAATTACAGCTATGTGTGCTAACTACAACTACGAAGCAGAGGTCGCAAATCCTAGTTTTGACCCAAGTCAGCCTTCTGATCCGATTCATAATCCGGCAAAAATTCCCAACCCAGAAACAAGAAATCAGTTTGCAAACAGGATGACTCGTGACTTCTTGATCAATAACACAACCGCTTATGAATTGAAAAAGGAGAAAGAGGCCGTGCCTACACCGACTCCGCCGGTAATTAATGACGATAACTAACAGGGGTCTTTAGATGGCTTTTAAATTAGCAGATAGAGTTAAACAAACAACCTCAACTACAGGCACCTCCGGTGTTAGCCTGAATTCTACCGTTAATGGTTTTCGGAGTTTTTCTTCTGTGTTGGCTAGTGGTGATACCACTTTTTATGTCATAGAAGAAAATGACAAGTTTGAAGTAGGGTTGGGTACCTATGGTTCTGATAATCTTGAGAGAACTTCCATATTCAGCAGTACCAATAGTGGTGCTAAGATAACTCTTGGTGGTAGTGGAATAGTTTCAATAACACAACCTGCTAATAACGCTGTTTATCTTAATACGGAATTTAACACAGTTGCTACGTCTGGTATTGCTTTCGATGGCACTACCGATCTCTTGAAACCGGTTAGCGGATCTTTATATTGGGGCGACACCAAGATAGGACAGGCCTATACTGCTGGAAGTGGTCTTACTCTTGTTGACCGCCAATTCAATGTTCATGGTGGTAGTGGTCATTTTATAAATCTAGAGGTCAATGGTGCTTTCACAGCAACGACCAAGTCTTTTCTCATTGACCATCCTAGTCACCCCGGAATGAAGCTACAATACGGATCTTTAGAGGGTCCGGAAAACGGAGTATATGTACGAGGAATAACAAGCGGAAACATTATTGAACTTCCTGACTATTGGCCCGATTTAGTAGACAGACAAAGTATAACCGTAAATCTAACTCCTCAAAGTCACCCGCAACCCAATCTTTATGTGGAATCTCATGATGATAATCGCGTACTAATTAAGAGCGATAGGGAAATAATGGCTCACTACACTATCTTTGCAGAAAGAAAGGACGTAGAAAAATTGGAGGTCGAACACGATGAGTCATAATGATTTTGA
>CEOH01035634.1_pt1 | contig 15354 bp, 20 predicted proteins | sample 530311 | NCBI WGS metagenome assembly CEOH01 (sample SAMEA2619923, study PRJEB7988) | marine metagenome | biome: marine biome (ENVO:00000447); feature: deep chlorophyll maximum layer (ENVO:xxxxxxxx); material: "saline water (ENVO:00002010), including plankton (ENVO:xxxxxxxx)" | depth 60 m
CGTCATCCACGACCCCCTCTTCTATCCCGTCGTTAAGAAGTTTATATATTTCCCTATTAAGAGGTGTGTCCGTAGTAGCGTGGACATAAAATCCTAGGTTCATTTCTGTTCTCCTAAAAACCATTCTATGGTTTGCTTTAAACCTGTTTGTAAATCAGTTTTAGACTCGAAACCTAGCCTTGCTTTTGCTCTAGTGGTATCAAGACATCTGCGAGGCTGACCGTCCGGCTTAGATGTGTCATAGACGATATCCCCTTCAAAGCCCATTTGTTCTGAAATTTCAGTAACGAGATCTTTAATCTTTATTTCCGAGCCGGTACCAATGTTTATTGGGTACGGCTCAACATCTTGTTCGATAGCCAACTCAATGGCTTCAGCACAGTCTGGAGCGTATAGAAATTCTCTAGATGCTTCCCCGGTTCCCCATATAGTAACCTGACGCTCCCCCTTTTTCATCGCATTATAAAACTTTAAAATAAGTGCAGGTATAACATGACTGCTAGTCAAATTAAAATGATCATGAGGGCCATACATGTTGACCGGTATCAAATTAACACAGTTCATGCCGTACTGTTCATGATATGTTTCCAAGAGCTTCATTAAAGCCTTCTTTGCAATGCCATAGGGGGCGTTTGTTTCCTCCGGATAACCATTCCAAATTTGTTCTTCTTTAAACGGGATCGGCGTAAACTTTGGGTATGCACAAACCGTCCCTAGAAGAATAAACTTTTCAATGTTATGCATTCTAGATGTCTCAATCATGTTTGCACCCATAATCAAGTTCTCATACATAAACTTTCCGGGATTTTCCTGATTAGCACCAATGCCCCCAACGCTACCAGCTGCGTGAATTACAACATCTGGCTTGGACTGGGATACAAGCGTATCGCACAGGTTTTGATTTCTCAGATCCCAGTTGCTTGACCCAATAGAAACAACACTATAATCTTTGTCTACTAGATGTTTTGTTAGGCTCTTTCCTAAAAATCCCGTACCGCCAGTTACTAATACTTTTTTCATTCTTACCAAGTCCTTGTACTCGGGGTTTCTGGTTCTTCGTTATCGTCTTGGTCATCTTTGGGCTCTGAACCCTCAATAGAAAAAGGCATTCCGGGGCTATCAGGAGGTAGTGTCGTTTGACTCTCGTCAACCCATGGCTCCTGATCAATTTCGTCATCCAAAACTGGAACGTCGTCCACTACCGGCTCTGGATATACACTTTCAAGGTAGTTATCTGGCAACGACGTATAAACACAGATTGCCTTGTTCTTAATCACCTCTTTATGCTTATGGGCTTGATTCATTGCTTCTCCAGCGTCTGGATTAGATGAAACCAGCACCATAGTTTCCGTATTCTCTGCGATCTCACAAGAAATCCCTGTGTCGTTTACGATATAAACATCGGCGTCATTCCAGTCTTTAACGATGGTCACACCGCGAAATGATGACTCTAGAGGCTTACCTTCTACAAATGCTTTCACCGGTCCGACCACAGTAACGTGATCTTCCAAAAAATCCTTTAAAGTTTCTGGGTTTCTCATTTAGTTCTCCTTCATTGATTTGATTAAGGTCTCGATTCTTTTTTTGTACGTGTGTTCTTGGGCTAAGACATAACCGTTATTACTTATACTAGTACGGAAGTCTCCATTCTCCAATGCAAATCTTGCTTTTTCTACCATTTCATCCATATTTCTATAGGTTAGGCAGTTCTTGCCATCCACCATTCCAAGTTCCTCGTAATGCTGATTATAACTGGTTAAAAGACATGTTTTACAACCCATAGTTTCGAAATTTCTATAGTTTATATCAATAGATATATTTGCATTGAAATGTATCTTGTAGCTATTGATTGCCTCAACCATTTCTTCTCCGATAACAAACTCGTCGAGTTTAAAATTGCTAAAATTATCTTTCAGTATTTGAATTATACCTCCCCTATTGACTATGTTGCCGCAAAAACCTATTGGCCATCTCTCATCTCTTTTGGCGTCGGCTTTTGGTGGAATGTGATAGATTACAGAATCATCGTAGCAGTTCGGGAACCATACAGAGTTTTCAACCACAAACTCAGGAGTGGCTTGAAGTATAAGGTCATAGTTTCCTTCATTTGCTGTTTTCAGATACGACTGTATACCTTTAACGTGTGCGTCTATTGACCACAAAAACTTCTTTGCCTGCACTTTGGCTAGATTTGGAACCCATCCGGTTTCGTCGTAGTTCTCAAGATTTATGATTAGGTCGTATGACTCGTAGTCGGGTTCGCCCTCGGTGTAAGAAATGTGTCCCAAACCCCAGATATCCGCCTCGTGTCCGTGGTGTATGAACGCACGTTGAGCACAAAAACATTCTCTAAAATTCCGATTTCCTTCGTGTCTTCCGTTTTCTTGTATTATTAAAGTTTTCATATAAACTTACTTATCCTTTCTTCCCATCCTTGAGTTGTGTTCCAGCCGTGAATCCACTGTCTTGGATGGTCTGGAGGTAAATTTGTTTCGTCGTCATAAGTGGCCTCGAATAGTTTTCGTTTAGATTCAGTTAGTTTATCTATCTTGTCGTGTTTAATTGGGTCAAATACATAAAGCTTGTTTATCTTTCCGCACTCTCTACATGCCGCCACTACATTGTTGTGGACTTGAATATGGTGGGGGTGACCGTATTCACCGGTTGGCCCGTGCGTGAGTATCTCGTCCCAGTCTCTGCTTTCTATTATACTTTTAATGGGGGAGAATATATCTCCGATTATGGGGGAATGGAACCCTCTGTCCTCAAACTCCATAAGCTCTACTTTTACATCTAAGTAAGAGCTAACTTTCTCTAAAAGCATAGGTATCCTGAACTTGCTTTGGGCGTCAGGTGTAACCATACACATTATAGTCCATTCGCCCTTTTCTTTTAGTAGCTTTTCGCCAGCGAATATTACTTCGTCGTCGGCGTGTGCGGTAATCATTAACTTCATTATTTTTTCCTCAAGAATCTAATGTCCCAAACGGTGCCGTGAGTAGGGCACTCAATGGTCTCTATTTTTTTATAACCCATAAAATCAACAAGTTCAAAGTGTGGATATATGCTTTCTTCAAAATTAATAATGTATTCTGGATCGTCCTCTATTCTGTCTCCGTGTAGTACCCATATGCCTTCCCTTTTCAATAAAGATAGGATATTATTGACATATACCTTTTGATCGTCTTGTGAGAATTTTGTTCCATTCCAGCAGAAAACCCCAATGTCAAAAATTAAGTCGAATGAGCCCTCTTGTTTGGGGTATTTAAGCATCACATCCTGTATACCGCAATGTAAAAACCCATCGTTTGCTCCATAGTTTTTAGTAGGATCTAGCTGCCAGTATTCCACATTCCCGTTGTTTATAAGTTCTTTACAAACCGAGTTGTATCTTTCGACCCCTATGTCTAAAACTCTACCAAAGTCTAGGTACCTACCAACATCTTTATAGACTTCCTTAAGAAAAATCCTGTCTGTTATTTTTTCCCACCATTGTCTAGATTCCATTATACCACTCCATGTTTCCAGTTTTGTTGTACCATATAAGGGGTGCGTCTGTTAGGGCAGACTTGTTGAAGTAAAACAGTGTGTCCATACAGAAATCATAGTCATACGAAACATCCATGTCCCACTCCCAGTTTATAACATCCGTGACGCTTTTTAGTATGCACAGAGATCCTCCAGTAATCTTCATGTTAAACCCTGAGCCGTACGGCAGGGAGTTGCCTGACCTGTCATATACTTTTCTTGGTCTTTTAGCCCTTGTTCTTTCTTCCTGTGGCACCTCCAACAGGTCAGGAAAATATAAATGGAACATTTCGCTGGACTCTAACACCTCTGCTTGTTGTATTGTCTCAAACCGTTCTTCAAAAGAGTAACCATGATTTAAATGATTGATGCCAAGGTCTTGAAACAATTGGGTTACTACCTGTACCCTTTGAGGGTGAGCTAGATCGTCTGAATCATTATAAAGTATTAGTTCATTACTGGCCACTTTAGTTCCCTCGCCTCTGTTTGGACCTTCAGGAACTACTCTGTCGTGAGTAATTATTTCTATGTTTTCAAAAGATTCCTTGTACTTGCTCTTTAGCTGCTCTATGTCGGACGGGTCTACCAAGTGACCGTTTGCAACAGAAATTACAACCTCGTTTGGTTTAAGAGTTTGCCTTACATAGCTAGTTAACACTTTGTCCAAGTATTTAAAATGATTATTTGTGGATGGTATTACTATTGATGTTTTCATAGATAATTCACGCAATCTGGATATGGAAGATCTTTGTCTATTTTGTCTGTATACTTTAGTGTGAGTGGGTGTAAGATGTTTCCACATATGACAGCCCAAGGTATCGGATACTTTGATTTTTCACCTGTCTCTGGAATTACGTGTCCATACGCATCTCTTGCCCATTGGCCCGGATGCTTCTTAAGCTCAGGTAGGTAGCCGTCCATTTTTTCTTTTAAGCCATTCCACCAGTCAAGCGTTAGGTCTGTGTTTGGCCTAAAAATAAATCCGCCATTTCCTATGAGCTTGTACCAGTTATCTCTTACATGAAACGATGACCATCTACCCTCTTCGTCCAGTGTAAAATCCCTACAAAAAACAGAGTCGTTTGGATCTAGACGGCAGTTTTCTATTCTTGCAACACCGTCAACTGACGCTTCAGCATATCCTATACCAATTAAGCCTTCGTTGTCAATCATCCTCTGCAAAAAAGGACTCCAAGATACTGATGTGTCTTTCACGTCTGCATAGCCGCCTCCAAAATGGTGCATGTAGTAACCCTTGAGGTAGTCCCCCTTTTGAATTGGTGATAGATACTCGTACCCTTCGTGCAATTCTTCTAAAGACTCAATCTCATCGTTGCGAACTAGCCTAACTGAGCAGTCACTATTCTTTTCACAAAAGCCGTCGAAGGCTCTTTTTCTGGTGTCAGACATGTCATTTTCACCAGTCCAGAACATCCAGATTGTTTTTTCCTTTAAATAGTCCACTATAGAATCCCTTTCTCTTTTAGTAGCTTATCCGTTCTTTTTCTGAGCAAATCAAATTTTGAACCCTCTTGGATGTCTCTGTGTTTATTGGAGCTATTGTGCCAATGCCAAGCAAAAGCGTCTAAGAAAAGAAAATCCCTATCGGATTCTACTTTATCAAATCCGTGACCTACGATAGATCTGAATTCTGGATCTGTTTGGTTCATTAGCCACTCCGTGTTAAAGATTGTAGACGGGAAGATTGTGAAGTTAGGCCACTCCCGCCACAGTTTTGCAAACGTATCTTTTCCCCAAATCGTGGTGTCACCTACGGTTGGCATCGTCTTTAATGTCTCTATCAGCCTGTAAGAAAACTCGCTTTGCTTTTTCAACGCAAGCACAGTTGCACAAGCACCTTGCACCCCATAGTTGGTCTCAGAACCCCACTGGTACATATACTCTTGATCCAAAATAGCTTTGAAGTCTCTTAAAAATACAATATCCATATCTGCCCAAACTCCTCCGTACTTGTGCAGGATTAATATTCTAAACAAGTCTGATTTTAGATAGTACTTGCTGTCAGATGCGTCTAGTTTTGCGTGTTCGTGTTCTAGTGGAGTTCCTATCGCTTCCGCTCTTGCGTCGTACAGCTTGAGTTCTACGTAATCCATGTAAGGTTTTAAAAGCTCATTGTCGGAAATGTCGTAATCTGACCACAGTATTAGCTTTGTCTTTTCAAGATTCTGTGTAGCCAAAAAAGACTTCACACATTCAAGCTCCTTGTCGGTTTTAATTTCCGTATATATGTGGAAGGGGACGACTTCTTCTGGGTAGTCATATTCTTCGTCCTTCACATTCGAGAAAAACTCTAGACCTTTTGCGTAGTCAACGTATAGTTCAGGATTTTTTTCATACGATAGATTAATCATTTATTATCTCCATTGTTGTTTTGAAAGAACCGTCTACTGAACAATTTTTCTCAAACCATTCTATACAGGCCTCTGACATTTGTTTTATTTTTTCTGGCGATGAGTTTATAGCTTCTACCATTTCTTCAGCGTCTTTAACGTAGAAATAGTGCTCGTCTTGAGCTGGCGGATTGGCGTAAAATCTTACGGCATCCTTATTAATTACAATCGGAATAACTCCCAACCCCATGTATTCCACGTCTCTTAGGCATTTAGGACCAACACCGGGAAGGCAAAGTCCAAACTTAGCTGACGCACAAGCTCTCAAATACTCAACGTGAGGCAATCCACCCCTAAAGCTCCACAGGTCGCAGTGGGCTAACCAGTATGGTGCTGCTTCATTTCTTTCTCTGTTTGTTGGCGTTCCGATAAATACGCAGTGATAATCTTTCTTGGCCTGCCTAAGATCTAGTTTCAGTTCATCAAATACTCTTGAATGTTTAGGCCAAAAAATCCACTTCTTGCTACCTTCACCTTCTTTGTACGTATTAGAAAAAAGACACTGCTTGTACTCGTTTTTTAACCTATCTAAGATCGGAAAGTCGTACAGCAGCACATTACCCTGTTCTTCTACCCAACACTTTGCCTCCGGAGAGTCGGGGTCTTCCATGTATCCTTCAGATCGTTTATTTGGCCCCTGTTCGATGGTGCAGAAACCTCTCTCAGACCACATATCCAACAACTCTCTGAAAGAGGAGCCGTCATGACCACCGATTGATGGCTTAATTATCTTAACCATAGCTAACAACCTCCCAGTTATTTTTTAAGGAGAACCCCATGCCGTGAGACGCCTTAATGTCATGAAAATACAGTTTATTTTTAAGTTTCATGCTGTCTATTAGATGAGTAAAAGAAGAGCTTATACCGTGTATCTCTTTTGCGTTTTCTATAACGCCCATCCAGTCGAAGATGCTCTTTTCAGATTTCAACCTATCCGGTTTTACCTGTCTGAGACCACTGTTGATGTTAAGATTATAGTTTCCAACGCTAGACTTGTCGTGAACAAAAATGTACTCCCCGTCCAAGTTTAGCTCACTAATTAGTCTCTGTTCTTGCTCAATATCTCTTTCTAGACACCAAGAATCCCAACGCTCTTTAAATGGAACGTTAACGGATTCATAAAATGACCTATCAAATTCATGATTTCTACACCTTTCAAACCCCACCCTTAGAAGCGGTGTTGATTTTAAGTTTGAGTTATATTCTTCAATAAACTCTTTGTCCTCTTCGACAACAAAAAAACTGACCTGTGGAAGATCAGAAAACATTCGTTTAACATTATTTAAATTGGACTTCTTTACAACTAAAGATACACTGTTGAAAGCATAAGCTTTGACTACATATCTAACTATACCGTTGCATATGATGTGATCCCCCAATCCCAAGTGGTGGTGGATAAAACATTCAATAGGCTTCATACGACTTTTCCTCAAAGATATTAGATCCAGACAATTCGTTTATAACCCTCTTCGCTTTAAAACGTTCATCATTGGTAAAATAAACGGATCGTGCTAGCTGAATAAACTCGTCATCAAACTGCCTGTTTCTTTCCTTTTCCCTTATTTGATCTTCTATTCCCCACAACGTCCTGTTTATGTTATGCAATCTAACAAACTCTTTGCTGTCTCTGGCGACTATGCCATCTGCAATATGGCCTATTTCATCAATTTCTTTCTGTACATTCTGTAACTTGTCTTCATTTTTAATAGCTTCTTTTTTTATCAGTAAAATGGTCAGCTTATCGACTATCTCCCCGTTGGATACTTCTATTTTCATTATTGAAACTCCGGCTCGTCAAACTGATTATAAACTTGACCAACGAAATTCATATTAGTCCTAGCGGGCGAATTAGAGGGAAAAGGTTTTTTCTCGAAAAACTCGTCGTGTACAAGTGCCTCTTCTTTTACTACTGGGTATATAACTTCTCTTAGAAAGTTTTGGTCTACCTGATATTTGTCATCAAACGCCTTTTTGTCGTATTCATATATCATTTCTTTGATGCCCTTAAGTATCCCGTTTCTAGCACCCCACATTCCGCCCAAGATTTCTGTCGCGTGATATGGGTGGTCTCGTATTATATGAAAGTCTTTGTCGCTTTTTAGCCAGTCGTCTATGGCCGCCTTTTCCCTTTCCCCAAGTCTGGAGTCTGTGTCTCTAGATATAACCACGTCGTGAGAGTCGGCAGCAAAGAACCTCCAAAACATGCCGTTCCAACCGGATTCGGACATGATCAAGCATTCGGCGTCTAGATCGCAGAGTGTTTTTATTATATACTCTGGAACATCTGGGCCTATATAAAACCTACAAACCCAGTCCGGAAACATGTCCTTTGCTATTTGAACGTTTTTTACGGCACCCATTGTGTACTTTGGGTCGTCACCCCAAAGACTGAATGATATTATCTTCATTAATATCTCCTGCAAAGGCATTGGTAAGGCCTTTCGCTTTCCATGGTTACAACTTCGTCTCTTTCTACATTATAGCAGGAGAAACCGTTATCCTCAATCAAAATTTTTCTAATTTCTGGCCAAAGCTCGTTCGAGTGATTTTCAATAAGAATTGTTTTTGTTTTTTTGATGGATTGCTCCATGCCGTGCAACACCTTTAATTCAGCACCTTCGACATCTATTTTTATAAAAGATATCTCATCTTCATCTTTAAGTAATTCGTCAAGAGTCATAGACTTTATTTCGCCCACCTTGACGTTTGGAACATTTGATGTGCTGTATCCAATTATATTGTGTACCTCACTACTGTCCCCAAGATAAACGTCTTCTGTTCCGTTTTTATCTGAAATTGCAGCGTTCACAAATTCAATATTATTGCAGTGACCGAAACGCATTTCTAGGCTTGAAAATGTCTGGGGAAAAAGCTCTACGCAATAAATCTTGCCAGTGTTACCTAGAATCCTAGAAAAAAACGAGGTGTACGAACCGTGGCAAGCACCCACGTCTACAACAACGTCGCCTAAACTTATCAGGGATTCTTTACTTATTAAGTCGAAATTTTTTACGTCGTGATTATCCATTATTATTCCTAGTCTACTGTTATTTTGTTTTTGGGAAAGCCCATTTCTTTTCGTTTAATGAACACGTAGTGATCTCTTCCTGAGTAGTGGAGAGTTTTTTGAGCGGCAAGATCGAGATCACCCTCGTTTTGCGTCCCCTTAACGCTGTAGTGCTCGTGCGTTATGATTATTTTGTCTATGTATTGCTCTCTCCCCATGTCTCTCACGACTTCGGTAAATTCATCGTCACAATATAGACTCTTGTAGTCTGGGTGATAGATATAACCGAAACGTTCGTAGAGCTTTCTTCCAAGTATGGAAAAAGTTATTAATTTACCGTGAGTGTTTCCGTCATCGAAGTGAACGCAGCCGTCTAGGTCTGGAAAGTGTTCATCCATAGCTTCGGATATTTCCTTGTCCCAGTCGTCAACTTTGGGCACCATGTCGTCAGAAGCACAAACTAAGACATCAAATTCCAGCCCATCTATGTGATTGTTTATGGCACTAATTTTTTCTGTCCCGTAGTCATACCAAAGGTTGTACTTAACGTTCGGTTTCTTAGAAAAAATGTAGTCTACCCTTTGTTGTACATAAGGGTCTTTCATGGTCTCATCTTCTGAGTCACAGTTTATGTTGAATTCCAATTCGTTAGAGTCGCTAGACATCATTACGTATTGATTTAAAACTTCTAAAAACTTGTTGGCTCTTGCAAAGGTGGGAAATTGAACTAATAACTTCATTTTAGCCAATCCCCCAGCTTAACCTTTGCTTCCCACTTCAATATGTCGTTTGCCTTGCTTGTATCTGCTAGGCTATCCCTTGCCTCACCTAGTCTTTCTGGCAAATTTACATATGTTACATCTTCTCCGCCTACCATTTTCGCTAAATCCATTATCGTGTGATTTTTCCCCGCACCAATGTTAAAAATATTTCCAAAGGCACGTTTATCATCTGTAAAAGCTGCTTTCATGTTGGCTTCAACCACGTCGGAAACATGGGTAAAATCTCTTGACTGAAGCCCATCGCCCACTATTGTGAGGGGTACACCTTCATTAAGCTGTTTTTGAAATAAACCTACGACCGGTGCGTATTGACCGCTGGTAGGCTGCCGGTCTCCATAAACATTGAAGTATCTAAATATAACTGTCTCTAAACCATAAAGTTTATAAAACATTTTGCACAACTCTTCTCCTGAAACCTTCGTTACAGAATATGCGTTTAGGCAGTCGTTTTTCATGTCTTCGTTTAGCGGGATTGGGTGGGCAACTCCGTACGCAGCAGAAGTTGATGAATACATAACCCTTTTAACTCCGGCTTCTTTGGCCGCTTGTAGTACGCTGCAAGTTCCGACAGAGTTGGTCAAAGTTGCCGCGACAGGATTATTTATGCATGGCTGAATTCTAGATTCGGCAGCTAAATGGAAAACTAAATCAACGCCTTCAAAATGATGCTTTATATTGTAGTAGTCTTCTACGGAATAGAAGGAGTACTCAGCGTCATCGTTGAAGTAAAAATTCTCGTGGCTATCTGCTGACAAGTCATCAATTACCAAGACCTTATGACCATCATCCACTAGACGATCAACTATATGAGATCCTATAAATCCGGCACCACCTGTAACTATTACGTTCATAATTTTTCACTAGTCCTTTCCAATTTACCTGAAATTTCCGAGGATTTTAACAGCCTGAACAGTCTAGCTGCACGCCTAAAGCAGTTATGGCGAGACTTGACTTGTTTTTTCAGAATCTGACCTATATCGCCTTCTTCCGAAGTCTCTATAAATAGAGTTGACAGTATGTTGTCCAGTGTGGACTGTTGGCTTTCATCTACTTTGATTTTTATATTGTTGCACCTAAGAAGAGAATCAAAAAGCAGTTGCGATGTCACGATATTTACGTCGTCGGCCAACACCACCGTGTCGTACTTTTCGTAAAAAGACACCGCTGACGTTATATCTAAAAACATGTCGGCATATCCGCTTTGATCCTGCTGATTGAAAGAAACGACGTGACAGGAATCTTGATTGGCTACCGACTCCTGAACCATGCTGTTATTGGTAATGGAGAAGACACACGTATCAAGCCTGTAGTCTGGGGTTGGCATTCTTGGTATAAAGACATCTGCGGCAGGGTATATGCCCTCTATCTTTACCCCCTTTTGAGAGACATTGCTTGTATTTTTATACATATTAGTGAAAAGGAATGGAACGTTTATTTTGGTGTCCTTTATAATACCTTCAATCGTTTCTATCTCTGATTGCTGGGCACCGGACACATTTAATATCATGCTAATATTTTTATTGCCTGATAAGTATTTAATTATGTCGTTCGTTAAAAATTTAAAGTGGGAAATAAAAACATCTGGCTTTGTAAAATCGAAGGTGTCAAAAGCACTCTTGCTTGGATCACTCCACAAAACTGACTCCTCCCCAACTTCCGCGAGGCACTGTTGGAGATACATGGGTTCTGTAGATAAAGCAGAGGTGTAATTTTGAATTAGGGTTTTCATATTCTTGTGATCCTCTTTAGGGTTTTTATGTTTTGTATTTTTACGGTTGATGTGTTTAAGATATCGGTTACAATTACTCTGTTATCCTTTAAGATTACATTAATGGCTTCAAACAAAAATCTATTTTTGTACTCTGGGTTAGATACGGTTGAATATAAATTACTGATAATTTTTCTGCCACACAGATAAGCAACTTCATTCCATAGCTTAGTTTTAACCCCCACGGCCATAGACTGTAGTACTGATTCGTTTTCTATCAGCCCCACGTCAAAGTTTTTGTATTCGTCCTTTTCTTGGCACAGTACGCCGGATTGACTATAGTCTATACTACTCAGCATATCTGGAGTTAAGAGTAGTGCCCCGTTACACAGTAATATTCTACTGTTATTTATGTTGTGGAGGCACAGTCTAGCACTCTCGCAGCAGTTTGAATTGAAATGCATCTGATTTTCTACAACTCGTATATTTATATCTGCGAAGTTGTTTTTGACAAATTCCACCGTTTTCTGTGTTTCAAAACCAGAGCATAGTATAATTTCAAAGTTTTTAAAGGTGGCTTTTATCGCATCAACCTGTCTCTGTATTAAAGTTTTTCCCTCTATTTTCATTAACGAAATAGGCCCATAGGACTTCATCCTATAGCCATGATTCTCGCTAAACAAAACTACCGAGATAAACGATTCCTGAGACCCCTTGGGTTCACCCGAAACGGGACTGGTTATAAATCTAGATTTTCTTCTCATATTTCCTATAATTTTTTTGATTTATAGCAAGTTCTTTAATTTCTTTGACCATTAAATCGTAATCTAGGAAGTCGAGATAGTTTGAGTTTATGACGCCGTACGCTAGTGCAGACACGTCACTATCGGTGTCTTCAAAAAAAGCGGTTCTATTTAAAAGCTCATTGACTTCCTTGTCTATGAAGTTGAAGAAGTTACTGTCTATTAGTTGTCCGGCCTGAATTTTTACTATGAAATTACAGCCGATACCAACTGTTCTTTTAAACGCGTCCGTGTCTATCTGATACTTGTCAGCAAACGGGCCACTTGTCAGTGAATCCGCATGTATGACTAGATCTGCTTTAATGTCTTGTTCAAGAAGTTTGTGCACGCCGTTTACTAATACCTGCGTGTGAACCCCTTTTTGTATTGCAGAAATCGACGCTATGATCTTGCCTCTTTCATAGTCGCTATCAATTATTGATTTAATACTTTTGTTTAACTCGTCTTCCGTTTGTTCAGAAATCTCTATAACTACTCCAAAGCTAGTTTTAGTTTCTTCTTTTGCCTTATCCTGAAGCTCGACTTCGTTCGTTATTTTTAAAGCTCTTTTCCACTTAGATGATCTGTACATATTACAGAACCTATCTAATCTATAATATTGGTGCAGCTCATCATTTTCAAGACAGTCGTCGACAGGTTGCAAATTGGCTTCGCCTCGTTCTACAAGCTTCTCTAGTCTACCCACCTTGCATCCGTCTTGCCACAATCCGAACGGACCTCCGCTAGACGGGGGAGCTGAGGTAGCGAATATACATTTTGAACAATCCATTTTAAGCCCTTTGTGCCACTATTTCAAAATGAATTCCAGCGAGTTGTGTATTTAATACTTTCAACCCGAGAGACTCTATGAATGGTTTTATTTCATTTAAAGAAGACATAGAATTAATACTTTGAATAAGCTGTGCTCCATCTGCTTCTTCTATTGCACCGTTGATTACGCTCTTGCAAAATAGCCGCAAGTCTTTTCCTCCAATGATAAGCTTTCCGCCTAAGCGGAGCTTGCTAACCAAGGAGACAATGCAATCCCTGATGTTGCTAAGATAAAAAGAGTCTAAGACATCGTTTGCTAATATCTCAGTACACTCATTGTCGGATATATCCATAAAGTTTATATAGTTATCAGATACGAGAACTTTCTTGTATCCTTCAATTGCTTCTTGCTCCATTTTGATAACATGAATCTTCATTTTTTAACTCCGTATGCGATGTCGAATGTTTTGTTCCAGTTATTTATAAAACTCTCTTCTGAGAAATTCTCAATTACCGTCTTTCTCGCCTCTTGACCCATTGATTTTCTGAGGTGTTCGTCACCTAAAAGAGTATGTATGTATTTTTTTAGTTCTTCTTCGTCGTTTGACATAAATCCGTTAACTCCGTTTTCTATGATTTCGGGAATCATACAGGTGGCGGTAGAAACGACTGCACATCCGCAGGACATCGCCTCTAGCAACGAGGTTGGAACTGGACTAATTGTAGATGTGTTGAGAAATACTTTTGCCGTATTGTACTCTAGAACTAGGTCTTCTATCGACTCAGCGGGCTTTGAGAGGCCTTCTGAGCAAGTCCCAAGTAGTCTGGCCTCAAAACCTTCGGTCACTCTTTTCCAACCGTTGTAGTTGCAGCAGTAGTCACGATTTTTAAAATCGTTTACCACACTAAGAATTTCTGCGTGCGTGGCAGGTTCACCTTTTCTCTCTTCGGTGGGGCTAAATAGCTCTGTGTCAACAGAGTGATGAATTACTCGTGGATCACAGTTCATTTTCCATTGGTCGATTGAGTACTCGGAAATAAATAAATTTATATCTCCGACCATACTTCTAAAGGCTTGAAGCTGTTCTTGGGGCCAGCTAGGTATGGGGAGTGTATGCTCCAGAGAGATTATTGGGATGTTAAGAGTTTGATTTATTTGACTGGCTACTTGGAACTGACCAAATTTACTTTGAGTCAAAATAAAATCGAATTCAATGCCTGAGATTAGACTATTCTTTGGAAGAATATAATAATTGCCGGGAAGTTCAGCGTAGGTATTATCCCACTCTTTACAGTTATCGTATCTAAACGAGTAAAAATTGTGTCCAGTTTTACACAGCTGGGTCTGGTATCTCTCGTGCGTATCGAAGGTAAGTATGTTATACTTATCTTTAGTGGCATTTAGAGATCTATTTATAATACTTGCTGTTCTATGACTCATTTAATACCTCCAACATTCTTTCTCCTATTTTTTGATAGGAAAAATTCTCTACCACGCTTAATCCAGCAGATTTAGCCCTTTGCCTGTGTGCAATAGGATTCTCTTTATAGGACTCGTAATAGCTTCTCATATTTTCCCTAATTGTTTTTTCGCATGGTTGAAACCAGTACTCTCTTCCAGTAAACATGTCGGGAAAAGCCGCGTTAGAGCATTTGCAACAAGAAAACACTCCGTTTACTAGAGATCCGGTATTTTTGTCTTCTGGGTCTATAAATTCAGAAGGGCCACCAAAATCACTGCAAATAGGGGTGTTGCCAAACCCAACAGCGTCCAGCGAGGGTATCGACCAAGCTTCTCCGTGAGAAGGTAAAACAAAGCAGTCGCAATATTGGTGAACGGAATAAAGTTCTTCTTCAGAGAGGCGAACTGAAAGCACTCCCTCCTTCTTGTATTTTTCAATAGAATTATATAGTCTAAGCAACTGCTTCTCTCTCGTTAATATTTGTTCTAGCTCCGCGTGTGTTTGCTCTGGCGTTTTACCAAACTTATTTACTTTTATAACAAGAGAAACGTCTTCCGCCCTATCAAACTCGGAATGAAAGCATGTAACTATAGATGCTATGTTTTTTCTATCGTTTAAGTCGCCCACATAATAAAATTTAAATGTGTCGTCGATATTTGGCAGGTGTATGTCTTTGTATTTCTTCTTGTACTTATTTACATCTGTTGCGTGATGCACAAGCCTCAAGGGTACACCTATACTGTCTTGCTCTAAGGATTTCATCAATGTCTTGTTGGGAACCCAAATTTCATCCATCTGTTGCAGTTGTTCAAACCAACCGATTGTTTTTATGCTGTATGATTCCACCTCTAAAAATGCGATGTTCTTTTTAAAGGCCGATGTACCAACAAGGTGATGCGGTA
>CEOH01036518.1_pt1 | contig 15223 bp, 8 predicted proteins | sample 530311 | NCBI WGS metagenome assembly CEOH01 (sample SAMEA2619923, study PRJEB7988) | marine metagenome | biome: marine biome (ENVO:00000447); feature: deep chlorophyll maximum layer (ENVO:xxxxxxxx); material: "saline water (ENVO:00002010), including plankton (ENVO:xxxxxxxx)" | depth 60 m
ACGCAGCGAGTGGAGACAGAGGGTGAGTATGACGATTCTTATAGGATGAGTGATGCACAAGCTAACTTCATTGACGCTAAATGTAACCAGTTAAATTTAAATGTAGCAGAATTTTTCAATGAGGTATTTGATTTAAATGTAAAAAGAAAGATTGATAAACGTCAAGCTAGCGATGCTATTAAAAAGCTTAACGACTATCAACAGGACAAAAAGTTAATCCCTGATTCTATCACCGCTTATGTAGCAGATTGGAGAAGTTAATGAAAGTTACTTATCAAACAAAAAATGGGAAGCTCAAAGTTGAGCTTGAAGGAGATTCACAGAGAGACATATTTGGCGAGATAGCCAAATTCCAAGAGGTTTTCGAGGAGGATGTCTGTGGAAAGTGCGGTTCTGATAACATTAAATTCGTTGTTAGAAACGTGGACGACAACCTATACTACGAACTGCGATGTGCAGATTGTGGGGCAAGGTTATCATTCGGATCTATGAAAAAGGGCGGAGGCCTTTTCCCGAAACGTAAAGACAGCGAAGGAAACTGGCTGCCTGATCGCGGTTGGGTTAAATGGAACCCCAAGACAGAGAAGAATGAATAGGTTTAGTCATCCGACTAACCTAAAAGAAGAGGGGGTAGTGAAAGCTGCCCCCTTTTTTTATTATATATCTTCCTCTGCTAGATCGTCCATTCTGTCTAGTTCTTCTTTTATCTTGCTGTTTGCCTCTATGATATTGATGTTGATATTCTTTAAATTGTTCCTATAAGCCATCCGGTTTTGTTTCCATCTAGCCTCTTCCTTCTCACAAATTTTAATTCTTCCCTTTTGGGTGTTCCTATCTTTAATAAGCTTATCTCTCTCCTCTCTTAATAATGCTAATACATTATACGGGAACTGAAGCTGACCAGAGGGTTCTGGTGATCCAGAGGGGGTTGGGAATGGATTCATTTTATCACCTTTCTATATCTTTTTTACCGTCTAAAAAACTACCAATAAACCTCGCCTGAAGAGTGTTTGTCACTTTGATAGCTGTCTTTACCCTAGAAGATCGACACGCAATGAACGTGAGTCTTTCTGTAACGTGTCCAAGTTTGCCGCCTTTTCTTTTTGGAGTGTGCACAAAGGCTGTGGTTTCCTTGGTTGATGGTTGTTCCCACCTATAAGAGTCAAACAAAATACCGCCGCCAGAAACAGAGTCTGACACAGAGTTGCAGTAGTATGCGTGTTTGCCTTTTTGTCCTGATCCGGGGCCAATCCTGACATGGTGCGGAACAGAGTTTTCCGCAAATCTAAATATAGCTGATATGCTATTCTTTACTTTAGTCCCTGCACGACAATCAAAATCTCTAAATACATTATTGTCGCCCCCTTGTATTTCTACACAACCTCCGTCTGACCTTATGTCAAACTTTTCGTAGATGCAGGACTCTCCTAGCTTGCCATTGCGTAAGTGTTTAATTCCAAGACAGTCATAACCACATTGTAGTTCTATGTCTAGATTGGAGAATGTTGCTGATGAGCAGTTTTCGCTAAGTAGACCGGTTATGTTATCTACGTCATCAAAGCATTTTATATTGAGCCCGTCAATTATGCCCCCATTGTTTCCCTTAACGGTGACTAGAGTATCTCCATCTTTCATCCCAATAAAGATAAGCCTGACTGAACGTCTGCCTTTTCCCTCGCTGACAACACTCACGCCTCCGGTTATTACTAGAGGTTTACTTAGCCGATAAGTTCCATCAGGAATTACCAGTGTTTTGTTTTTATTTTGCTGTCTAGCCTTTTCGCTTAGTAAATCTATCTCTTCTTGTATGTTCATACCTACCCCTTATATTGTAGGTCGAAGGGAATTAGAACGACACGGTGTCATCCTTTGTCTTTTGAGTCCACGGTACATATGTAGCCCCCTCTGTGGCTATGGAGCAATAGTTGCATAGGTTGAGGGGGTACTTATAGTACCACGAAATGAATTCGTCTCTGTCAAAGTCGTTTTGTATGCTAAACTTGTCTACGGCTGGCATGGAAATAACACGCCTAGAAGCACAACACCCCAGTAATAGACCTGTATGAAGCAGTTGTTTGCAACCCATAAAGGCACAGTAAAAGTCCGGAACAGTATCCCTTTTTTCATCTGTAAATTCTATTTTACCAAAATCCCTGACTATCCTTTGCCCCCATCTTATTATGTTTAGTTCGGGAAGTAATTCTTGCAAGTATTCTAGCCTGTCCTGAACTGCGTCTAGCCCTCCAAACTTCTCAACATAAGGCCTATAAACGGTGACACTCAGAGCGTCTAGCTCAGTCAATCTATCTGCTTGTTTTTTCACAGACTCGTTGCTACTAAGCCACCAGCCATTCGTCATGGTGCTGACTATATCATTGGTGTATTTTTTACACATTGAGATCAGGTCAGGTAGCTTTTTATTTATTAATGGTTCTCCACCGGCAATAGATATATTGTCAAACAAAATCTCTTTCTCAGAGAATTTATCTAACCATCTGTCATAGTCTTCTGGTGAATATGATTTGACATCCGCGTTTTCTGCATCATGAGAACAATAGTTGCAAGATAGGGTGCAGTGGTCTACGCTGTGCACTTCAATATAATGAAGTATGTCCATTTTTCTCTTTCCTTCTATAAAAAAAGGGGGCGGCTCTACGCCACCCCCTCCTTTGATCGCTAAATTGTCGGTTTACAGGTACTCTAGTGTGAAGTAGAGACCATACTGAGTTTTACTTCCTATACTATCTGGTGAAGCACTCATAGCCACAAACCAATCATGCCTCGTGCTTTCGTGTGCAGTACCTTCATTAGTAAGCCAGTTTATACTTCCGTCAGCCAAACCAGAAGGAAGGGTGTCAGCAGCCGACGTGTTCAATCCACTCATGCCGGGCGAAGCCGTAAAAGCTAGATCGGCCATAGTTTCTGTTGGATCAAATTCCGTCCATCCATAATTACTAATGCCTCGCATTGCTAGAGTTCCACTTTGGCCATTAAATGCCTCATTTGGTTGTGGATGACGACATTCATACACCTTAGTTGTTACTCCGCTCGCCTGCTTGGAAATATCATTACGATCAAATATTCTAAGTTTGCAATTTTGTACTCTTACCTTTTCACTATGCTCAAATCTAATATTTAGAGGTGCGTAGTAATTTGGCATACCGGATAGGCCAATGGTAGCCCCGCCATTTGCAGAAACACCACTGTTTGGAATAGTGGTGCTAGCTACATATTTTGTATTTTTAACACGAATGCCACTAGACGTACCGTCAGAGTTGGTAACGAAAGTAGTATCCTGATACTGGCCAACTGGTACGGAAATGCCAAAGCCTCCGCCAAAAAACCCCATGCCAGAGCCAGACGTATGATCAATTAGGGTGGAATCAGTCCCACCCGCTATGCTAGTCTCGTTAGCATAGAATTTAATTTCTGCCATTATAAAACCCTCCTTATAGAGTCATAGTATTATACACGAAAAGTAGTTAAATTTGAAATTAATTTGTAGTTATTGTTAGGTCTATATACTGTTCTTGCCCCTTACCCATATCCCCAGTTCTTTGCCAGTGATTTCCAACATTTGTGTTACCGTATGCGAAAGTATGCGTAATATCGTTATGGAAAAAGAAAAATAGGTCATATTTATTGTCTGGGGACTTGTTGGTAATTTCTATATCAGCCTCAAAATTATCACTAAGAAGGCCAAAGTGCCCCCCTCCGCCTATACCGCCGCCCTGCTCCGATATTTTCTCAGATTTAATAGATAATCTATTCAAATCCGCAGAGGTGGCTATTTCAGGTTTCAGGTCAGTTTTAACTGTGGGGCGATTTTCGCCTCTTACTAGAAAAGCATTAAAACCTCTACCGCCCGCTGGTTGTGACCCTCCGGGGCTTAGATCCATCCCTATTGATGACTTTGTGATGGGCTTGTCTTTATCCACGTCTGTGAAACCAGTATTCTCAAAATCGGTACCCTCAAAGCTAACCTCAAGTGTTGAGATTTTTCCTTTGTATTCACCAACATCTACAACATCAGCAACTTTGATTATGGCCTGTGTTCCCCCTCCTATATTTACAGGGGTGACAAATGTGTCTCCTTTTTTATAGCTACCATCATCGCCGCCATCTCCGGGGTTTCTAACAACCATAACTACATCTTCAGAATCCGGGTTTTTTATTGGATCAAACTGCTGTTCTCTGTCGGCTTCTGCTTTTGTTAAATCGTAAAATGGGCGAGCTTCAGCGTTCAAGAAACCGTCGTTATCTGACCCTCCTGTTAACACAATTGCGTATCCGCCATTCTTATAAATTTTCTCTTCACCGTCTTCAATGCCCTCGCCAAACCACGGAAGCTGAATTTTAAACTTAGGAATTTGAACAGACCAATAACTGTATTCAAAGGGCAACAGCTTTCCTCTTCTTGAGGCGACAACTCTGTTGTTAACCTGCCACTTCGATCTAGGTAAGGACTCGTAAACTGTAGATGCCCCATTAGCCACCTCAACAGTGGTTAGCCCGTAAAATCTAGAGTAGCTAGCTGCAACACGAGGAGTGTTTACTTCATCCTCAGAAGGTGTAAGCACCTTTGTGGAGGGGCCGAGTAAATCTATGTCATAGCCCGGCTTTTGGATTTTGTATTTGTAACTTTTAAAGCCTCCCGCCGGATCGGTAGGGTCTTTTTGCGTAATGTCTTCGGTCGCCGACTCCAGCCTGTACCACTCATCGCCATCATGTTCAAACGTTTCGCTTAATATTCCAGCATTAAAATGGTGAACGGCAAAATATCTACCATCATAGATTGTCTGCTCTTTTGGCCAAGCTGCATAGACTCTTACAAACAGGTTTGTAGTTGAAAAACTATCGTGATTGTCACCTTTGCCCCATGAAGCTTTATATGGCGGCGAATTGTTATGACTATAAGACCAGCAGCCAAGTCTACATGTACTTTCAAACTTTACCCTGTCCTGTAATGTGCATGTGGCCGCCGCAGCAATGATTCCTACACCACCAGATCGGTGTTGATCGTCGTCGTCACCCATCTTGTAAGCCCTCCAAGGGGGGTCAAGACTCGCATAGTATTTATCCTTATCAATGTCGGTTGATGAGTGACACCAACGGTTACCACCCGCAAAACCCCAACAAGTAACCGGAAGGCGAGGGAATAGTGTAGAAAAATCTATTTCCTGAATGGATTTTAGGTTAGCGTTGGGGGAAAGTAAATAATCGCTTGATTTGCTGGTAGGTATATCTACTTGATGCTGTAGCCCCCAAAAAGAATTATAAATAGAGTATATGTTTCCCGCCATATTCGGAACTGAAAACCCTCCTTGTGCTGCATCGCTCGTGTCTCGCATTTGTGCTATATCATTATCAAGCTCCCGAGATAGAGATGAATCCGAAGATGGCCTCCCTTGAGACTTCATGTCTCTACCTAGGCTCTGATTAAAATAGCTTCTGGTTCCAAGTTCTGCGTTTGGATCAACATAATTCCCATCCGAATTTCTCCTCATGAACTGTGAATACGCTTCGGCCTTAAGTGGTCTAAACATGATCCTGTTTGGTCTATTTGGCTTAAAATCAAAAGCGTTACTTTCAGTAAAATCCTTTATACCAACACTATCATCATCATCGTCATATTTTTTATATAGCCAATTTTTTCCTTGCATAAAGAATTGCTTACATAGCAGGTCCATGGATCTGAAACTTGAGTCGTTGCTTCGGTGATAGGCATCGTTCAGTTTATGTATATTAGTAAGCGGCTGACCATTTACATATCCGGAAGGGGATGCATTCAGGGCTATGTCAGCAGGCAAATGGCTAAGTGAAGCGTCTAGAAGATTCGTCCCATCCGTCACAAACAGGTGCTGTTCAATATTTTGCTGATCCTTATAGCACTTATTCCAATCGTTTCGGGGGCCGGTTTTTTCAGCCGGGTTTGCATACTCAGCAAACGGCCTGCCATCCTTTGCTATACCGTCTTCCAGAAAATATTTGTATTCGGTCTCTCCGCCGGTTACCGTTGAGGAGAAGTGGGTGTGCGTCGGCGTCCACTTACCATCAACTTTACCGCTTACATTAATGGTCGGTTTTGCGATAAAGGTTCTGTCCGACAAATATTTAGCCGTATCCTCAGTGCTATAACCGTCTGGAAAACAGCAGCCAAAAAACGGGCCAGTGTGTAAACCGTCCGTATCGCCTTCTATTGTGTCCCCATTTGGTGCCAGTAAAGGGCTGGTGAGAGAATATGCGTTTGTATCTCTAGTTCCAGCGATCAAGTGATCCATAAAGTCAAAAGATGAAAACTGATGGAAACCCCCGTGATACAAAAAATCTGAGATTCTTGTAGCTCCTTGATATACGTTATGATTCCGATCAGCCCACGATTTTGACGCATAATACTCCTTGTGAAACCCTTTCTCTATAGCGGCGGGTTGAATACGAGTAAAATCTTTATTTTTAAAGAAGTGCACTACATTGGTAGCGTAATACTGGAATTCCCATTTTCCATCAAAACCAACAGACACTGTGTCCTCACCGACAACGCCAGAGGGAAAATCTATAGCGAACCATAAACCATCTATTCTGTTTAGTAAACACATCTGGTCAACCTCTAGTGGCTTTGAACTAGCGTTGAAGACTCTTACCGTCGCTCTCTCTTCGCTATCTTCTGGGCATATCTCTGCAAACTTGCCATTTTCATCAAGATTTGATGGTTGTAGATAATTTGGAGTCCATTGCATAGGGTTACTGTTTTGCATGTGTATAGACATTGCTTCACCCGAACCCCATATAATGTGACTATTTGGGTCGTTTGGGTTCCTAAGCATATCTTCTGGAGTCACCCTTCTTAGCCTGTCGCTAGGAATGGTTTGTGCGGCACTAATCTTCTGTGTAACAATACCAACCATTTGCGGGCTACCGGCCTCCCATTTTCCGGTATACTCATTGAAGTTCATGTCTAGGTCGCCAACAACTTCTGCGGCCTGAGAACCTTCAGGAAAAGGTGAGAATCTACCATCCTCCCTTTTTTGGTACGATCTTCCCAGTGAGTCTACTGGTGGTGCAGCAAAGGAAGGTTTGGACATTGCTATGCCACGACGGGTAGATTTTGGTGCTGTTTCAGGAAATAGATGAAGTCTAAAAGTTACCCAGTCAGATTTTGTACATTTGAATACATCTCCAGCGTCACCAGATCCTAGGCTAATCTGAAATGGAACATAACCACTCCACTCCACATACCCCTCTTTACTAGATTGAATGTCTAGTGTAAACTCTGATCGTGCGAAGTCTGTCTTAGTCCAAGCACCTTCCGCAGGGGTTCCGTCTTCTTTTTTTGCACCTCTATCTATCGTGTTTAATATTTTATTGTTTACATAGTCATTCATGGCAATGACGTTGGTTATAGGCTGCATACCAAAAAAAATCAAAAGATCCTGAGCACCTCGACCGTCCGATTGCCACCACCTTGCTTTATGTTCGTCATCCGAACCGTCCATGAGTTCGCCGTCTTCTCTTATATAAGCATTATCAAAATCCGTAACTTTTAAATCTTCGTAGCTGTAACTTCTTGGGTCTCCAGCTTCGTTTTTTCCGGGCTGAGAGAAGGCCCACTTGTCAGTGTGGCCACCGTCAATATACATACGATGATATTGTCCCGCACCAGCATCGTTCTCTTTTCTCCATCCCTGAAAAGAGAATTGACCCTTAAATTCACCCGTCTTATCCTTAAAGCTATCAAAGGCCTCGCAGGAATACCCCTCGGTGTCATCGCCGCCAAGAACAACGCAAGGAACTTCATGCTGAGCTGCGACTTCTTCATTCTCAATAAAATACTTTCTATTCTCATATTTACCATTTCCGTCACGTTTGTGCCACCACCTATACAATGTCCCCGTTGTAAAGGTTGATAGCCCAAGCTGAAACATCCACGGATGGTCCGTGGTTATAAGGTGATATGGGGTTTCCTGAAAATCTGTTGGATCGCTATCGAAGATAGAATCCATCATATTATTCGTTGTATTTGTAGTCACATTATTCTCCTATCCTAATGTCCTAGTATTAACCTGTACTTGGTTGTTCATCCGTCTGCTGGCAAAATAAGGGTTATAAGGGGAATCTGATGTTCCAGTATATATGTCTGTTACATGGGCACCAGCAGTTTGATCCATGGCATTTTGATACGCTAACGGGTCGGCTATGTTAGAAGCTAATTCACTGACTTGTCCTTCAGACTGGAAGGCTCCGTGTGAATCTTCAGATTTTATCTTGAAAGAAAGCCCTTCGCTTGGATTGTCATACTGGTCTTGTCTATTTACAGCACTGATGGTAATCATGGACGCTTTCTTTTCTTCGCCCTTTTCTAGCAGGGTAAAGATCTCGTTAGACTGTTTGGCAGCATCTATCAGACCTTGACCCCCTTTTCTAAGAAGATCTTGCATCATGTTCATGTTCGCGGCACCTTTTCCTAGACCACGTCTCTCTAGGCTGTTTCTTTGGTCTAACAACTTCTGCCGCTCTCTACTTATTTGTGCTATAGCTTTCTCCTTTTGCTTCTGTAGTTTTCCGAACTGAGAAGTATACAAGTCTAATTTAACAGAGGTCTTTATTGAATTATTAGAAACGTTTACGCTTATAGATGTAACCAACGGTCCTCTGTCCTCTAACGCTTTGGCCAGCGAAACATCTATTGGTGCAGACGGGTAAGAAAACGAACCTCTCTCGGAAAATAGCAGCAAGCTGTTTGAAAATTTAGTCTTCAGTCTTGCGGCGTCATCCATCAACCTATAACCCGCATAATTCCAAGGTGCTAATTCTTCTTCTTTAACAAACTCAACCTTACCTCCGATCTCAGAAAATTTCAACTCTTTCACACGGCCATCATTGTCGAGTCTGTCATGTGTATTGGCACTGGACAGCCAAGGGCCATAGCACCGCTCCATAGACATTAGTGGTATAGCAACCATATCAGGGTATATGGGGGAAGGGGATGTAAACGCCAATATGCTGGTATCACCATTGCTAGAAAGGCTAATACCCTTTGCCGCATCTTTCTGTGCCTGAACTGCTCTTGATAGATCATCAAAAGTAAAGTCAACTCCGCTAGGAAGGTTGTCACATTGAACTTCCGGGTCTTCATCTGGATGTTTGATTCCCGGTTTTGAAAACTCGTCTATTTTTACGACATCTTCGGTTAGCGAGTTAGCTATAGACACCCCGTTTACAGCCCTAAGTGGACCATCTACATATCTTTTATCGACCGTTGGGGTGATCCTGCCGGGCACAGTTATCAATGCGTAGACGTGTTCTGGGTCGAGATCTTCGGCCTTTGTTTTTATTATCCAAGCCTTGTAGGTTTCGTTCCACTCACGATCAAAACCGTCCCAACGAACCCTGTGGGCAGTTTCTGCGGTTACGGGAGTGGTAACAGTTTCAGTAGTTCCGTCAAGACCTTCTACCTCCTCAGTGTCAACTGAGTTACCGTCTGCATTTAACAGTCCGCCATCTTTAACACCAAATGATGGTATAGGTCTTCTTTTAACTTCTTTTGGAATTCGGCAACCTTTATCTCCACTAGGAACATAAACAATTTCATAAGGAGTTGGTGCTAAATTAACAGTAAAATCTTCAGCCCAAACTACAGCATCGCCACCCACATGTTTGGGTGCCATATAGAACTCCTTATCAAGTTCACACCTAACAAAAGCAACTGATTTTTTTTGTCTTTCAAGATCTTTATCGTCTTCTAGCCTTGCCTGAATGCTATTTAGGGCCTCCCTCTTATCCGGGTCAAGATTTGGCAAGGTCTCCATTACATCAGGGATAAATATCGTTTCTCCTCCTTCCTTGACCTCTATGCCCTGTTGTTCAATCTTGTCAGAACTTACCTTCGCAAAATCTAAGTGTTGGCTATGATCATACCTTGCGTAGCACTGTATTCTGTTTGAATCTGCAACAAGTTTGTCCATCAGTTGAGGTGCAAGAAGCTGTTTTCTAGCCAGTTCGTTGCCTACACTTGGCGGAGGCTGGTTGTTGAAATATTCCGCCTTAAAGTCAAGTTCACCAAGCGGTTTACTCAGTGCGTAGTTATAAAACCCACCCTGCGGTTCTGGTTTATAGTTAAATTCCCACTTGGAGTCGAAAGGATTAAAGTTACATTTTAAAGCACCTTCGGTATAACCAGAGCCATACCAAACCATATCCTTATGTGTCGAGGCGAGTTCTGCCGCCGCCTCCCCCATAGCTTGAACGTCTAGGTAGTGCCAGTGTACCTTAGATTTAGTCGGCCAAATCGCTCCATCGAGTAAGGTTGTAGTTGGCCCACTTCTTTCCGCTTTCTGAGCAATTCTTTTAAATTCTGTTAGGTCTAAATCCCACTGCTCTGATTCACGGAATCCAATTTCAGCGTTAACGGGGTGAGGTCTAAAACCAAACGGCCCCCTAATAACATCCCATGGGCGTGATTGGTTGTTAGTCGCACCACCAAGTAGAATATCTGGAGACCAATTTACATTACAAGCTCTAGGTATCTTCACCAAGAACTTCTTGCCCAAATTGTCATCAGCAACCTTCTTTACAAACTCATAAACTTTCTTCGCGTTTTTAAGACTATCTCTTTGATACCTAGAGATATTTTTTATTAAAGCGGCTGAATTTTTAACATTCTCTTTCAATGCCTTCAATTGAACTTTTCTATCCTCTTGCAGCACCTCTAGCTCTTCACGTTCTTTTACTAAATTCTTTCTAATCTCCTTAATTCTATCTTCCAGAATCTTTATATCAACGAGCAGCCTGTGAACCTTTCTATTTGGGGCACCGGCACCCAATTGCTGCTGCTGTTTTTTCTTCTCTACTATTAACGCTTCAAGTCTTCTGATGCCCTTTTCGGCCATGTGTTTTGAAAATCTCAACCTTTGCTTGTCTGATCTTGTCATATCTTCAAGGTTTTGTATATTGGTCATGACCGTTTGCAGGGCACCTGTAATTTTTACTAAACCGGCTTGAGGTATGCCTATCTTCTCTGCTCGCTTATAATAAAGGGGATATCCAAACGGTGGACTACAGGGGCTGGCTGGATAGCCATCATCACCCATTTGGCCTACAAACACTCCCCCGGTTTCCTTTTCAACATCTTCGCCAGTATCTTCATCAATTCTAACGAACTCAGACCCTTTCTCCGGAGACTTATCACTATTCCAGACGCATCTAGGTACGCTTACCCCAAACCTTCTTCCAGCCTCAGTTAAAATTGACAACTGCTCTTTTATGGGGCTGCCTTCTTCAAGTTGGTCATTTATTCCTGCTACTTCTTCGGTCATGTTTAAGCCTAATGATGAAAAGAAGGCTTGATTATTACTGAGTTCTTGTATATATATTTCGGAATAAGTCAGTAAGAAGTTCTGCCAAGCCTCATACGAAACAGTAGCGGCACGAAGTTCCATTTCTGTAGCGATATAATAAGACCCAACACCGTGAGCATCTAAGTGTCTAGCATCTAGCAATATTTGCTGATAAGAGCCAAAACCTCTAGGGATGGTTACCGCTTTATCACCTATAAATCCATAGAATGGTAGTATTTGCTGCTTTAAGTTTGTATCCAACGTCCATTTGTCGTGATTTAGTTGTTGCATTCTTTGACGTGACCGCGACGCTTCCAGTGTCCCATCATCTTGGGATTCAATTGATCTTTCAAAATAATTATCTCTATCTCTAAGATTATTAAAATAATACATGTCTACTTCTTGAGCCCCAACAACGAACTTATCCGTAACGACATTGGATACCTCAAAGCCTACATCTCTATTCTCAACGAATATATCATTTAGCTCCAGTGAATCTAGATACCTCTTAACAGAACCATACCGAGGCTGTTTGGACCTGTCTATGGTGTCAATTCTTATTATTCCGGCGACCAACCCACTACCAAGAAACGCGTGTCTCTCTTGAGACCCTTCTGGGAACGCTTTCGCCTCTGATAATACCTTTTTATTTTTTTTATACAAGTTCTCGCACGATGGATGATCTATTACCGGCAATAGTGAGACATATAGCTCTCTACTCAATACATCGCATAACTCTTGTGCCAAATCTAACATATTGATATTATCAAAATCAAGATAATAGCTTTCGGGAATATCATCAGTAGGTATCCCTCCCCAATCAACAACGTAATTGTAGCCACGAAAATCAATCACTCCCCCAAACCCCGCTTTTTTATACTCTTCTGGCAAGTCATTATCATAAGAAAACAGGGCGTTCATCGCTTTCTCTACCCTGTACCAAGGTATGCCGTTATCGCTACGTCTTGAAAACCCCTGTCCCGTAATTGGGAACGCTGAGGTCCATATGACTCCCGATTCGGTCAACAGGAAGGTGTTTCCATTAAGTGTAGTTTCTACACCTTCAGACTCAATAATTGTTTCCGGGGGGAAATGCCACATATCATCACCCTCAAGACTCCATTCGTCAAAAAAATCGCTAATCTTTCTAGTTATTACTTTCTTAGCAAGTTTCTTTTCGTTGAATTGCTCTAAAAGGTTATCTGATAGGTCATGTTCCAAGAAGCCGTATATATTATACAGATTCTTATTGTTGAAAGTGGTGCCTTGATAATTATTGAGGATTAATTCAGCGTTAGAGAGTATCTCCCTTGGGTCAGTGAGTTTTACGCTATAAAGGGGGTTGCCGCCAGTACTTCTATTTTCTGTATAGCTTTGCAGTATGCCACCGAAAGTAAAATGGGCGAACCCACGCCAATCTGTTTCTGGATCTAGTAAAACCGACTTGTCTATCCACCTGCTTGTTTTAGCGTCGGGATTGCTATCTACAAGGTAATAACCGGCGGGGTGAGTCTCAATTGGGTATGGAACTTGAACCATTGGAAATGGGTTGTCGGGTACGTTTAGAGTCTCCTCGTCATATATATCATCGAAATCCCTTCTAAAAGCCTGCTCTACGGTGGCGAAGTTTTTACCAAATTTAAAGAATACCGGTGCACCAACCACCGGAGGGTTGAACTTGTCATGCACCCCGTTGTGATATACATCATCGCCATTGCCAAGTTCTGTGCTATCAGACTGATTAAACTCGTCATTGACAAGTTCTATACCCATGGTAGAACTAGAATCCCCGAACCCGGCATTAACATTAAACGATCTTATGGAAGCACCTAAAAAGGATTGCTGCGGATAACCTTCGTTGCCTAAAGTCCAGCCAGCTACGGAAAGTGCTCCTCTGTACCCCTGCGGAAGCACACCGGTCAGGGGCCAGTTGTCTTGGAACACCGCACTTGGCGGTACTATACTGTAATTATGTAAATTAACCATGTTATCTTATTGTCCTTCTTATACCCCTTCGTTAGAATAATCAGGGTCAGACCGGAAGTGGGTTTCTCTTTCTCTAAGAAACGCTTTAGAGCTATACGGATCGTGCACATCTTCCTCTGGAACCATATCTGATACAAAGCGTATTCTTACTTCACGGGCGTCTTTCTCGGTTGACTTGGAATTAAATGATAAATAGTGAATGTAGTCGCCAAATATGTTAAAGTCATCTATTCCCACCGCACCGGCAACCAGTTTTGAAACGACGGCATTTGAAAAATTGCTTAGGAATCCCGCAAAATTAAAAACCCCTGTGCCTTTACTGCCATCATAGGATGCGTACTCTGGGTGATTTCCCGCATATCCCCATTTAGACTTTCTTGCCACGCTGGGTGGATACGTAATTATAATCCCGGAAGTGCCGTAAAGGGTTCCAGTAAATGCGTATGAAGTATTTCCATATTTATAGCCCGTTGGCGAGACATAAAACCTGTTTATTCCACGACCCTCAAAGCCTTGTATCAGCTTCCCCGGAACCCCCGTGGTATGAACAAAATCTCGATCTTGTCTATAATCAAATATGTTTCCGGTAAAAACACCTGTACTGCTAGTTAGTGCATAGTATTTAACAGTGTAGTCTTCCCAACCTACAATGCCGGTAGCGTCAAGCATACCAGAAGCAGCCATATGGTTAGGCGTACCGATCAGTATTCCGCTTTTTTCCGGATATTCCGATATATCAAATCCCATTAGTATCCTTACCTATTAAGCTCATATGTGATCGACAAATTAAGACTATAAGTTCCAGTTTTTGGCTCCCAGCTTTCTGAGGGCGGGCCTATAAAATACTTTCTAACTCCCGGCTCTCCTGCGGGGCTTAATGCGTCAAGGAGCTTGGCTATCTCTGTTGCGGTGGGCTCGTTTACGCTAGGTTTTAATAGTAATAAAGATTGCCTAGTCGCACCGTAAGGTATTTTCGTTTGGTCCATAACTAAATTTATAGATATATCTCTCTTATATTCACTTCTTCCTCCTATATACTGTAGTACCGGGCCTGTGGCTCTCCCTATAACGGGGATAACTGAAAAAACATCGCCCGGATAGGTATCATTTACATTGATAGTTTCACTAACCACGTTTGATATTATATTAGTCGGCCTATTGTCAAATTCCAATGAATAAGTTAACTCTCCTGTGCTTTTAGTTGCCCCCAAGGAAACTGAAAGCGGTTCAGAGTTCAACGCAACCTGTGTTTGATTGTTAGCTCTTTTGTATACTAAGCTACCTATGCCAAATTCTTGACTTTGTGTAATTTTGTTGTAGTGAGTTAGTGCGTTTTCATATGCGGTACCTGTATAAGTACCTATGCTATCTCTATCTGTATTATTTTTACCCCCATACTCTCTTGCGTTCGGGTCTAAAGCTGACAACCCCTTTATGTTTCCATCTATCTTTACGTTTGTGAACGGGGAGCCTGTATTACTGCTTATGCTAAGGTTATAATTCTCGTAAGCAGTACCCCTAGCTAGTAGCCAAGTCTCGGTTACACTATAACTACCCCCGGTTTCGTCTATGTTTTCTGTTCTTACATGGTTGTAACCACCATAATCATCAAGTAAATCTATTGTGCCAGCACCTATCCTACCCAAAAAGTTAGGAAGTGGCGACCCCGTAGTTTCAGTCATAAATGGTAAAACACCACTCATGTTCGGGTAGTCGGTTTGCGGGTCGTCGACAAGTCTGGTTTGAACAAATTTCTTGGCTTGAATCCAAGCTACTAATCTCTCTGTTGTGCCGTCTTCCTTTGGTTTATAGTGGTCTTTACCAACAGCAGAGATATTGTGTGTAATTCTATAGGTTCTATCAATACTTTCATCGCTTAGACTTATTGTTTCGGCTTGTTCTTC
>CEOH01022635.1_pt1 | contig 15145 bp, 18 predicted proteins | sample 530311 | NCBI WGS metagenome assembly CEOH01 (sample SAMEA2619923, study PRJEB7988) | marine metagenome | biome: marine biome (ENVO:00000447); feature: deep chlorophyll maximum layer (ENVO:xxxxxxxx); material: "saline water (ENVO:00002010), including plankton (ENVO:xxxxxxxx)" | depth 60 m
TCTGCTAAATCAACATCATCAATTACTATTGCTGATAGTGATGCTCTTATAGTTATTGATGGTACAACAACGAAGCAAATACCAGCTTCAGATATGAAAACTTATGCAGGTGGTGTTTCAACAGCAGACGCTACAGCATTAGCCGTTGCTTTAGGATAGGAGATAAATAATGGCAAATACGTTTAAGGTAATTACAAAAGCTGGAGTGACAAGTGCTGATGTAATTTATACTGTTGCTGGTAGTACGACAACAGTTGTTTTAGGAATTATGATTGGTAATACTCAAAGTTCGGATATTACAGCAACTTTAACTCTAGGTACAGATACTGCAAATCGAAGTGGTGCAAATAACGAAGATAACCAAGCAGTAGAGTTATTAACATCAACAACAATACCTGCTAATTCAACCTTAGAAATGATGGGTGGAAATAAACTTGTAATGGAAACAACGGACACGTTAAGTTTAACAGCGAGTGCTGCCGCTGATATTTCAGTTTCAATTATGGAGATAACCTAATGCCATATCTAGGTAAAGAACCATCATCTGCTTTAGCACAACAATCACAGAATTTATTAATAAATGGTGGTATGATGATAAATCAAAGAGGTGGTGGAGCAACAATTACAGACGGCACTACTTATACTAATAGTGATGATTCATATGTGCTTGATAGGTGGAATTTAGTAAGTGATGGTAACAATATAGTAGATGTATCAAGAAGCACAACAGCACCAGACGGAGGTTCCATAAATTCAATGGAACTAGACGTTGAAACTGATGATAAAAAGTTTGGTATTGTTCAATTTATAGAAGCAAAAAATTGTCACGATATTATTGGGGAAACAGTTTCGGTACAATTTAAAGCAAAAGTAAGCGACACTAGATTAACAGATGTAAGGGTTGGAGTAATAGCTTGGAGTTCAACGGCTGATGCTGTTACAAGTGATATAATTAATGCTTGGAATGATGCTTCAACTAATCCTACTTTAGCAAGTAATTTAACTTTTGAAAACACACCAGCAAGTTTATCTTTAACAACATCTTTTGCTACATACAAAGTCGAAGGTGTATCTATAGATACTTCCTCTACAACAAATGTAGCTGTTTTTATTTGGAGTCAGACTCTGACAAATGATGTCGGAGATAAATTATATATTACAGATGTTCAATTAGAAAAAGGAAATGTTGCTGGTAACTATGACAGAAAATCCTACAATCAAGAATGGTCTGATTGCCAAAGATATTTTCAAAGCTCAATTGACCATGATGTAACAAAAGCGGGTAATGGTTCGCAAGACAATTCAACTGCATTTGTTGTGTTCGGTGACGACCACGGTGATTATCAATATCATCACGTTTTACATCAAGAAATGTTTGCAGACCCAACAGTTACTGTTGTCAATATTTCTGGTTCTGGTTCAGCCACAGGAGTATTAAGAAATTTTAATGATGGCTCTGACTCAGCCATATCAGATGCTTCTGGAAAATCTGCAATTCGTATTCAAGATGGTTCACTAACAGCCAGTCATGCCAACGATGGGCTTTTTGGTGCGTGGATTGCTGACGGAGAAATGTAATAGGAGAATATAATGGAAGTTACGAGTGCAAAAAAATATAGTTTTACTGACGACATGGGTGGAACAGTTGAAAGAATAATTGCTGTTATTAATGGTAATGAAATGCACGTGCCTTTAAAAACAAGCAATAGACATTATAGAGCAATTTTAAAATGGGTTGATGATGGTAATTCTATTGGCTCCCATTCTTTTGATTAAGGAGAAAATTAAATGCCATATTTAGGACAATCACCTGCAGTTTCCGCTACACCAAGCACCGTAGCTGCGTCAACTACTGCAGGGGATGGTACAGCAGAAGATACAAAAATTTTATTTGACGGCAATGCTTTAGATTTTCGTATTGGTATAGATGATGGTACTGATACATTTGAAATAGGAAAAGGAAATGCTCATGGTACAACAGCCCATATGATTTTTGATACCAATGGCATAATAAGACAACCTCTTCAACCTGCTTTTCAAGTTAGATCTCCCGGTAGAAATAATATTGCTCATAACGCTACAAATGTTGAAACACTAAGTGATGAAATTGTTGATACGAATGGAGATTTTGACACCAGTAATTACACCTTTACGGCTCCTGTGACGGGTTCCTACTTGCTTGCTTGCAACGTGAGATGGGGAACAGTTTTAAGTTCATTTGATTATTATAATGCTTTTATAGAGACTTCTAATAGAAACTATGAAGTTATGCTAAATGATTTTAATGGTAATAAAGATGGTTATGGAGTTGGTATGGCGGTTGTTGCTGATATGGATGCTTCTGATACTGCTGTGTTAAAAGTGTTTATCTCATCTACAGGGTCAGGAAACACTAATTCAGATGTAGGAACCCCAACAAAATTATCTGGGTATTTAATAGGATAGGAATATATTATGGCAGAAAAAACCATTACAATAAATGTAAATGATGTAGATGAAAAAGCAATGTTACATAACATTGTAGATATTGATGTTTACATTCAAGCACTAGTTCGTAATAAAGTTGAAGGATGTTGGAAAAGATTTAGAAACAAATGGACTAATAAATTAACTAATGATGACAGCTTTACTGATGATATTCCTGTAACAAAAACAGAATTAATAAATCTTGTTACCGCAAGAAGCGATTATAAAGACAGAGAAGCACGAGTAGCGGCAGGAGAGGAATAATGGCAATAACTTTAACTATTAAACTATCTGATGAAGACCAAACACTATTAAAAAATGATTTAATAGGCGATGCAGGTATAGATACGTGGGCTGATGGTATGATAAAAGGAGAAGTTAATAGAGGGTATAAAAAAATGAGAACTAAATATGACCCTATATTATTTGATGATGCTTCTGTTTCTTCCGTACCTAGCGATAAAACACAATATATTAATCTTGTTACTGCAAGAAGTGATTATAAAACAGCAAAACAAGACTTAAAAAACTAATGAAGCACTCTCTTCCTAACTTTAAAAAAAATCAATTTGGTTATGTAAATCTTCCTTTTTCTTTTATATGTGCAGGATATATAGATGATAGTATTTGCGATGGTTTAATTAATTTTTATGATAATGATACAACTTTTAACAGAGTAGATGGTAAAGCTGGAGGAAAAGTACAAAAAAATATTAAAGATTCTCAAGATATGAGTATTCCAATAAATTGTGCAAATCCTAAAATTCAAAACTATTTTAAAGCTCTAGATAGATGTGCTTTTGAATATGCAAAAATGTTTCCCGTTATAGGACAATCTGATTTTGGAATAAGTAAAACTTTTAATATACAAAAGTATTATCCAAAAGGAGGATTTTTTGAGTGGCACGCTGAAAGACAATGCAATGATTTAGAAACTGTATCAAGACTACTTGCTTTTATGACATATCTAAATGACGTTGAAGATGGGGGAGAAACAGAATTTTTTATGCAAGATTTAGCTGTAAAACCAAAAAAAGGATTAACTTTAATATGGCCTAGTGATTGGTCACATACACATCGAGGTGTACCTAGTAATACCGAAGAAAAAATAATTGCTACTGGATGGTATGAGCTAAAAGCATCTGCTAGAGAAAAAAATGTATGGTTACAAGAAATAGTTGAAAAAGCAAATTTAAAGCAGGTAGCATGAATAAAATAATAAAAAACAGCAGTAAAATATTCTTTTGCACAGTAGTTTTGTTGTTATGTATAGTAGCTTTGTACATAAATAAACCAGCACAATCCCAACCTATAATGTGTAACGAAAGAACAAAAGTCTTAGAAAGCCTTAAAACAACTTTTAACGAAGAATTAACAGAAATTGGCATTGGTATGAATGGTATAGTTGTAGGTATTACAGTTTCTCCAAAAAAAACGTGGACTATGGTAATGATACCAAAAGAAAAACCTTATAGTTATTGTGTTTTAATTACTGGGTCTAATTGGAAACAAGAATCTACAGCATCAACAGGTTTAGTGCAAGGTGGTGAAAGTCTGTTATCTATAGGCTTTGATGAGGATCAAAATTGGACTTTAATAGTTGTCGATTATAAAACTAAACAAGTATTTCCTGTATTTACAGGTTATGCTTGGGATAGAATAAAAAACATCAACATACAAGAACAATCTTTATAATATTAAGGAAAAAAGATGGCTAAATTAAATTTAAGACCTGTTCCAATGCAGGAAGGGGGATTGCTCAATGGAATAAGAGCAGATACTACACAACCTGTAACTTTAGAACAGCGTAATGCACCTATTATAGATATTATTGGAAGTCAAGCTGCGGCTCCAGTTCTACCTGCTGGGGCTACTTTTGTTGGTGAAGGCCAAACTGCACAACCATTAGAATTTCAACAAACACCTCAAATAACAGATGCACCTGCTGTATCTACACCTTCTATAGCACAAGCACCAGCAACACAAATAACACCAACAACCGCACCAACTATTGAAACAGCCCAACGAGCAGCCCCTGCTGGTGTTATGGATGCTGCTACACTTGCTGCACCCACTCAAGTTATAGATGCTCCTCAACGTGGTGTATCGGAACAAGCAATTCCTGTTGCAGCTGTACAAGACTTACAAGAACAAGCTACAGTACAATATCAATTATCTGAATTATACAAAAGTATTGAAGATGGAAAACCTCTACCTGCATGGGCTTCTGGTGCTGCTAGAGGTGCATCACAAGTTATGCAACAAAGAGGATTAGGTTCTTCTTCAATGGCTGCTGCTGCTATAGCACAATCTGTATTAGAAAGTGCTATACCCATAGCTGCTGCTGATGCACAATCTTACAAACAAATACAATTACAAAATTTATCTAATCAACAACAAGCTGCTCTAGCGAAAGCTGCAACTTTTGCACAAATGGATACAGAAAATCTTAATGCAAGGTTGACCTCTGCTGTTAATAATGCTAGAAATTTTTTAACGATTGATACACAAAATTTAAGCAATCAACAAAATAGCAATACAATATCATATCAAGCAAAAATACAAGAGTTGTTTACAGACCAAGCACAAGAAAATGCAACACGACAACTCAATGCTAAAAATCAAATACAAGTAGAAGAGTTTTTTGCACAACTTGGTGTTCAAGTTGATGAAGCAAATGCAAATAGATCTGTAGCGATTGACCAATTTAATGTGGGTCAAGAAAGAGCAGTAGAAGAGTTCAATACTAAAATACAAGACAGTAGAGATAAATTTAATGCTACTATGACAGCACAGATAGACGCATCTAATGCTTTATGGAGAAGAACAGTAAATACTAGAAATACTGCATTACAGAATGAAGTTAATAGAGTAAATGCTCAAACATTATTAGGATTATCTACAGCAGCACAAAATCAATTATGGCAACAATATAGAGATGAGGCCGCATGGTTAGTTGGAACTACTGAAGCAAAATTAGATAGAGCACACCAATTTGCTTTATTATCTCAAAGAGCAGATTTAGCTGCTGATGCTTCTTATGCTAATAGTTTTGGTCAAGCTCTAGGTGCTGTTGGACAATTTGCATTAGAATCAATTTTTGGGTTAGGATAATATTATGAGACAAAAACATTTTTTAGGTGGTATCGTAAAAGCAATAGCCCCTACTTTAATTGGTGGTGTTGCAAAAAAAGTTTTCGGTGGTGGTAAGGGTGGTGCATCAACGGCACAACAACCACAAGCTCAATTTCAAGATAATACATTTGAAAACTTTATGGCAATGCAAATTGATGAACGAAGTCGGAGAGAACAAGTGCAAGGTATGGCATCCCAAACTAGAGGAGCCAATCAACAAATAGCTCAAATATTACAAAGAGAATTACAAAATGCCTATAGAGATCCACAAGCAGCCGCACAAAGAATATTTGGAGATTATGTATAATGGCTAAACGTAATATAAAACAAGAAAATTATGACAAAGATAAAATAGATCCTTTTTCTGCTCCACCAGCAGGGTATGGTTTAACCACTGCTCCCGGTAAATGGGCTTGGGAACAACCACCACAACACGTTGATGTTGAAGATGCTTTTGAAGAAATAAAAGCAAAAATGATGATACCAGCAAATAGAATGACTATGATACAATTAGTAGATGCAGGTGTTCCCATAGAAACATTAACACGAACTATTACTTTTACAGGTTTTACACAAGGTAAATTTACACCAGATGTAGCCGAACTTCTTAATCCTGTAGTCGCTGGATTTATAGCCATACAAGCAGATAAGGCAGGGATTACACCAAGAATGTTAAATAATCCTCCAAAAACTTCTATAGATGATGATACTGTTTTTGAAATAATGAAAGATTTAAATCCAGAAAGATACGTGCAATTAGCTACTCAATCTGTTGAAGAAGAGGAACAAGAAGAAAAACCAACAACAGCAATGAACTTTATGGAAATGGAGAAAGCAGATGGGTAAATTAATGAAAGCAGCTGTTCTTGGTGGTGTTGCTCAAGCATTTACTGGATTTAATACTGCAAGAGCACAAAAAAGACAACAAGAGGCTTTGTTTGCAAGACAAGATAAACAAATAAAAGAAGAAAGAGAGTTTAGAGCAGGACAAGCTAAGATAGAACGACAAGCACGAGGTTTTTTCTTACCGGGAGAAGATCGTAGTGGTTATGATAAAATGATGGCTGACAAGTTACGAATGAAATTAGCCTCTGATGTTCAAAATGCTAGTATTGATCCTGAACAATTTATCTTTAATGGTGGTGCAACTATTGTAGGTGTTCCTGAAAATTTAGCCTCTCCGGGCAAACCCATAGATTTAAGTGGTTTAACTGTTGCTGAAAAAGTAGCAACAAGACAAGATGCAATAATAACCAGAACATCAGATTTAGTTAGGGGTATGATGGAAGCAGATAATTCTTTATCTGTTACTAGTGCATTACAACAACTTATGAAAAACAATCCTACTATTGGAAAAGGTATAAGAAATACTGTTACGGATAGACTCACACAAAAAAGAGAATCTTTGAATAGTTCAGTCAAAGATGGTGAGTTAGCCATGCCAATGTTTATAACAGGCTCTGATTTATTTCCAGCTAATCAAATGTTTGGTAAAATGTCACAATTTTTTATTGATGAATCTAATAATGAAAGATTATCAGGCAACGCAAATTTACAAGAATTATTAGATGGACATAAAATAAGTAAATCTGCTCCAAACGTAGCTAGTGATCCTTTAAGAACTGTTGCAGCAGCAACAAGAACTGTAGGTGGTGCTTCAATATCTCCTAATATATTAAAATTACATAATGATAGATTTGTTACTCTCCAACAAAAAATAGAAAATAAAAACATAAGTTTAGATGAGTTCTATAGGGAAATGAGAGAACTCATGGGTAAACCAAATGCTACTGAAGAACAAATAGTAGATGCATATGCAGAAGCTAGTACAGGTATTCAACCTCTTATTATTAGTAATCCCCTTATGGGTGATCGTGCAAGAGGATCAGTTAATCCTGCTTTTACTATTGCACCAACTAATGCTAGTGAGATGGATAAAAGAAATAGACGAAATGCTTTAGAACTACAAAATGTTAGTCGTTCTCTTATGAAAATAAGTGCTAATGGTAATGTCGATGTTGGTCCAGCAGCAGCCAACCTTAACAAAAGATTTTCTACATTTTTTACAACTCTTTTTGAAGGTGCTGCACAATTAAAAGTAAAAGTAAGTAAAGTTGCTAATGTTGGCACAGAAGAAATATTAAAAGATAGAACAAATGGAAAAATTAGAAATGAATTACTTGACGAGCTTGAAACTACTATAAATTCTATAGGAAACGTAAAAGGTTTTGGTGAGGATGAAAAAGTAAATTTAGTTTCAAAATTAGAAAAATTTAAAAGAAACTTAGCAAGTGGTGATAGTGATGACCAAACTTATCTATTTAACTTTCAAAGAGTTAAACTAGCATACTTATATGCTAAATTTATTCAAGGTGGTGGCGGTGGTAATGCTGTATCTAATGCTGACTTTGACCGTAACTTTGATGCTTTGTTTGGTGTATACAGCACTAATACAAATGTTGTTTTAGCAGATATGTTAAGAGGTGTTGCATCTATATATAATGATGCTACTAATTCTATTAAAGATGCTGATTATAGAGAAAAATACACCGGACAGCTTGTACCTAGAGGTGACAATAGATTTTATATGTCTCCATCTGCAAGAAGAATAGTTGAATTAAGAAATCAAGAAAGAGGCGATGGTTTAGATGAGCCGGGATATCAAGCTACTGCTAGATACGTTATTTCAACTCTCTATCCAAATGCTCAGGGTGTAGATGATTTACCTCCTCTTTTACGGGCAATGCTAGTTTCTCAAGGACAAGGTGATTTAATAAAAAATATGGGAGTTACTGTTGATCAACAAGGCGGAGGAACTGGAGAAGAAACAATAGAAACGCTTCAACCTCAAGGTGGAGAAGTAGATCCAGAAAAAGCACAAAATCTTATAAAAACTATAACAGGGGGTTAATTAGTGACTGATTTAACAGAAGCTATGAGGATAGATCCAGCAGCTAGAACTGGTCCATTAGATGTTGAAAAAACTTTACCAGATGTATCTCCAGAGTTGGGTCCAAACATACCAGAAGTTGTTCAAGAAATAGATCCTGACAGAGAAAAAAGATTAACACAAGAGCAACAAGAACGTACACGTTTGCGTAATCTTGGTATTATAAGTCAACCTACAGAATTAAAATATAAATTACCTAAAAGTGGTGTTGAGAGAACTCTCATGGCTGATGTTGATATGCGTCATGCGTATACACCAACCGATGATGTAAGAGAGTTTGATACGAGTTTTACTACAAAAAACGGAACAGCTTTGTTTGCTGTAAATTTTCCCCGAAGAGAAGATGGAAGTGTGGGTAATCCTGATGGTAGTGCCTATACTGTAAATCAATTTATTCTAAATAATGTTTTACCTTTTGCCTCCGCACAACTTGGCGGTACAAACCTTGTTAATCTTGCTGGTGCAAGTGAAGAAGCCAAGCGTGGAGTACGAGAAATTTTAACTAAAAATACTTACGATATATTAAGAAACAATCGTAATGCTTTAGAATATTTTAGAGAAAATGATCCACAAGGAATAGCTGGTCTTGAAAAAACAATGGTGGATTTAAACATTGTTTTAGGCACAAATCAATATGGTAACAAAGTTAGAGCAGGGGATGAGGTAGAGGTATTAAGAAAAACTGGTGAAGTGCCTGTTATTGGAATAGATTTTACTATTCCTAAATTTATTGGTGGAACAAAAACAATTACTCTTGATGACCCTTTCAATCAAAAAATAACAGATTTAGCTGGACAAACAGATACAGCTATCACCAATGCTAAACGTGCTATAAACTGGCACACAGCTTATGCAGGTGCATTATTTACTGAACTTGCTACTGGTGTTACTGGTATATATGAAAAAGTAGATGACGACCCTCTAGGTAGGTATATTACTCCAGCTGAGTCTCGTAACAGAACACTTACAGATTTTTTTGAGGATGGATTAGGTAAAGCATTAGGATTTACACCAAGAGGTGTTGGTGAGTTGGCTAATAGTTTAATGCGTTTGCCTTTTGCTGAGACTTTAGGCTATACAAAATTTACAGAAGATGAACTAAGCGACCCTAATCTTAAAGTTAGCGACATTACAGGTGCAAGTCCTGAGAGTGTATCTGATTTAATCATGTACAGCATAGCAAAAACAACACCATCTTTCTTTGGTTATAGCCCAGAGGATATTGCAAATCTTGATGCACTAGTTGAAAAAGTAGGTATAGAAGCAGACCTAACTATTCCCGGTGCTAGACCTGAAATAGATGAAGCAACAGGTGCGGTTAAATTTGAAGGTCAACCTCTTGGGGCAACGCTGACAGACCTCTTTGGTGGTGCATCAGCTTTGTTTTCAATTAACTCAGTTGCAACTGGTCTTTTAAGAAGAAGTGGTAAAAATTTTGCTGCTAGGACAGACGATGATGCTTTTGAAATTATGCAAAATGGTAAAATTAATAGAGAACAATTAACCAGAGCCTACAAAGCATTTGATGAGGGAAAAGATGTTGCTGGTTTAGGAGCATTAAATTTAAGAATACCTCTAACCTCTAAAAGATTTTTAAAAGAAAGTATAATTAGAAGCACCAATCATCCTATGCGAACAGCAGGAGGTATACAACTTTTTTATGCTATGAGTTTAGGTGCAGCAGAAGGCACACAAGAACTTTTAAGAAATGAAGATGGTACATTTAGTTTATTTGGAGCACCCTTATCTAATGGTGGAGCTGTAGGTCTTACTCTTTTAAGTGCTATCATTTCTCCTATACTTGCTTTTCCTTTAGGTAAAGGAATAATATCCTATGGATATGATAAAACTATAGCAGAACAAGTATCTCGTTTTACTGACCCAGAGTTTTTTAAGGTTATGACAGCTATTAAAGAACGTGCTCCAGACACTTCTTTCCGTCAAAGAAAAAAAATAGCAAAAATAATACAAGATGAATTAATTAATTTGCGTGATGAGTTTCCAGAACAGTTTGATCAAATATATAAAGGATTAGATGAAGTAAATAAAGGTAATGCTATATATCTTGAGAATGGTAGAAAAGCAGGTATTCCAGAAGCTGAATTACAACAAGATATAAAAAACATAAAAGAGATTACTGATGCTGCAACCACTTATTTATTTTTAGCATCAGCACGAAGTTTTTATGACAACTTAGCTTCAACTAATATAATTAAAGGTGGTTTAAGTAGAAAAGCTATGGAAAAAATAAGCAGTCAAGCTAGAGATGCTGCTAATGTTGAAGCTAATGGTAGTAATGCTCAACTAACTCTTACATCACTTATACTAAAACAATTAAACAGACTAGAAGATAGACAAGCAAAAACAACAGACATTAAAGATGCTGCTGGTCTTGACCGTGCAATGTTAAAACAACAAGAGATGCTTGTAAGATTGTTAAGACCAAATATAGGTGGTGTAAACCCAGATGAACTTATATCTGCTATGAAAGTTTTATTTAGAGCAGAAGCTGATTTAAAAAAAGGTGCGATTAATACTAAAGAAGCTACTCAAATAGTAAAACGTGCTGCATATGGTTTGTCTAATGTTGAAGATTCTAACTTGTTCATACAAAATGTATTTATGGCTAATGAAGGTGGAACAATAAAAGGATTTCAAAATATAATTGAAGATGCACTACCTAATCTTCGTGCAGCTATAAAACAGAGAGATGAGTCAATAAAAACATTTTCTGGTTTGGTTGCAAATAATGTTACTTTTGATGGCACAGGAACACCAATACGACCTATTAACAAAGCTCCTCAACAATATGAACTTGTATTTAAATCATACAAAGATGCAAAACAAAAGTCTGATGATATGTACGAACAAGTTTATGCACAAGTTGAAGATGACCTTGACGATATTTCTATATCAGCACTTTCAAAACTTGCAAATCCAAAAGAAGTAGATCAAACTTATGGTCCTCAAGCTACAGGCAGAGCCACCACGTTTATAAAGAAAATGGTAGCTCCTTTTAAGAAAAAAGCAAGGGATGAACAAGATACTGAACAGTATAAAGATCTTATGTCACCAGAGGAAATAGAAGAATTATTAGATACTCTTGCACTTAATATTTCGTTTAAAGAAGCACACCAACTACGTTCCGATATAGGTGATGCTATATATAAAGAATACAAAGCTGGAAATCCTGATGGTGGGTATATAAGTTTATTGGGTGATGCTTATGATGTTGTAGATCAAAGTATGGAAGCATTTTTAGCCTCAAGACCCGCTGTAAGTGATGCTTTTGACGCTGCTCAACAAAATTTTAAAAATAATGTTGCTGGTATATTTTATAATACTAAAGTATTGAAAATGGTAAAAGACGAAAAATTTAGTAATCTTTTTACTAAAATTTTTAATGCTAAAAGTATGGATGGACAACGAGATGCTTTTGATAAGATGTTTCCTGTAGGTAGTAAAAATAGAAAACAAGCTGAAAACTTACTAAGAGAAGAAATGTTAAGAGTTGTTATGGGTAATGAAAGTAATATGTCTCAACAACAATTTGAAAATGCCCTTAGAAAAAAAGTTAGAAATGCTGAAGTAGGTATGTTTGGAACAAAAGCTGAAGGTGGTTTTTTAGATATTCTTTTAGGTAGTGAAAAAAATGCAAAAGATTATAAAAATTTAGATACTCTTCTACCAAGAATAAAAGATAATGGTGCTGTTGATGTGGCTGCTCCCATGATTAAATTAGATCGAGAAACAATAACACCATTGAGTAAATTAAAATTTTATAATGAAAAAGGATTAGCATTACAAGAGGGTGATGTATTAACCGATGTTATAAGACAAGCATCACGACAAATAAATGAAAGAAGAATAGGTGAAATAGACCCGATTAACGTAAAGTATTGGAATGATTTAGCTAAAGAAGAGGAACCAGCTGGATTTACTAGAGGCACACTAGATCATATTTTAGGTCCGGGCAGAACCAATGATGGAACACAAGCAGCAGCTAGATATACAGCACTTGTTAAAGATATGGAAAACTTGCTTGGTTCTGGACAAATACCTGATGTATTTAAAGAACTTTTAAATCGTGCATTAATAAAAGATATTTATGATAGGAATGTACAAAGAACAAAAGCTCTTTCTGAGGTTCAACCTGAAAATGCACAACGTATTCTTAGAGAAAATTCACAAAAACGTGCTCAAGATTGGATTCAGTTTGAAGAGTTATGGAATGTTGCTTTTGGAGATGATGCAAAAAATATAGCCCATATTCTTGATATGTCTGTACTAGCAGAACAACCAGCAAGAAGTGTTTTAACTTTTGCAGAAACAGTCAACAGATTGTCTGCGAATGGTTTATTATCTAGGGCTTGGGGTGCTGCTAGAGGTGTTGTTAGTTTACGTTACATAGGTTCAGAAATTTTATTAAGAAATATGTTGAATGATAAAAGTGAAATATTGATGAGGGTACTATCTACACCAGAACTATCTCCTTACATAATGGATGCTGTACGTTATGGACAAACACCACCTAGAATACAAAACTATTTTAAAACACAATTTTTAGCTGGAATGATAGCTCAAAAAGATGACCAAAATGAAATAGATGAGTTACAAAAAAATATGAATGGGTTTTTTAAAGAAGCTGTCAGACAAAAACTAGATCCCGTACAGTTAATTATGTCTATGTATTTCACAGCACAAAATCCAGAGTTAGCTAAAGAGTTACAAATAGATTTACAAAGAGTAAGTAAAGGACAACCATCTCAGTTACCTTCAATATTGAGAGGAAGTATATCAACACGAACAGGAGTTAAAGAAAGACTAAGACCTAGAGCAAAAGACAGCCCTCTTCTCGATCAAATGAGAAGTCTAGGTTTACTCCAATGAGTGACAGTCAACAGACAGAACTTCTTTTGGCTATAGGTAGACTGGAAGGAAAGGTAGACGGGCTTGTTTCTTCTCATCAAAATTTAGAGGTAGACTTACGAGCTTTAAGTAAACGTGTAGGAAGTTTAGAAAAGGAAAAATCAAAACTATATGGTGCTGGTGTGGTTCTCGCACTAATAGGAAGTGGTGTCATGTGGTTATTGAGTGTTTTGAAAAATTAACAGGAAAGGCAGATTGCAATGGACATAAACATTGTAATAGATCTTTTCGAGAAAGTTGGTATTCCTGTATTAACCGCAGCATCCGCAGGGTACGGCCTTTGGTGGTTAATGCGATGGATAACTAACACTTTCCGTCAAGATGTTTTATCAGCATTAAAAAATTTACACCAAGAAATAGATGAAGAAATACGAGATACTAGAACAACTATGGATAAAAGATTATCTGAGTTAAACATCATGGTAATCCGATTAATAGACCGTGTTCGTATTCTTGAAAAGAATTACATAGAACATGATGAAACTATGAGAGCCGTGTATGATTTAGGTGCAAAACCAAAACGTAGATTAACACGACACGAAATTATAGAAGAATTGAAAGAACAAATTAAAGATGCAGGGGGAGACTAATGGAAACTATATTAGCTTTGTTAGGCCTTGTACCTGTAGCAGAAACAGTAACAGGAACAGGATCTTCAGGAGGAGGTAGTATAATGGGTGGAATACCTATGGAATTGATTACAATGCTTGGATCATCATTACTTGGTGGTGTTATGTCAATATGGGGCCAAAGCATTAAAGCAAAAGAAGCCAACAACAAATTAATGATGGCTGCAATGACCAAAGAAGCAGAGGTTATTGACAAGGCTAGACGCTACGAAAATCCTCATTTCCAATGGACAAGAAGATTAATAGCATTAGGAGCTATTGGAGCAATAATTGTATGGCCTAAAATAGTTGCTGTTTTCTATCCTGATATATCTGTAACAGTTGGTTGGACACAATTTAATCCGGGCTTCTTTATTTTTGAGGGCAAAGAGATGGTCAAATGGGAACAGATGACTGGACTAGTAATAACACCACTTGACACACATTTAGTGTCTGCTATAGTGGGGTTATATTTTGGTGGATCGTTAGTAAAGAAATAGGAGTAGTTATGTACAGCGATAAATATAAAATACGTTTGCCTTTTGAAGTTTTGTCTGATTTAAAAGAAATGAAAGTGGTTGCAAAACCTAAAAAACCTAAAAAACCTAAAAGAAAAGTGTTACAACCTTTTACTGGAAAAGGGAAACAAAAGTCAAAAGTAGAAGATATATTGCTTCAAGTAGACAAGATTAGTGCTTAGTTAAGTTTCTTTTTCTTTATCTTTTGATGTAGAGTGGAGATACTAGGTATCTCTTGATTAACAGGCTCATCAGGAAAAGTAATATCTGTGACAGAGCCACAATACTCTTCCATTTGGTTCATCACCTCATCAATCAAATTGTTACAGTATTGTATAAGGCTGGCTATATCGTGGGTATAATCAAAGTCTGGCATATAATGATCCATATGTTCTATAAACTCTCTAGTGTCGAGTTTTGATACCTCAACAGCAGGATTCATAGAATTACGAGAATCAAGTAATAACGAGAAGGTAAGTACAGGAATGTATCTACCTTCTTTTTTTATGTCAGACATCCACTACCTCACACACATCACC
>CEOH01001152.1_pt1 | contig 15130 bp, 22 predicted proteins | sample 530311 | NCBI WGS metagenome assembly CEOH01 (sample SAMEA2619923, study PRJEB7988) | marine metagenome | biome: marine biome (ENVO:00000447); feature: deep chlorophyll maximum layer (ENVO:xxxxxxxx); material: "saline water (ENVO:00002010), including plankton (ENVO:xxxxxxxx)" | depth 60 m
TGCGGTAGGAACTGAAAGTGATAGAATACCGTTTTCATAGGCAGCGGTGATATTCTCTATATCAGTTCCTTCTGGGAGACGCCAAGAGCGCCGGAATGAAGAGCAAGCAAAGGAGGATTCTGTGTTCTCTTCTTGTGTGTATGAAATCGTAAGATTATTGGCCTCAACGTCAACGTTGACATCTTTTTTGTTGATACCTGGGATAGCAACGGAAATGGTATATCCTGTCTGGCTTTGTTGAACATTGAACCTCGGACTAAGCCCGGTGTCTCGGCGGCTACTTCGATTTACCCCATAGATCGGAGCATCGTTGAAGAAAGAATCAAAGAAACGATCCGAAAAAATAGAACCAAATGGGTTGGTAATTGTGCCCCTGACGGGCGTGATTGAGTTTGACATTTTATTTCTCCTTGTACACCCCTGTCTTGGGGCTATCTATAATTTAATCACCCCACTGCAAGCGTCAAGTATTTTTTTAAAAAAAATTAAAATTCGCCCAAATAATTTGAGCGACCACAGCGAGTCAGCTTGACATCAAGATTGGGAATATAGATAGCGCCTTGGTGATTGCCCTTAACAAGAGATAAGACAATGTTGTCACTCTCTGATGAGGCAATAGTGTATGCTTTATCAAAATCCATGGGCGCTTCAAGAATCGTATATTCGATCTTCTCTTGCGAAACACTATATGTAATTGCTGTCCAAATCATTATCGCTCCACTGTATATACTATTGGTGATTGTTTGCTCATTGTTCATCCTTGCGTGGTCGCCCACGTTTTCTTTTAACACGCCCTTGTCCACCAACTCCCCAAAACTTTTTACTCTTTCTTTGGTCGGTGATTAAAAGTGCTCCAATATATTTTCCGCCTGAATCTTCGCCAACCCAATATTGCAAAGGCTCAGGGTCCAAGTTTCCATATAGGGGTTGTGGTTTTTTCTTTTGATACTTCTTCCGTGGTGGCGGCTGATTAAGGTATTCAATGCACTGCCTTACAACTTCTTCCTCTGGCATACTGTCTAAATGCTGATCATAATCAACATCAATATAGACCCCAACCACCCACTTTTTAACACCGTATCCCGGCACAGTGTCATAAAAATCGGAGCCGTGATATTTACCCTGCCGCCTTTTCTTGCCGTAATCTGGAAGCAGGCTTCCGTATTCGCTTTGCTCTCTCAGAAAACATTCAATCATTTTATCACCCCTTGAGTAAAGAATTGGTCTTAGCTGCAAGCTTTTGTTCTACGATATCTGGTGATCCAACCACTGTGATATCAAAAGAACTGTTGCCACTGTTAATATGGAGTTTGGTAAATTCGTGACGGGAATCTAAGCCGTCAGGCAAAAGCTGCCTATCTTCTTTTAATATTTTTAAAGTTTGAAGATCTTCTCTCAAACAAACAACAAAGTCGGGATTGACATACACTGGTCGAATCTTGAATTGATTGTCGCTTGAAGTAAATCTGTTTTGTTTAAAAAGTTCCGTTAGTTTGACTGTTGGCACAGGCATCCTCCTTGTGATTATCGTTGAGTGGATATACATATTGAGCACCTACATACCAAGTTTGCCCATTATATAAAACTGAGTAAGTATTATAAGAGCTACCGACCACTACTGCCGATGATGGCTTTTTTAGTTTAATATATTCTGATAAAGATCCTTGATTGTAGTCGTATTGATACAACATCACCTCGGACGGAATATAAGCTAAATCACCCTTCTTCATCTTGTTCCTCTTCGACTGCTTCTTCTACCTGTTCTTCTGGAGGGTTTTCTAAATAATGTATATATCCTGCGAGGATTGACATACAATCCTCCATTCGCGAATCGATCTTGGCCAGTTCGAGGCGCAAGGCGTGAAGAAGCTCCATGCCCTCTTGGTGGTCTGGCGACTTCCTTTTCATCTTATCGCTAATATTAGCTGCGCCTTTCGACGCGGATTGTAGCTCATCTTGCACGTATTTCAACATATGTGACACTTCTTTTGGAATATCTTGAAAATCGGTTACTAAGTTAAGGGTTACATTCATAATTTCTCCATTGTATATTAATATTATAACAAGTCTTTTGTTATATGTCAAATATTTTATTTATTTTCTTGTTGAAAATTTTAACCAACGCTCTTCCACAATGTGGGTGGAGGTGCCGTCAATTGGTAAAATCTTATATTTTTTTGTATTTTTCGCAGCCGTCGTAATTGGTGCCGGTGCGACTTGAATGACAATAAATATATTTTTTCGCTCATTAATTTCACAAGGATTGTTCTTTCTTAAGGACACATAGTCGTTAACTTTGAATTTTGGACTTGAATAGTGTGACTCTAAAACTTTTTTAGCGTACTTGTTGCCAGTTAAAGAATCGTATTGTTTATTGGTGGGTACAAACTCTTTATCGTAAAGCACTCGGTATGCTAAGTCACCATAGTATGGAGGGTTGGCACAGTAATAGAGAGCACAAATCTTTGCAATCTCCCTATGCGTTTCATTATATTGTTCTTGCCAAGCTGTATTTGAGCTATTATCGTTTTTTAAATAACTTTTCTCAATATCGTAAAAAGCATTACATTGTTTTTCAGTAATCCCGCCATATTTTTTATAGCTTGCGGCAAGAGATGACAGAAAAGAAAATACGTTTGGACTGATATTTTTCTCCTGCTTAAGTAAATTAATGCGCTCTAATATTTTTGGATCAGATATGCGGGGTACGGCGACCTTCTTATATGAAGAGTAGTAGTCCATTTGTCTCCTAGCCAACCCCTCCTGCCGTCATGACATCCCAAAACATTTTAACAAGCAACATTATCACTCCAGATGTGACAAGCCACTGAACTCTTGAGGTACTTTCTTTCCATAATTCTAGTGCCCTTATTCTTGCATACAATCCCGAATCAGGATTATAAACTGCTTCTTTAATCTTGGATATATCCTCGCACATGCGCTCTTGATTTGCGGAAAGCGAATCAATGCCATTGAGCAGGCGCTCCAATTTAGCATTCAACTCTATCAGTGTATCGGTATGCTCGTCCATCACTAATATATAGTTGGCTTCTTGCTATTGAGCCTCGACAATAGCATAATTTGCTGTGATTAATGTGCCTGCTGCGGAAGCTGCATTTTGCAAAGCACATCGAGCCACCTTGGCCGGGTCGAGAATACCTGTTTCAAACAGATCGACAAACTCTCCTGTCGAAAAATCCCACCCTTCATTTTGTTCAGATAGTAAAATACGTGAGACGGTCAAGTCTGGTGACGAACCGGCATTAATTGCCATTTGACGAATTGGTTCTTGAATTGCGCCTTTAATTATTTCTACTCCCAGTTCCTGTTCTTCATTTTCGGTCTCAACACTTAAATCATTTGATGCACGAATAAAGGCTGTGCCCCCGCCTGCGACAATCCCCTCTTGCTGGGCAGATTTAACCGCCTCAAGAGCGTCTTCAATACGGTGCTTCTTCTCGATCATTTCTACCTCAGTGGCACCGCCGACTCGAATTACTGCAACACCAGATGCAAGCTTTGTGATACGATCTTGTAGTCGTTCACATTCATGAATATTTTCTGTATCCGCTAATTGTGACTTAAGTGTTTCAATTCTTTTTTCTACATTATCTAGATCACCTTTACCTCCCATAATAGTGGTCAAGTATCTAGTGATTTCAATCTTAGAGGCTGACCCAAGGTCTTGAAGTTTTGCTTCGGACACTTTCATGCCGCTCAACCTATTGACAAATGTTGCACCTGTAGAGGTGGCAAGATCTTCAAGAATGCCTCTTCGCTCTTCACCATAACGAGGAGCTTTCACCGCTGCCACTTTCATAGTACCACGAACTGTATTCATAATCAGTGCGGCTAATGCCTGTCCCTCAATCTCTTCTGCAAAAATAACAAGGGGTCTGCCCTCTCGTGCGACAACCTCAAGCACAGGAAGAATTTGATCCACTGTTTCAATTTTTTCGTCCGTGACCAAGAGCAACGGGTTGCTATATCTTGTAGTAGCTGTTCGTTCGTGGGTAACGAAAGCCGACGCTGCCCAACCAGACGCGAGCCGAAAACCCTCCACAAGATCAAGGGATGTCTCAACAGATCGAGCTTCTTCTATTGTGATTGCTCCATCTTTGCCCGCTTGATCAACAGCAGTAGCAACAAGGTTTCCAATTACTTCGTCTCCATTGGCCGAAATTGTAGCAATTCGCTTAATGTCGTCAAGAGAAGAAATTGGGCGTGATTGCTCCTCAAGATTGGCAACGACAACTTGTACTGCCTTATCGATACCCCGCTTAAGCTCAACTGGCGAAACCCCTGCGGTTATATATCGCTGAGCATGTTGAAGAATTGCTCGGCAAAGAATAGTTGTAGTAGTTGTGCCATCTCCGGCATCAGTGTTTGTTTGTTCCGCTGCTTGTTTTATAACTTGGGCCCCCGCGTTCATGAAGTAGTCATCAAAATCGACAAACTTGGCAACGGTTACACCATCCTTTGTAATGATGGGGCGCTTGCCCTTCTCTTGCAAAATGACGTTGCGACCCTTGGGACCAAGTGTCGTTGCGACATTATCAGCTAAAGTCTCAACACCTTGTAATATTTTTGATTGTAGCTCCTCGTTGGAACAATATTTTCTGCTCATCTTTAAACCTTGTTAATAATTAATACTTCTTTGGAGTTCTTATCTGACGACATGCCGTACTTCCAATCTGGATATAGAATATCATATCCTTCATATAGTTTCAATATCTCTGGGCAATTATTATAAGATAAAATCCAATTATCTCTTTTTTTTAGTATATTTGCCAAGCCCGCGTGGTCAAACCCTTTATGCTTGTCTCCCGCATTTCCATAAAGGTGTTCTCTATCTTTGCCCAAAAGATAAGGCGGATCAAGATATAGAAAAGTTTTCGGGTGTGCTGGGATTGAATGCTTGAAATGTTGCGCGGAAACATACAACTTCGGCTCTTTGAATTGCCGCACCCTTTCTATGGACGAATCTGTAAACCTTTCATAAGATGCCCGCTTGGACCATCCTCCGCTAAGAGTTGCCCCTGAAAAGGACGAACGATTCAGGGCATAAAACTTTGCTGCGTTTTGAAGAGAGTATTTTTTTTCATTTTTCATCTCTTCCTTGATTAAATTAAAATCATCCTTGGGCAAGCCTCGGTGTCCATAATAGTAGTCTTTATACTTTCTGAGCGAGTCTGCCTCGTTGGCCAACGCCTCGGGGTTTCCAAGAAGAGCAAGCCAAAACCAAATTAACGGCTCAAAAGTGTCATATCCGTAAACCTGTATACCCCTCTCAGCCAAGGCTAGCTCAATTGAGCCCCCACCCAAGAACGGAGAGCACACCTCTCGGATATCTTCTGGAAAGTGTGGAAGTATATGTTTCACAGCACGGCTTTTGCCGCCTGGATAGCGTAGTGGTGATTTCAATTCTACCTCTGGTTATTTTATTTTAAGCCAAGCGCTGCTTGCTCTGCTTCATTAGCTTTCTTTAAGGCTGCAAAGTATTCTATTGCCTCTCCTACGGCTTTTCTCTTAAGGTCAAATCTGTAAGCTGGCTTTACGCCAATAGTTGTACCTTCAATTCTCCTACCGCTCTTAGGTCTTACATCCACTTTCATGGCTTTGGAAAAGATGTCAATAGAATTGCTGTATCCTTTAACCTCTGGAGCCAACACAAAGAAGTGTTCTGGAGATAATATATATTCTGATGCTGCTCCTGGCGCGTGTGCAAACATTCTGCGTCCTGTGAGAACTTCATCAGTGAGTGTTCGTCGCAGATCTTCATCAAAATCTAGCAGCTTGTTTATTGCATCGTTCATATATTGTCTATGATTTTCCTCCCATGTAGCCTGATTCAATGCTTGTACGAGAATTTCACCTTGTTGGTCAATAATTTGGGCGGCGAGGAGTGCATCGTATCTCTTTTTAGCTTTTGCCCTCTTCTTTGGCTCTGAACTTTTCAGATCCTTCAGCACAAGTGTCTTAACCCTTGATGGCGTAAGGCGAGCCTGTTTCCCAATTCTTTTCATTTTAGCGAAGGTCTTTTCTAAATCTTTCTTTACCTGCTCTAACACTTTTTCGTCAATCTTCTTATTTATGGCTTCCCAATTGTCAAAGACTTCTGTAAACACATTGTTCATTTGCTGAACTGTGCTAAATGCTTCGCTGCTCTGCCCTTGGACATCTCCCGATAGCTTTACGGAAATAGTTTTGTCTCCAAATACAATATCTGTCTTTATTTCGATTGCTTTTCTATTTTCGTCATTGAAAGGGTTTTGCTCGCCCATTCTTTGCATGTCTGCTTGTGCAAGATCTTTCATTGTTATTGCCCCAGATTCCAGAGCCTTATCTATAGCCTTGTCAGCAAGGTCTCCGAGTGTAACCCCTGAATCTTCCTTGGGATATGGTTGTTGAGCCCAACTGTTTGCGGCACACATGTATTTATCATCGGAAAGTGGGGCAGCTTTGGCTCTTTCCCGCGCTTTATATACCACCACCCATTCAAACCTCTTTCCCGCTTCCTTGGGCTTTGCCTGCTCACATGCCGTTAGTGACTGGTTCGGCTGCTCTTCCATCACCTGTTCAACCAGCCGAAGAAGATCGGAGGTCTCAAAAGATTCGGTGAAGTAATTTTCTACTAATAAGTCAAGCTGGTTCATAATATATAAATAGTTTTTAAAACCCCAACAGGTCGCCCTCATTGATGAGGGTATATGTGAAAGCATTTCCAAACTTATCGGCGCTTTTTTGAATCAATTTCATGAAATCATTGAAATCATTAGTGTTTTTAAAAACTTGGCAACCTGCGGAGTAAGAATTTACAAGATCTGCCTCACCATACTTGCGGCTACGATGAATATTAATTCCGAACATCCCCTCGTCCATGGTGCCAGCATCTCGGTCGTGCTCGTGGTCCTTATCAGCGTCCCTATATACTTTTACGTCTCCGAGCCTTTGACACAATGCTGTATAGCGCGTAACGCCGTGACCATCAATCTGGTAAACGCCTCGATACTGGTCTGGCACGAGAATAGCACACCCCTTACTATTCATCGGCTTTTCTTGCCAAATCTTGCCTGGGTCTGTTGTGATCGAATATGATCGAACCTCCCAGTTCTTCTTTTTGTCGCGATAAATCACTACAAGGGCATCATCAAACTTATTGAAGATATCCTGTTCGCTACGCACACCAATAATATTAACATTGTATGGAGACTTGTTTTCAAGTCCAAAAAACACATGTCCTTTTGCTTGTAGCGACTTTCTAAACTGTTCTTTAATGATAAAGGCGTGAAGCCCTTTGATAACTGCCATTTTGTTTCCTTAAAATATAATATCCGCAATACCGAGTTCTATTGCCTCCTCTGCGGTAAAGTAGGCATTAACCTTTCGGTTAAGAATCTTCTTGAGATGAGCTTTTGTCATATTAGTCTCCTCAACCATCGCCTCAATATAGCGATCTTGGGTCCAACGAATTTCATCCATCTCGTTTTCAAGATTGTGAAGAGAGCCGTGATTTCCACCGAGAACACTGTGGATCATGACACGACAATTCTTACCAATCCTGCGCTTTCCTTTGCTTCCAGACGCTAACAAGAGCGTACCTGCTGAGAACACCTTACCGAGACCCACGGTATGGATGTCGCAATTTTCCCTAAGAACGCGCATAAGATCGTGAAGGCTAAACATTTCTTGCGCGTTTCCACCGAGAGTGGAAATAATAAATTCAAATGGCTCGTATGAAACCAAAATATCAGAGTTTTCATCTTTAGGGTCTTTTAAGGCATAACTAGTGCCACTTTCGTATAGCGCAATCATGCCATACATTAGCTCTCCGGCTTTTTCCTCATCAAGATCGCCACAAATCCCCATGATACGAGGTGTGTCATCTTTTTTTTCTACGATATGAACCGGCTCGATCTTTTCTGCATCTACCTGTTCTTCCTCTTTTTTCTTCGCGGCCATTTTTGGTACAAAAATCATAATACTGCCCCCGCTTTTACAAGCTTTTTGTTTCGTAATTTTTCGTTTCCATGTGATGTTAGCTCAACCAAATAAATAGGAAACTTTTCAGCCCAAGCTTGCCATTTGTGTGAATTATCAAAATCCGTTGAAAAAATCATCGTGTACTCTTCGGTTTTGGAATTAAACCCATCACCGATGATCTCCCAATCACCAAGTATCTTAACAACCTTGTTTAATGCTCTTTTGCCCTTGATATTCTCCACTTGAAGACAATAGTTTGCTTTGTTATTGTCAGTTTCACGTCTCCACGCCCAAGCTTTCATGTTATTCTCCTTCTATGGTATTAATAATATAACAAGATTTAATATGTCTGTCAAGGTTTATTTTTTTTATTGAACTGGCTAACAAAATCTCTTAACTCTCTTAGCTTTAAGGGCTTATCTTTATAAAGTATATCAGCAGGGCTTTTAATTGGTGTCGCTGGATCGGCATAGGTTGGCAGAAGAGAGGCGGGAACGGGTCCATCGACTCCTTTTACGCTTTTGGCTGTGACATCTTTTCCGGGCTTTTTGGGAGCCGGAGTTGTTTTTCTCAGTTTTGCCTCAAGATCAAAAAGCGCTTTCGATGCTTCATTGACGACAGGTGGGACTGGCTTACCGTTCTCAGTTGCCCACACTATGTATTTGGCAATGTCTGACATTTGATCTCCCAAGTCGGCAACACCCTGAGACTGGATATATGACAGCGCATTTAAAACCACTCTTCCGATAGGGTTTTTAGGGTTTCTGTCCGAAATCCATTCTTGTGCAACTTTTTTAGCATCGTTAAGAATTTTGGCATTTTCTTTTTCCGATGCTCCATAAAACGGGTTGTCAATGTATGTCGGATCTGCTTTTCCCTCTGGATCGTTTAACTTCAACTTTCCTTGCCACAGAATATCTTTTGGAACTCCCGGTCGAAGTGTGCCTGGTTTTGCAAAATGAAAAATGTTTGGATAAATAGAATTGGATAAAAGTGTCACCCCTCGTCTACCAAGTTGATTAAGATAGGCAGCGCCTTTAGCCACGTCCCTCTGATAATCGTTAGAAATAGATTGTATGATTTCTGAACCCAAGGTGCGATCCCTGCCCAAATCTGCTGCAATAGATACATCCGGTGGCACGTTTATTTGAAAAACCGCAATATCGTATCCAACTCTTTCCAGAGCATCCATGATTTTAATAAGTTTTGAAACATTTTCTCCCGTGGTGTCAAAAAAGAGAGGAAGCATCTGGTTTACTTTTCTTATTGTCTTTTCAGAAGTCCTTTGTTGAAGAAGCTTTCTAATTTCTGTTTTTTTAGGATACTCCTCTCGAAAATCTAGCGAGATACCAAATTTGGGAAACACTTTTTCAATAGCGTCATCTGATGTTAAAGGGACAAATTCATCTGGCAATCCAAGAAAGTCTTTGGTCGTAGTCTTACCTGCACCTGCGGGCCCAAAGATAAAAACTGCTTTGAAAGGATGTTTGACTTCCTTGACACCCTTTTCAAGAGCCTCTTCAAGCCTGATTTGATTAATTAATTTTCTAAGTTCATTTAGTAACATTTGTTCTCTCAAGCTCTGACTTGTGAATCCTGTCTAAAACTTCCATCGCCTCATCCCAGTTTTTAAACTCAATAGCCTTGTTATAGGGTTCAGGAAAATTTCTTTTAAAATTCTCCACAGCGGAACGTTTCCAAGAATTGAAAACATGATCATCTGTATTCTTAATTATTTTCAATTGTTCTGAATCGCCGTATTTTTCTACAGTTTGGTGTTTTAATTGACGAATATATGCGATATCTTCGGCAGCAGTGCCAAGAAGCTTCAGAGCATCCTCTGCTGCTTTTCTCATAAAAATAGAAATTTTTCCAATTATGTACAGATTTTGCATGATACGACAAAATGCGAACCCCAAAATAAACCAAAGAAACGAATTCATAACAACCTCTTATTATAACTATTATTATAACATAAAAGCCGTGGAATTCCACGGCTTTTATTGATTTTTAGGAGATTATTTTTTTATTGCTTTTTTGAAAGACGTGCAACGACTCGTCGGAGCACTTCGTTGACAAGAGCTTCATCATCGGCAACCTCTGTGAGATCTTCGTCTGACTCTTCAAGTTTGCCCTCTTCCGCTTCTTCGGCTTCTTCAAGGTCAGCCCCTCCATACGATCTCATCGCCATGGCAGGCTCCTCCTCTTCGGGCGGAAGCTCTTCTTGCCCCATGTCTAATTCTAATTCTTCGTCACCCACGTCCAGATCCATCTCTTCTTCACCAGGGGCATCTACTGCAATTGGCTCCTCAAGCTCAAGGGCTACAGAAAGCTCTTGAGCAACTGCACGGACGATATCGGCAGCGAGATCTTCTTTTTGTTCTGGACTTAAATCTAATTCACCTCCTTCATCGGAAGGTTCCAAGTCCACACCCATTTCTAATTCATCTTCTGGGCCTTCGTCGCCAGGAAGCTCGGGTGGATCGTCTTCCTCACGGTCAAAGACGTTTTCACCCTCACCAATTTCGGAGAGTGCCACTGTGGGAATTGTCGTCTCTCCAAGCGCAGGAATGCCAGCAAGACCTTGAAAGCGGCGAACCTGTGCTTCTGATAAAATTTTCTTTTTACTCATAATTTGTTATCTCCTAGATGCACCTATTTGAGTGCAAAATAATCATATATAATTAGAGTGCTACAGAACAAAAAGAACAAAAATTCACATAAGTTTCTTCAACTTACAAAGAGCGCCCTTTTCTATCTGTTGAACTCTAGCAGGCGTAAGGCTTAATCGTGCTGCAATTTCTCTCAATTTCATTGTTCCGTTTTTATCAATTGCTATATTTGTACAATTTAAATCCTCTTCATACTCTATCCAGTAACGACAATCATTAACAGGACAAGATACGTTTAATTCACAACATTTTTTAGCGCATTCTATCATAGGTCTGGGTGCTCCTTTGCAATTACGTCAAATATATCTTCTAATTCGCCTTCATTTATTCCAAACTTAGAGGCAACATTCTGTCCCTTCATTTTTAGTTTGTCTGATTTGGCATGACGCTGTGAAGATTTAATTTTACTGTTTCTTAATTTCCACACATCAAACCATGCCATAAACTGTGGATCTTCGGTTAGAAATTCTTTAATAACTCCTCGCAAAAAACCTGCCTGTGTCAGCCCGTGATGATGAAGTTTAATTTTTAAATCTACTTTTTGTGATTCAGGTACATAAGTCTGTATCTTTTCGCCCTTTTCATCCCACTTCTTTTTTGGCATCAATATCTCCACATGATGTGGGTATTGCTCTCTGATAGTCCTGAAGCGGTCTGACGAATGAAGCGGGCATTCTCGCGAAGTTGTTGTAGGGTGCGAACGCCGGAATAGGACAATCCACTGCGGATTCCATTTTCGAACCCTTCGAGGATTGGAAGCACCCGACCTTTATAGGGAATTACCGTTGCCACACCCTCCAAAGATGAGGTCTTTCCTCTCCAGTCCATCTGGGCGTCCTTACTTGCCATGCCACGATAAGATTTAAATTTCTCACCATCTTTATAAACAATTTCGCCAGGTGCCTCTGTTGTAGCAGCCAACAGAGATCCCACCATTACAAAATCGGCTCCAGCAGCCAGCGCCTTAACCATATCACCAGATGTTTTAATACCACCATCAGCAACAATTTTAAGATCTGGAAATTGTTTTTTGGCCTTTGCACAATCAATAACAGATGCGAGTGTCGGCATGCCATGCCCAGTTTGGATACGAGTGGAACAAATTGAACCTCCTCCGATCCCCACTCGGACACTGTTGACGCCAATGTCTGCCAACTCGACGGCAGCGGCATGAGTTGCGATGTTGCCCGCCATGACATGCACCTTGTGTCCAAATTTATCAACAATATTGTGAGCAGCGACGTGCATCAGTACATGATCTCCATGAGCGACATCCAAACACAACACGCTCACGCCAGCCTCTATTAATGCTCCGGCACGCTCAATATAATCACCTGTAATGCCTATGGCTGCTCCGACAGTTTTATTTCCGGTATGACAGGAGTCGCGAACAAGAGTGGACTGTTCATCAATAGAATTATACCGGTGAATAATTCCAAGTCCGCCAAATTCAGCCATTTTAGTTGCCATAGCTCTTTCACAAACGGTGTCCATCGGCGCGGATATGATTGGCACACGAAGATCGACGCCTTTTGACAGCTCAGATGATAGCGATACTTCCTTTCTGGATTTAACGTCGCTATATTGGGGCACTAACAGTACATCATCAAATGTAACATGTGTTTCAAAATTCATTTTCTTTTTCTTCCATTGTTTTTAAGAAGTTACTTAGTACTTCTTGTGCTGTATTCCAGCAATCGGGACAATAGAGACGAACCGGGTTGTCTTCGTCTTCTTTCCTCACAACAACGCTCCAAGTTGTCGCCATTTCTTTGTTTGTTTTGTCGTAGGGGCTTTCACAAGCAGTGCATTTATCAGGCAATTTGCCAAACATGGCGACTTTGGATGCCAACTCTTCATTTCCATCTTTACGAATTTGCGCATCGCGAGCACGTCTTTGCTTTCTATTCACCTGTGCTCCCTAATGCGCCGTCTCCCCTGTCGCTGATTGTGATGGGGTACCAACCATAAAGATCTGGATTTGTAGTTTCCATCGCACGGAACGACACAACCGGTGTCATGACAACTTGTGCAATTTTAGTGTGTGGCTCAATTACTTGTGCTTCGTTCCCGATGTTGTGGAGATTAACAAAAACCTCACCCTCATAGCCTGAATCAATTACACATGCGCCCACTACAAGTGAGCGCTTTGCTGCTACGCTTGAACGATTTTTAACTTCAAGCATATAACCATGTGGAACGCCAAATTTAAGCCCAGTTGGAAGAACAACGCTTTCGCCGGGAGCGACCGTTATCGCCTCACGAGTCTTGGGGGAAAAATACACGTCCAGCCCCGCATCACTGGGATTTCCGCGTGTCGGTGGGTGAGCGTTTAGGTGTGTTCTATTGTACTCAATAATCATTTTTCACCTCGCAAGAAATTAAACATCTCAACAAGCTCATCAATATCTTGATCCTTCTTGAGCATGCGATAAGCTTTTACGGCAAGAGAGATTTCGTCTCCCGACAGCCAACCCTGTTCTTTAAACTCAGCTTTAAGCTCTCGCTTTTGTTCTGCGTAAGGCTCGATAGCCTCCTCAATCGTTTTGAGTGAGCGAATATATTCAAGCACCTTTTGACGCTTTGCTTCTTCTGTTTCAGAAAGTTGTGCTTCCACAACAACATCATTGCTAACAAGTGATAAATCCATTATAATCTCCTTAATGTTTTATTATTATAACTGGGCTTTTTTTATTTGTCAAGATAATAATCTAAAATTATGTCTCAATGAGCGAGTACTGAAGCCCCACGTTGGGTGCCAGTCAAGCTTTGCCATATATGGGCGGTTAAGGTAGAGAATATCAAGTTTTGGATTTACTCCCCAACATTTAATACTTGAAGTGGTGCCAGTGTCATCAATAACCTCTACAACCCAATAGTCTTTGTTATTCTTTGTTTTTCTCGGAACAATCTTGCGGGGAATAAACCAAGTAACTTTGAGGTCAGGATCGAATTCTCCAATTGGAGGAATCATATTTTGCTCCAACTTTGCTACAATGTCGTCACTCATAACTTCGCTCATCGGAAACACGCCGGTAAGTTCCACCGTGTATTGAATAATCTCCTCTTCCTCGAAATCACCTTCAGGGCGATATAATTCAATATTATCTTCCAGCTTGTTCAACTTACGAGGGCGGTCAACTGCAATTGCAGACCAAAAATGTTTCAGGCCGCTAAATCGGTCGTCTACAAGCCCGTTCATCGCACCTGAGCGGACAAGAACATCTAGTGCCTTCTTGTTGAGTTTGGAATATACCATCTTTTCATTGAAAATAAAGTCCTCCACCTTCTCAAAAGGGCGATTGTGTACAATCTGGTCAATCGCAGCATCTCCAAGCCCCTTAACAGATGTTAGGGGTTGGACGAGAGTTTCGCCGTCTTCAGAGATTTCCCAAACACGCCCAGAGGTGTTGACATCCAATTTGCGGATATTAAAGCCAAAACCCTTGGCAATATTAATTGCCTTTTCTTTTCTACTCTCGGGCTCTTTATCTAAAAATGCAGCCATCCACTCAGCGGGGTGATTGTGTGCCAACCAAGCACATTGGTAAGAAAGCATAGAATATGATACAGCGTGCGATTTGTTAAAACCATATCCTGAGAAATATTCAAACTTGTCCCAGATGCCTTCTGCTACGTTGCGTGGTATGCCCTTTTCAACGCACCCGATAATAAATTTAGAGTGAATTTTCATCTTAGCTTCGTGACCCTTACCTGTCCCTTTCTTGGTCAACAACTTGCGAAGCTTGTTACCCTCATCAAGAGACAGGTCTTTACCAAGCTTGTGTGCCAGGATGGCAATTTGCTCTTGGAAGATAAGGAAACCGTATGTCTCCTCTGTAACCTCTTGTATCAGTGGGTGATCATATTTGATATATTGTGGGTGTTCTTTCGCCTCCACATACTGATCGTCAACCTTTGCTGAGAGCGGTCCTGGGCGGAAAATAGAGGTAATAGCAGAGATATCAACGATGCTGGTTGGTTTAGCTCGCTGACAAAATGCTTGTGCCCCCTTTTCCGTAAACTGGAATATTCCTGCCCACTTGCCTTGGTGAAAGATGTTCTCGTAAACGTCTTGGCTATCAAGATTAATAGTATCTGGGTGTAGGTGTTTATCGTAGTAATCTTTTACATCGTTGAACGTCGGATCCTCTATATCGTGCTCTCGCTTCAAGATGTGTCGAATTGCTCCGTCAATCATTGCGAGCGTGGATAGTCCGAGAATATCAAACTTAATAAAACCCATTGGCTCAAGGTGGCGAACATTCTGCCCTTCTGCCCAAGGAGTCTGACGGACTCCCTTAGAGTTGATGAGGGGCATCCATTTATCAAGATTTTCACCAACTACGACACCACCAGCGTGACGAGAGCAAGAGCGTACCTGTCCATAGAGCCTGTCGATATGGCTTGCAATATGCGGGTATTTGCCTAAAAATGCTTGCAAGGTTGGAGAATATTCTTTTGTCTCCTCAAAC
>CEOH01022257.1_pt1 | contig 15071 bp, 16 predicted proteins | sample 530311 | NCBI WGS metagenome assembly CEOH01 (sample SAMEA2619923, study PRJEB7988) | marine metagenome | biome: marine biome (ENVO:00000447); feature: deep chlorophyll maximum layer (ENVO:xxxxxxxx); material: "saline water (ENVO:00002010), including plankton (ENVO:xxxxxxxx)" | depth 60 m
TAGCTAAAAGCAACAAATTTTCCTGAAACTAAGGTCCCATAACTTTTTTGTATATCCTGGGTAAATTCTTTAAGTAAGTCTTCCTCCCTTCTCTCTGGGTCTAAACCTAATCTATCTGCCCTAGAAGAAAACTCATTCCATATTTTTCCTGGTCTTTCCTTAAGCCCATAGTACAACTCGACTAAATTAGCAATCGCACCACGAACATCAAAAATTTCTCGGTTTTTTTGTTGAAAAATACTAAACATTGGGGTCTAATTAGATATATTAAGGATTAATATTTATGGATAGTAATGCGGATATTGAATTTATAGATTTTATTGATTTAATCAATACTACATTAAGTAATGAATTTGTAGAAAAATGGAGACATAGATTTAGTGAAAGGTTTATTAAACACTTTCAAATAAAGCTATTAAATTCATTGAACAAGAAGAAAGTTATTAAACTAGATACACTTTATAATTACTTAACAAAGAAGTGTAAGTATTCTGATGAACAGGTTGATAACTTTTTTAGAGCCATAGACATAAGTATTTATCACCCTTTGATCCAAGGGACGCAAAAATACCTAGACTAGTCTTTCTTTTTTGCTTCTTCTAGTCGCTGCTCAATCAAACAATGCTCTGTGAACTCAGGGCATAGTGATTTGTATGAGCACCAGTTACAGAACTGATTTCTCATAGGAACTAGGTCTACCTTCTTACTCTTTCGGATCTTCCATACATCATCAACGACTGCTCTAATGTGTGAGTGTATTTGGTTGACGGTATACTGAACGGTCACTAGATTGTCCGTTAGAGGGTAGTAGTGGGCCGCAGTAATCTTGTTCAAAGGCACTTCATACAGCTTATGTACCGCATAAACATAACCTTTTAATTGTGGATCCTGATAAAGCTCTACTTTGCTTTTCTCTCTTTTTGATGTCTTGTAGTCAATAACAAGATACCCTCCTTCACTACCCTTCACAACCCTATCAATGTAACCGTTGATATTTATACCTTCTGCAACCTCTAAATCGAAGTGCTGTTCTGTAATACCTCTCTCTGGTAGTGAAGCATTCAAGCGTAAAAAATTATCCAGACAAGGCTGAACCTTAGGGTCGTAAGACTTTGAAAAGGTATAATTATCTTTGCACTGTTCAGCCAACTGCTGTAACTGCGACATCTCGGTCGATTCTACTCCGTCCTCAAATATTTTGTGAATATATGAGCCAAAATGGAGCGCATCGGTGTTTGATATGTCGTAGTCATCAATGCGATCAACATACCGATAACGGTACTTCAGTTTGCATTGGTTAAATGTATCTCGTTTTGAATTACTAATTGTATTTATAAAAACCATGTTTAGTCCTCAGTTTATTAAAGACTATGTGATCGAAAAGTTGAAGTGCGATTATCGTATATCTTCAACCGAGAGAGAATTGATCATCCCCTCTGTATTTATAGAGCATGACTACAAAAGGCACATGAGCATCAACCTTGAAACAGGGTTGTGGCAGTGCTTTAAAACAGGATCCACAGGAAACTTCATAAAGCTGTACTCGATTCTAGAGGGCATACCGTACAAAGCCGCACAATCAAAACTACTGTTTCAAGGCGTTGAGACAGGAATGTGGGACTTATGGGAGGATCAAAAGCCTGATCCAGTCACGCATGTCGTTCAATCTAAACTTATTACAGATGGGTTCAAGCCTGTAAATATCGACAGCTATGATTCAGATGATGATCTTGTTGTGAAAGCTTGGACCTTTCTTATGGATCGCAGTTTGTTTAACATCACCACAACTGAGCGGGATCCTTACTATGTGGCTACAAAAGGCAAGTACAGAGGTAGGTTGATAATTCCGTTCAAAGACTACGACGGTGATATCTTTTTTCTACAAGCACGAAGCCTCTCACCAAACCTACAACCCAAGTACCTTAATCCTAGGGTAGAAGATGGCGTAAAATCCAGCAATATTCTTTACCCCTTCGACTTTGACGCTGATTTCCTCTGTATATGCGAAGGGCCGTTAGATGCCATCTCGCTCAAATTAAACGGCTTAAACGCGACATGCACGGTCGGTAGCTCCATCTCACATGTTCAGATGCAAGCCCTAAAGGAATTTGAGGGTAAAATTATCTTAGCTTACGACAATGATGAAGCTGGTGCTAGAGGGATAGAGAAGTTTGAGTCACTCCGCAAACAACATCTAATGCCTACTTTCAGCGTGTGTACACCCCCTGCAAACTACAAGGATTGGAACGAGGCCCATGCAAAGGGCGAAGATCTCTACGGCTGGATGACCGAGAAGACTTACGAGTACAATTTTGAGAATAGAAGCCTAAATCTTATTTAACTACGAAATACATCAAAGGGCTTACTATTTTCTCTGCTAGAACAGTGTAGGTAACTTGCAAGGAGTAAGTGCCTCTTCTAGTGCCTAACTCATCAGAGTCTAAAGTTACTCCGTTTCCGCTTACCAAATCGGTATCTGTATCGAACGAGTAGATGATGGTGTTGTCTGATGTAATATCAACATCTGTTGAACTTACCGCTGTCACTCTCGCAGGTAAACTAGAGTCCTCGTTCAGTTTTTTAATCACCACTGTAGCACTAGTAACAACAGAGTCTTTAAATATATTCTTAACTGACTCATCAATCTTATCATTCTCTACAGTGACCTCAGTGCCGACCTTCAAGTCTGTCTTTGATCCCAATACGACCTGTCTATTAAATAGTTTACTCTTTGTTCTTAAAAGCAGCGGCTCAGTTATAGAGATGAAGGAGTCATCGAATAACTCAAAGTAGTTAATAAAGGTTTTAAAATCACTACCTTCAACTAACTTTACAGTCCATATGTCTATGTACTCTCTTGCAGCAGTGGCAGTGTTAGCCATAACAGTTCCGTTCTGGTCTACACCTGATAGTGTTCCTGCCAACACTCCATCAAGAACACACGCAAACTCACCGTTTGCTAACTTATAAACGCCACTCAAAGCAGAACATGACTGCACAGTCCCTGCGGGGTTAGGGACTATTGTTGTCGCTCCTGCGGCACCACTGTAGTTAGTAGCGTTAAATGAGGTGTCACTGCCTAATATACCTGTTCCCGAGGGACCGAAGACCATCGCTGCTGAAGAGGTCGATCCACTTGCGACAGTGCCTGACGAGTTCAGTACAGTGCTAGGGGATAGGTTTTGAGACCTTTGAAATACATGAACCGAACTAATTTGATATGGGTCGGTATACTCTCCATCATTGATGAAGAATGTTCTAATCATCACCCTGGTGTTGGCTCCAGGACGATTATTACGGTCAACTACCTCAGTTGTGTTTATTAATGGCATTATTCTGTCGCTCCAAGTCTTGCGCTAAAATATCTAAAAACATTGTTCTTTCCGTTCTAGTTAATGTTTTTACATCAGAATAGGTAAAACCTACCTGTTTTACAAGTATATAGGCTTCTTGGATGAGGTCTTTTAAATCTAAAGACCTCTTTAATTCACTGAGAAAAAATTTTCGTCAATTGGCAGTGAAATTACATTAGTATGGTTGCAAGAATCACAAGAAAACTTCACTGTCGATTGCACACCATATTGTTCTAAACTAAAGGCTTTGACGATTGTATGTATATCAATAATTGGTAGTTGCTTAACAACTTTTGATATCACTGTTTTGCTATCATTTCCATCAATTGATTTAATGAAACGCCATAAGTTCTGATCAATTTCATTGTTTAGAAACTGCTCCTCTGCTCCTATGGGCGTAGAGATAACTGCTGGCTTTTTAATGCCACTTAAATCCACGGGGATCTCGAATACATTCAGGTCTTCTGGAACATGTTTTACTGGCAATTCATCTAATGCAACAGTTAGATTATTTACAAAACCACAGTTCTGACAGCCTACACCAACCGAGTAATCTTTGCCGTACGATAATTCTCGTATCTTTAATAAGAGAAATAATTTATCTATGAGAATAAGATTACTACCCTCAACTCCATCAACACACTTGTCAATCAAGTAGTTAGTAGGGTTGTAATCTCTAGCGTTAGATGCTGTTGCCATGTGCTTTTCGTCCTCGAAAAGAATAGGCCTAACTCTCACCAAAGTTTCCTTGCCAAAATAAGGAATTCCTCTGGAAGGTAATAATACATCAACCTCTGTTTCCACGGGAAGATTTTCTAGGATTGATGCAACTTGTTCGTCTTCTGAATCTACGGGTGTTTGTGGAATTTCATTACTCATGGAATATACCTCTAATCTATAATAGTATGTATGGAACTCCACATAAATACAATAAATTGCAAACTACACACAGACAACCCAAAGCTTTTAAGTGCTTTGGAAGAGTTGTATTCATTTAAGGTTCCTGGTGCTGAGTATTCTCCACAATACAGAAACAGAGTTTGGGATGGTAAGAAAAAGTTTTTCTCAAAAAAAGGCACATTCAAAACAGGACTTCTACAAAAAGTTCTAGCAGATCTCGATAAAGTTGATGCCAATCCAAAGATAATAGATAGTAGAACATTCAACAAAGATATAGTTGATCATCATTTTGATAACATCACATATTATGATTATCAAGAAAAAACAATAACAGAAATGTTAGAGATCAGGCGAGGTGTAATCAAAGCACCCACAGCAGCAGGTAAAACCCTTATCATGGCTGGCCTCGTAAAAGCATTGCATGGAAGAAAAATGATTCTCCTTTTCAATGCAAAACAGCTACTAACGCAAACATATGAGTTTCTTAAGTCTTTAAATATCAAGGATTTAGGATTATGTTTTAGTGAGGGCTATATACAAGGAAACATCATGCTTTGTACAGTTCAAAGCATTGAAAAAGTTTTAGACACTCATCTAGACTCTGAAGTTTTAATGGTTGATGAGTGTCATGAGTTTAGTAATGGAAAAACCACTGTTGCGGCTATTCAGTCGTTTCCTGAAGCTAACTACAGGTTTGGATTTACAGCGACACCCCCTAATCAAAAGATAAGCAAATATAACTTAGAGGGTGGGCTAGGACCTGTATACTCGGTCGCAACAACAGAAGAATTAGTAGACAAAGGAAAATTAACCAAACCAATCATCCAAATAATAAATAGACCATACACGGCAAACTATCAAGATGAACACTTAAGTTATTTGGATGTCTACGAAAGCTACATAGTTCAAAATTTAGAGAGGAACAACATCATAAAGGAGATCGTTGATGACATCAAAAGTAAAAACAAAAAAGCCCGTATACTTATACTTACCAAATCACTTGACCACGGAAGAACCTTGGAAAACCTACTTGGAGGGAATTGTGAGTTCCTCCAAGGGTGTGATTCGATTGGAGAAAGGTATGAAGCTATATCTCGATTCAGAGGACATAGAGAACCTAGCGTCCTCATTGGTACTAAAATACTCCAAACAGGGGTTAACATTGAAGAAATCACCCACTTCATAAACGCCAGAGGCATGAAGTCTGAGATAGCAACCTTACAAGCTTTGGGTAGAGCCTTAAGAAAACATGAAACAAAAGAAAAAGTATTTGTTTATGATTTTTATGATCAAGAAAAGTATTTAAAGGAACACTCTGAAGAGAGAAGAAAACACTATGAAACGGAGGGACATGAAGTTAAACTAATATGAAAACAGAAAAAGATATAAAACTAATGCTTTCAAAGCTAAATGATCTAGATAAGCAAAAGGTGAAGGAGATATCAGCCGCATTCAATGAATTCAGCAAAAAATCTGAGATATCAACCGCAGGACTAAAAACCTTATACAATATACAAACAAGTATACAGACTCTAACGGAGCAGTATACAGACAAGCTTCTACATCTTATGAAGCAAAATCATATGCTAGACTAGTTCTCTAAGCTAGGAATTTCAATTTCGGGGTTATTAAGTTTTAGTTTTAGACCCCAGTTCTCCATATCCCGCTTTGTCCACTGTTCTTCTAGACTAGATTCAAGTAACTCTAGTTTGTTGTGTATGGAACTTAGCTGATCACTGATCCAAACCACACCTCCACAGAGCATGATTACCATGCCCAGTGGCATTAATGTTTCTTTAGATATTGTGTATTTTTTGTCTTGTGTGGTCATTATTTTAGCCTTTTTACGGTCATTGTTGATCCAGTGATTGCTTTCACTGTATTTGAGGATGTAGCATCATAAGTGATATTAATATTATCTCCTGACGCCGCAGTAAACACTGCCCTAATTGTATGTTCTAAAGGATCAACCGTGCTGTGAACTCTAGGTTGTCCTGCTAGTACATCAGAATTGTTTTTCCTTACAGTTAAATCCACCAGCGTTGAGCCACCCTCTAAAATAACCACACCTAAACATTCATAAGTTCCTGCTGCGCTTACCTCAAACTGTTTCAAGGAATCATTCCAACTAATATCATTAGTGTTTGAAACAATTGTGCCTGGAGTGTTAGAGTAACCTAACTTCTTTTCATCAGCAGAAGCTGTATCGTCAGAATTTAACTGCATATATCCAAAAGGAGGTGGATAAGGCATTCCATTAACATCACCTGTGATCGTTACACCAGTATCAATTGTTTCCAGCTTTAAACTGTTATTGTAGTATAACTCAACCTCTCCATTACCGCCTGACTCATTTAAGCGCATAAACTTTTCACCTGCATTAGATAAAAAGTGAATATCATCTTCTGATTGGATTGTTATGGTGCCTTCATCGGATTTAATTAAGTTTTCATAAGTAGCACCGTTTTCACGCTTCATGAAAAACTTCTCTCCGTCTAAGCCCATGCAATTGAAAGCACCTGCATCAGGAGTAAAAAAATTGACCGATGATACAGCGTTAGCAGAGACATTTGTTTGCGATAAACTTGTCCCAAAATCAGCTAACGAGGAGGCACCTGTACCACCATTGCTTACGCCTACAACATCAGAAGCAGTGAACTCCGCTAAAGCTGATGGAGCGTTGTTACTGTCAAAATCAAATCTAAGGGGTATTTTGTCTCCAACGGTCATTTAACCTCTCCCCCCTTTGAGAGGACTCGCATCAGCAAAGTTAATGTTAGCGGCGTTGGTAAATTCTTGATTTGTAAAATTATTAATCATCTCAGCTTCAAGCCATGTATTCATAACGGTATTATTTATCTTATACACAATAGCTTCCACTGTAGTGGCACCAATGCCTGTTATACCTGCTGTACTAACATTACCATCAAGTTTATCTTGATCATCTTCAAATAATGTTATGATGTAGCGAGTTCCTGCCTGTCTGTACACACCTAGGTTCAACATATTACCCTTAGCTCCAGCGTAAGGACCTTTCGGTTTAGCTCTTACAACGAAAGCTCGCTTACCTTTGCCAAAACTAATAGATGCTGATACCTTACGCGAAGAGTTTGATTTACCTGGATTAATCTCATTAGTCTTCCCTGATGTCATTCCTGCGATTGCAGGTCTGACTGTGTTACCTAAAGAAACTATGTTCATGTCACATCTCTAGTAGAGTTGTCTATAATCATGTTACCTTGTTTTACAACTCCATAATTGATAGCAAAGACACCGCTACTCGCAGTCTCTGTTAGGTTTTGAATGGTAATGCGATCCACATTTCTAGGTAGAGTTAAGGTGACGGTAGTTCCCGCCGCACCTACAATTCCTGGAGAGGCAGAAACATCACCAAAAACATTACTAGTTTGGAAACCACTATTAAAAGCATCAGGTGTTTTTATTGGGTTACCACCTAAGGTTTTACTTACAGTTGCGCTAGGATTAGCATAAACCACATCAATATTTGGATCATCTGTGCCTGACAGTCCTGCCATAACCCTAAAGAATCCAGTGTCACCACTAAGGTCTGTAACTGTCACATAAGGGACATTAGCCATCACAGGACTAGCTGTTAGCACAGCGTTAACTGAATATCCTGCTGCTCCATCATCATGATTGTCGATTAGACCAAATCCAGTATCAGCGCCTGTGTACGCACCTCCATCTCGAACATGTGCTCCAACGACATCCCCACCTGCAACTCTAATAATAACTGAGCCTGAAGTAATCGTACCTCCTGCGTTACCACTAACAAAGAAAGTTTGATTACCTTCTGCTAATCCACTAGCTGTTGTAGTTTGGTTAAAGTTTTCGTTAGTAACCTCAACATTAGTGATTTTAACCGCAGTATTACTTAGGTGAACACTGCCTGTAGTTCCGCTTGCAACGGCAACTACTTTACATACAGGAATTAAGGTGTCTCTGGTATTACTCATTCTTCAGTTTCCTCCTCAGCGGCGTCCTCTTCGGCCTCCTCAGGCTCTTCGTCAGGGTCTTCTTCCTCTTCATCTCCAGGGTCATCCATAATATCTTCAAAGTTAATTGAGTTTAAAATATCTTCAAAGTCCTTGAAGGATGACATTATCTCATCGGAAGAAGGAGTTTTGGACTCCTCAGGCTCTTTTTCTGCAACTTCTTTCTCTTGAGTTTCTTGCTCCTCAAGCTCTTCAACGGCTTCTACTGTTTCAGTTTGTTGCTCTTCGGAATCCTCTTCAATCTTAGGTTCTTCCTCTTCAACCTCTGTTTCAGCTTTGATAACGCCACGACCAACAAGAATGTCAGCTTTTGTCACCTCTCCATCTTTATTTAAATCAGGAAAGCTTTTCTTTTTCTTTGTTGCTTTAGCTTTTTCTAGAATAACATCAACCAACTCCTCTATTGAATCCATTTCAGAGAAAGTTTCTTTGATTGAGATGTTTTCAATCAAAGGCTCATCTAGGTCTTGGCTTTGGTATCCTGCTTTTTCAAACAGAAGCTCAATAAAGTGATTAACATCAATTGATTCAACACCATTTTTATTTTTAAGCATTGAAGCAGTTTCAACAAGAACATCTTTTTGCACGGAGCCTTTGGGGCTTAATTTTGCCAAAGCTTCAAAAATTAAAACTTGCGTGTTGAGCAAGCTTTTGAAAGTTGGAATATCCTTTAGGTTTTGGACGCTAATCCCGTACTTTTCATTTAGCATGGAAACAAAAAGATTCTTCAAGGGCTTTTTGTACTCAAATAAGGCGCTGCTGTAGGCCTTAATATCCTTTAAATTAACCTTGATTGATTCATTCAATTCAAGGTTACTCATTAAGGTTTCTGTGATTTGTCTCTTTGTTGCTAACGCTAGATAAGGAACCTCACAGACTGCTTCAACTAAAGCCTTAACAATAGCACTCTCGTCGCTCTCATATACTAAAGCAGCTAGGTTTGAAACTTTTTCATTGTTTAACCAAACCAAATCAAAGCTGTTTTTTGATTCAACTAACTCTTTTCTAATTAGCTCTTGCTTGCAGATCATATCGTAGACACTGTGGTTTACGGTATCTGGTATGCAGTAAGTAGCTTCATTTAAAGAATCATAAGAAATCTTAGGTAAAGCAAAAGCCTTAGAGACAGACGAGGAAAGCTTAACCATGTTTTTAATTTCAGGAATATTAACTAAAGTTTCGTTTTCTTTTAAGAAGTTAACAAGCTGTGGGGCTATCTCTACGACCTTTTGGAATTCCTCACTTTCAATAATTCTGTTTGAACCATTAAACTTCTGAGACTTTTCGTAAAGCTTTTTCTTAACAGAAGAGAACTTAACTCTGCTCTCCCAAAGCTGAAGGACTTTGCTAAAACTAGTATCGGCTTCAACAAAGTCCTCTTCAAATATATTGTGTACAAAGTTTGATATTTTATAATTTACAAAATCATCAAACCTTTGATCGTCTTCAAAAAGCTCACCTTCTTCTATTTGAATATTACGAAGTTCTACACTGTCATCAAAGTTGTAAGAACCTGCAATAATTTTACCGCTCTCGGTAACAAAAGTAGCTTTATTTTCTGTATCATCAATGGAGAATACTTCAACATTCTCTCTTAATGATCTTCCAAGATAATCAGATAACTTGACGATATTAGTTATCTTTCTGTCTCTATTCTCAAAGATATGGTCAAACATAATTAAAATTGCTCCTTAGTGCTAAATCTATATACTAAAACAGATTAAGCCTTTTTTTGAGTTTCTGGTATTTTTTGTAAAATTCTTTTCCAAACTTTTTGCTCTTCAGGCCTATACCCGTTCTCTTCAACGAGTTTTGACCTCAAAAGATCTAATTCAGAAAAATCTTCCTCTGCCTGTTGAGGAGGAACTGCCTCCTGTCCACCAGGAGTATTACCTTGTGGGCGATCCCCCGCCCCTGGAGATATCTGATTTAACTCTTGCTGCTGGTATGCAGCCTCCTCAGCCTCCTGCCGTAGTTGCTCTTTAACTACGCTAATCTCCCCTTCACTCATTTCGTAATATTCTTTGTAAATATGATCTTTTGGGAATAATTGAGTTTGAGTGACCCCTTGGATAATTCTTAGTCTCATTTCATCAATCTCTAATTTTCTCTTTGTAAATTTATCAGAAGGATCGGGGAGTTGAATCCTCAAAGAATTAATTAGTGTTATTGGGTAGTTTTTAAGAGCTAAGTGTCTTTTTGCCACTACCTCTAACCCAGCCTCTATTTGATGCTGTACTCTCCCCACTGCGCGAGCAAACTTAACATCTAACTCTGATAAATTAGCTTTCTTTTCAGCTTGCTGGTTTTTGTCCTGGCTAATAAAGTCTTTTGGAACTTTTAGTGCTGCAAGGAGTTTATCTCTAAAGTATGACACATCTGTAACTTCACCTAAGTTTTGTGCCCCAGGTAAAGTCTCAATTCTAGTGTTTTGATTACCTTTTAGTGGGACAAAGTAATCTTCATCGGCAGCCAAAGGGTTGTATCGAGCATCAACGCCCTTATTTCTAAAATACTTCTCTTTTTTGAACTTTTCTTTTATTCTCTCCATGAAAAGCTCTGCTTTACTGGAGGGTAGGTTTCCTACATCAATATAAAATATTCTTCTCTCTGGCGCTCTTGCAAGCCTGTAAATAAGCATTGCATCCTCCATTAGCTTCAATGATCTAAAGGTATGAACGCCATAAGCGGCAACCGACTTGCCATATGGGTAAAATTTAGGATCAGAGGTGAATAACCTGAAGTGAACAATCTGATTTTTGTCTAGTTCGATATACTCACTATTTTTACTGCCTACCTGAATTGGAGATTGATAACTGGCATCAATAGTGGTATTGTCAGGTATTTGTTGTAGGAAAGTTTTTAAGTAGCCGTAATTATCTTCAACTCGAATTAAATAGTTAGGATTAAGTATTTTTATCCTTTGAACCCCTGCTGCGGGATTATTTATATCTGCAATAAGCTCTAAGAAACAATCTCCAAATTTAACCGTGTTTCTAACGACATCATAGTAAAATCTGTCTAATTGAATTGTTTCAAAAAGACGCTCTATCTCTTTTACTACCTCAGGACTGTCAGACTTTACAGACCAACGCCTATGCTGTGTATCTTTTTGTGTTGAATCATCGGCATACATATCAAAAGCACTACCGACCTCTGGGTACTCGTCCATAGCCTCATAGTCTTTGTAGCGTTCTTTTCTTGATCTTTCAATTTCCGAGTATACAGGAGTGGTTCTATTAATTGTAAACGCCGCTACTCCCGTGTTATCTGTTGGATCAGAGCTTTTTACCTTAGTATCACCAGTTAAATTAGCAGTCTCAACATCTGTAACTGCCTGAATAACGGCATCTTGAGCTTTGGTAGCAAAAAATCTAGCGAAAAACCTACCTAGAGCACCTCTAGGGTAAAAATAAGGTCCTTTTGTGGCATAGTTTGCCCATGTTGATTGTCCATCCTCAACAATCTGGTTTTTTACTTCATCAGCCATTCAATGTCCTCTACTACTTGCTTACCTTTTGATATTAAAGGTATTTTTGTGCTTTTAGGGTAAAGTTTTGTCTCTTTAAAAGCATTTTCTTTAGTAAACTCAATAAAGGAGTTCTCTCTAGTGGTCTTCATGATGTGATTAGCTAGTGTTAAACTCATAATTAGATCATCATGCTTACCATTATCAGCAGTTATTTTCCCTGAGTTTGTTATTACAAAGGTATTTAGCTCATTTAAAGTGCGTTCAGAATTAATTTTTAGAACATTAGTCCTAATACTTTCCTCTAACTCAGATAAAATGGTCTCTCTATTCTTGACAGTTACCTGAAAGCCAGCTAAACCTCTCTGATCATGCCATAAGTTTTCATACTCAAACTTATTATAGAGCAAATCAATGACATGATTTCCCACGGTGTTGCGTTCTACGATGATATTTGCAACATTATAATAATTACCCTCTTTATTTAAAATGGAAGCAAACTCATCTATGGGTGTCTTGTTGCTATAAAACTCTGCCACAACCTCTCCATTGTAAAGATTTACGATTTGCGCTGCTGAATAATCTCTACCTCGCCCCAAAGCTGTGTCTACACCGATGATATAATCGTAGAAAGGCTCAGGATCCTTCCAAACACGCATTCGATTGTTGTATTTTGTGTAATAAGAGGTATTTACGCCTTCTGATAGGTGTGAGAGTAAAGATCCATCAATAAAGGTATCCCCTGTGCCTAAGAACTCACACTCATACTCTTGAAGCCATTGCTTTCTAGGCATGTTTGATTTTGTGACTGCTACCCAGTCATCAACATTCATTGGAGGAACCCGTTTCTCCATCTCCTCGTACAAATCCTCAAAGCCTTTTACTCTGTAATACTCTGGGTGCTCCTTCCATGTGATGTCTATTGCATTAAATGAGTTTGCTTTTTCCACCGCTTTGTAGTAAGTTTCATAAAACCAGTTACCCACACCATTTACAGTTGATAGAATAAACGCCCTACCCCCTGTAGAGATAATTGGATACACTGCTGCCCAAATAGTGTCGATAGATTCTACGAACGCTGCCTCATCAATAATCAAGAAAGACCCAGCCAACGACCGTCCTGATTGTTTTCCTGAGGGTCGGGATTTAATAACAGAGCGATTTTTTAGCTTTAGCGTGTGTTTATTGTCTTCTGTTATCCCTGGTTGAAGGAAGGCAGGTAACTCTTCGTACATGATTTTAATTCTATCCAACACTTCAGTCGCTTCAGTGTCCCCTTTTGATAGAATAACGATAGACTGATGTCTTTCAAAGACAGCTAACCATAATGCATACGCTGCTGCTATAGTGGTGCAACCAGCCTGTCTAAATTTCCGCAAGATATTGAATCTATTATCTTGAAGTTCTGATACTATTCTTTCTTGAAACGGGTATAATTTAAAGGGGACTAACCCACGAACAGGGTGTGTAACACGAACATATTCAGACATAAAATGCGTAGGATCATCCTTACAGCGTTTAAACTCTTTTAAAACATCAGCTTCCATGAAAATTTATTCCTTAACTTGTACTAGAGGTGGAGAGATGTCAGAAACGACATCTAATCTATTAGAGTATCTTAAAAGATGTGACATTGAATCAAAAATGCTTGTAGACAAGACATCAATCTTTGATGCCTATGAAAACGGCATAGACGAACTTCAAGCCGATCCAGACGATATTATCATTCTTTGTCACGATGATATAAAGATTCTTACAGATCCATTAGTATTTACCTCGCTGCTAAAAGAAAAACTAAGAAAACCTAAAGTTGGTTTTGTTGGAGTGGCAGGAACAAAAATACTAAGTAGAGATGCCGTCTGGTGGGACAAAGACTTGTGGGAAAGAGGATTTCACAGTGGGCATGTCTTTCATGGATCAGACATAACAAAAGCTGACGATACACATTTTGGAAAACTTGGTAAGGTAACTGTTCTTGATGGTTTGTTTCTAGCAGCAACTAAAAAAACGCTAAGATCCATTCAAATAACAAAACCTAAATCTTTTGAAGGTGAGTGGGACTTTTACGATATATTTTACACCACACAAACATTTCTAAAACAAAAAGAGAATTACACTCTTCCTATACAGATAATGCACGAATCAAAAGGTGAGTTGGCAGGAAGAGATTCTTGGCACAAAAACAGAGAAGCTTATATTCGCTTATTTAACGATCACTTACCGTTAAGGGCGTGATTTTTTAGGGTTAGATTTCATTAATCTACCTTTTGTGATTAGCTTCATTGTATCTGTCTTCAATTGTTGAACTTCAGGAGATAGAGGCCCCACTTTCTTTTTGCCACCTAATGCTCCTAACTCTCTTAGACGCTTAATGTTTTTCGAGACTTGATCCTCGGCTGATTCTTTGTCAGCCTCACAAATAACGCTGTATACTTTATCTTGCCACTTCATGCTATCAGTATATAGTAAAAAAGCCGATCAAAGGTAACTCTGATCGGCTTTTTTTATTATTTTTTAGTTATTAGTAACCCGTGTAGTCATGTCTATTTGGATCATACTCAGGAATGCCTTGATTTTCAAGAACGAGGCTTGGATTAGCTGAATCAGGTTCAGGTGGAACTGAAATTAAAGTAGCGTTTTTTATCTTGTGAGCCCTTCCATGAATATAACTTAATATGCCTGTTAGTGTTTCTTGAGCTATATTATATGGTCCTTGAAGCTCATAAGCTCCACCAGAGTTTTGGCCTTCCTGGTGGTCAAACCTAGCTAGGTGAGTGAACGGTGCATACTCTGGGATAAAGAAAGACTTGTATAATTTAGCAATACTTTGGGTTTGATTAGGCAATACCCAGGCATCAACGACTGGGCTTTGAGTGGCAGAAACGAAGAAATCAGCACATTCTACATACCTTTCAACTTCACTGTCAACATTATCATCCCAAGGCCTTCTGTAATAAAAAGGTTGTGTAGTGTAAATCGTTCCAGCAGGACCTAAGGTGCTTGCATTAAGTGTACCATAACTTACTCCATCAACAGCACTTACAGCGTTCCATCCAAATCGTTGGTTCTGCATGTATGGGGTGCCTTGATTAGTGTATGTTTTCTTTCTACTGTAAGATGCTCTTATTATTGCAATCAAGTAAGTATTATCAATGCTGTAAGTTGCTGAGGCTGAACTTAAATTTAATTCAACTCCATAATATTCATTTACTGAACCTTTAGGCATTCTTTTGTATTCAATAGTAAGATCTTGATATTCTTCAAGCATGTAGGCAGAAGCTGAGACTACACCACTAGCTGCGGTGTATCCTCCTGCACTTGCATAGAATGTGT
>CEOH01015174.1_pt1 | contig 14994 bp, 12 predicted proteins | sample 530311 | NCBI WGS metagenome assembly CEOH01 (sample SAMEA2619923, study PRJEB7988) | marine metagenome | biome: marine biome (ENVO:00000447); feature: deep chlorophyll maximum layer (ENVO:xxxxxxxx); material: "saline water (ENVO:00002010), including plankton (ENVO:xxxxxxxx)" | depth 60 m
CCCACATACAAGCCGTTGGCATCTGGATTTGAAACTTGTAAGAACTGCGTCACATATGGAAAAGCTACTCTAATTGGCGTCGAAGCTCCTGCTTCTCCCGAAGCTGAACCTGTCACGAATGGAAATCCACTTACTTGAAATTCCGATGTAGATCCATGGTGTGCTTTTGCGTAATGTATGCTCATTATTTCCACTCCTTGATATCGTTGAATAGTCTAAACAAGCGATCCGATTTTGTGAAATGTCGATCTAAATCTGCTCGGGAAAAGTCTTTTCCCTCCTTCATCATAAAGGCACCTGGTGTGGAAGGTTCAGAGACGTAGTCCCAACAAATAAGTTGAAAATCATCTTGGACCACATCGTAGTCGCCGTCTCTTCGTGTAGACCCCACCCCTCTAGAAGAGATACCCAAAGTCACTCCAGATTCAACAAGACTTTGAAGAATTTTTCCGCTGGGGGTATCAAGAAGCTCTACAGTACCATAACACACATCACCATCCATATGAGCCTCACGTATTATATGCGAAGCATTTTTTAGCTCCACAACTGAGGAGTCTGGGTGGTCGCACTCGCCGAGCGCTCTGTTTTCCTGGATAAATTTTTGATAGTTTCTAACTTCTCTTTCCAGAATTGCCTGGGGATAAATTCTGCCGTTTTGATTCAGGGTGTCTGCTTTCTGCAGAATGCCTTTCATAATAATTTTACCACCATTTAGCTCTTTACTTTCTTTAATTTGCTCAGGGGTATAATTGAATGCCAGCCATTCTGTCAATAGTTTTCTATCACTCATTTGAACTCATCTCCTCGAGCAAGTGTATAAGATGTAATGTCTTGCTGACAACGTTGTCAGATTTTTCTTCCGGTAATGATTCGACATTTTTTCTAACATCATCTATGCTCTCACTAAGTAACTTATTTTCGCACGATCTCTTAAATTTTATCAATGCAGCCTCTGCTCTGACTTTTGTCTCCTTGACTAGCTCGATAAATTCTTCTTCACTACCTAAAATAGACGTCTCGAGAATCTTTTTCTGCTCTTTGCTGATCTGGTTTTTATATTTGCTTTCAAATTTTTCAAACATAATTTTTCGGACCAGAGGATCAAAATTGTCACTCTCTGTTGATTGTGTGTTCTCGCTTCTAGACAACCACTCAACTATCACTTCTTCATATTTTGCCTTTTCTGTATAATCTAAGTGAGACGATCCTCGCCACTCATTTAGCAAAGATTGAACAGTTGCAAATAAACGATAATTTGAAATCTTGAGATCATAAAATCTCATAGATTCACTCATTGTTGTGTTGATATCCTTGATTAGTAGAGATTTTTCTTGTCGAAGTCTCTGTCTATCATGATTTTTTGCTGCTCTTTTGCTTTCTTTTAGAATTCTTTCCGCGATAGAGCGTGAGCCTACTGGAACATTCACCATTGCATTAAAGAGACGAAATTCTCTGTAAAGCTCCGTTCCAGGTCTAAAATGTTTTGCTATAATTTGAACTGCCGTCTCCGCAGATTTCTTGTCTTCGGCGATCAGAGAACTAGCGACGTATCTAACTAATTGCTCATGAATCAAACCGACGTTGCGTTTTTTGTTATGCTTCGCCATTTCGGTCTTCTCCGTTGTTGTCGACCTCTTCTGATAAGAGAGATTTTCTATTAATATTTATAATGCTGTCCATAGATAACATCATTCTTTGTAGATCATTGGTAAGTCTAGGGCGCCCAAGTTCACTATTGTGCTCTGGCATGGGGTTTCCTAAAAAGTCGGAATCAAAAGGTTTGTTAAGAGAATCTTGGCCGCGACCAGATTTTCCAACAGAGACCATTTTGGCAAAATCGGGCATGTGAGTAGATCCCGGGCCATTTCTTACTTTTGTACTAGCTTTTATAGGACCGCCAAATGCATTTAGGCGACGCTCAGCCTTTTCAGGGGCATTTTCATCGTCCATAGATAAGTCTAAAAAGTAATCATCATTATCTTCAATTTCTTCTTTTTCATCATCGGGTGTGCTTCCTGGAAGTGCTGTCAAAAGATCACCCTCGGGTCTATCTCCCGAAAATAAATCTCCAGCTTCATCTCCGCCTTCATCTCCCCCACCTTCATCAGCAGCTGCATCAGTTGCCCCGGCTTCGACTTCCGCGTCTTCGATCTTATCAGCAATTCTTCCGTCTTTAATGTCAGATATTTCTTCAGATGTAAGGCCTAATATGTTTCTTCTAAGCCATGCCCTATCGACAACACCTTCTGGTGCAGTCCCTGCTATCTCAAACTGTGATCTTATAAGTTCTAATTTTTGTTGTTGTGCAACTGAAGATGGGTTTGTCAAGAGAAGACTAAAATCTGACAACTGCTCACCTTCAAATCCATGACAATATAAGTGAATCATGGCCAACTTATTTAGTTCCGCGATCATTGTCTTTTGAATTCTCTGAATTGTTCTAGAAAATCTAATGTCTTCTTGTGCTAAAGTTGCTTTAGCACCTACATCTTCATCGTAACCCAAATAAGCTCGAGGAATCTTTAGCGCCGCGAAAAGTTTTTTCTGTATGTACTGAACGTCTTCTATTGCTGCTGTATTTTGGCCGCCGGCGAGCGTATCAATTTTTGTCCCTGTTTCACCGCCTCGAACAGGCATAAAATAATCTTCATCTACTGAGTATGGATTATAACGATAGTCTACCTGACCATTTCCTTTGTCTATTACAGGCTGTCGCTTTAGGCTGGTCTGTGCTTGTTGCATATAGTTTTCAATTTCATCGGGTGCAATATTACCCACGTCAATATAGAATACTCTGCGCTCGGGAGCTCTAATCACTCGATAGACAAGCATGGCGTCCTCCATAAGAATTAGCTGGCGCCAAATTCTTCTCGCTGATTCTAAGACCGAGGCGCCGTACGGAAGAAACGCATCGTTTCCTAACAACCTAAAGTGACTTATTTGCCAATTTTCTAAAACTTGGTTTCCCTGCGTTATCCATCGAAATCTAACTGCCATTGGGTCTTCTGCATCAAACCCTTCTTCTCTTTCAATTTCACTAATTGATATTGGATATGCGTTGATGACGCCATATTCCGGAGATATATCATTAAAGAGAAAAAAGTCACCATACTTGCATAGATTTCTTGCCCACATCACCAAATTAAAGTCAACATTGAGAACATCATAAAAAAGCTCCTCAAGAATCTCTTGAACTCTGTTGTTTTCCGAGTATATGTGAAGAACTCTTCCCTTGTCATCACCGCTCACTGTCTCTTCTGCGTATATGTCTAATGCAGCTCCAATTTCAGGAGTTGCCTCCATTTCGCTAAAGTCGCTATACCGAGACATTCTATCAAATGCCCCATACGCGCTTAATGTACTGTTATATACGTCACTGTGTGCTTTTCTAAAAACTTCTAATGCTGAAGATGCGCCGGTCTGGCTAAAGTCGCGCACTTTTCGGCGAACAACCGGTCCAGAGCGGAACAGCTTTGTAAGCCTGGTAAAAAGTGATCCCTTGTTATCTGCCACAATGTCTCCTTGTCACTAAATATCTAATTCCAGAAATTATAGACAAGAAGAGAAAAACGTTACTTTACAAGCCAATCAAATTCATCAATATCTTCTTCAGCTCTCCTCTTAGCAGAGTATGCATCAGCTGGCATTGGAATAAACGGGTTCATGTTGTTGAAGTGACGAACAGGCTGTGGTGCTTTTTTATCTTTTGCATTTACTGCAAATCCGCTAAGCATTGCTTTTGAAACATCGACATTTTTTACGAAATGAGTAGTTCCTGCCTCAACAAGAGAATTTCCTATCGCAAGAGACATTACTAAGTCGTCATGTGAGCCTTTTTTAGCTTGTGCTTTATTGCCCTTCCACACGAATGTCTTTAGTTCTTCTATAAGCCTTCCTGACCTTACACGCAGTGTTTTATTTCTCAGCCTTTCTTCCAAGAGCGTCAATATTGGCCCGCGAGTTGCTACATTTGTATGAAAGCCAATTTTGCCTACTGAAGCTGTTGGATCATTCCCATAAAGAGTATTGAACTTGTCTTTGGCTGACTTGAAATAAAGATTATTGTAACCCAGTTCCACTAGCTTTAATATTGTAGTGTAACCAAATGTATTGTTTTCAGGACAGACTAGTGCATCGTTAAATCTTTTACCCGCTTCTGCCAAAAGAATTCCAAACTGATCGGGTGGTATTTTTCCTCGAAACTCGGCAATTTGTTCACAAGTTTTAGAATCAATAACTTGAAAAGCAGAGTAGTCACCTCCGTCTCCTCTGGCAACGTCAGCAGAAATTACATATTGACCGTCTTTTTCTGGGTATTTCCACTGCCAGACATTCCCTTCTGGGCCCCACTTTTCAATTGGAGTCTCGACTTGCATTCTTAGCATTTCAACAATTTCACCAGAAACAAATGTGTCGCCTGAAGCGGAAAAGTCACAAAGCAACTCTTGAGCGATTTGCTTCTTTGACATATTTCTTGATTCTGCCTCTAACCAAGCTTCGTCTCTTTCTGGATGCACCCACCACGGAAGTTCAATGTGATTAAATTGGTTTTTTCCAAGTTTTGCTTCTTCAGCCAGCTTGTGATACATCCCGCCAATACCATTGGGTGTGCTTATTATTACAGCTCGTCCACCTGTGGAAAGAGTAGAGTATAGCCCCATCCAAAGCTCATCAAAATTTCTAATAAAGGCAGCCTCGTCAACTATCAAAAGTGAGAGTGCTTCTGATCTACCGGCGTCTTCGGAGGTCGGAATTGCCTTTATTTGTGAACCATTTGTAAACGCCACATGTGTTTTTGTCCTTTCTTTGACGGCAGGTAAAACAAGCCATGGAGGAAGTGCGTCGAGGGCAATTTTTACTTTTTTTATAAAGTTTTGTGCGACAGCTAATTTGGTTGCAATAACGAGAACATTTTTATCTCTATAAAATATAGCTAGCCAGACTGCATATATTGCCGATACTGTGGATAAGCCTAGCTGTCTAGATTTGACAATTACATTGAATCTATGCTCATTATAAGCTCTAACACAGTCATCCTGAAACGGGTATGTGTCAAACTTAATTCTTCCTCGTTGTGGGTGTTGGATTTTGGCATACTTGTTAATGAAGTAGACAGGATCCTTTCCGCACTTCACAATTTCTTTTGCTTGCGAAGCTGTTGGCCCAGCCATAATGTCTATTCCATTTCGAGAGTATGATTCATTCGATAATAAGCAACTTTTCTCGGAGAATTAGATGTTGATTGAATCAGCTCTACATTATCAGACATTGAAACATCTGTCAATTTAAGCGCATTTCCAGATGCCTCTTTGAAATCTTTCTTCAATTTTGTAACATAATCTAAGAGGCGAGAGTGCGACTCTTCTTTGCAGCGATTTACCTGCTCTGTAAGGCCGGTCTCAGATACAAAATGAACTAATGTTGTATATTTGAGAGTCATCGTATTACCCGCAAGATCACACTTTATAGAATAATCACCTGCAGGTGATGACATCTTTCCGTAAGTTGTGTTGACTAAGTTTCCTAATACGTTCACATCATTGAATGTCATAATCATTTCCTTGCAATTTTTGGTCGCCAACCACTGTTCCATTTATCAGCATTCGGGTAGTAGTAAGTATCTACACAATCAGAACATGCACCGTGTTCCAAGAACGTATTCATGTCAACATCATCTTTAAGGACAATTTTGCACACTTGGCAAACGTGTGCCTTCTCATAGCGGTCTACCACAAGACGATAACTTCCTCTAAAGGAATGTGACTTTTGAGTCATGACCTTTGCTTGCTGAGATTTCAATGACATTGTCGACCACGTCCTTTACTGTATCTACATGTGATATGATTAATATTGTTTTGAAAGTTTTTGTTAAACTTCTTAGAAGAGCAGTACAGGACTCAATATTTGATGAATCAAGTGCGCCAAATCCCTCGTCAATAATCAACATATCAGACTTTGGAAGGGAAGAAACTCTTATAAGTGCTGTTCTAATAGCTAGAGATGCCATCATCTTTTCCATCCCGCTGCAACACTCAATAATTCTTCTAGAATCACCGTAGTCAAGTATGATGTCCATTCCTTTGTTATCAGATTCTAACTCTACTGTAAACCCTGTTACACCAGTAAGAATATTTGCAATCTCTCTATTGATTACAGGAAGCTTTCTCTTGACGATCTGTAGAGGAATTCCATCTCGGCTCAAAGACTTATTGAGCAAGCTCAAAACTGTATATTGTAAATTATTTTCTTCGTAGCATATACGATCTTTTCTTAGCTGTTTAATCTCTGCGGTCAGCAATCCGATTCGCTCTGAAAGGCTTTGAATTTTTCTTTTTGCTTCATCTCGTTTATCTTGAGCAATTTTTCTTTTCTTTACAAGAACATCTCTCTGCTTTGCTGTTTCTTCATCACACTGATTTACTCTCATTTTATCCAAAATAGAAGATGCCTTTATTTTTTCCTGTTCTGTGCTTCTAATTCTGGATTCTAATCTGACAGATTCTAGATTGATAGTTGAAATTCTCTGGCGAATGTGGGATATTTTTTGATCATGATCTTCTTTTTCTCGTAGCTTTTCATCGACATTCTCCTTCAATAGCTTCTTCATCTCTGACTTAAGTGCCCTTACATATTTTCTGGACTTGTTCAAGCCTTCTTGCTTTTCAAGCATTGATTTTTCTGCTTTTTTTGCACTGATTATGTACTTGCACGACGGAAAAGAGTCTCCGCACGGAACATTAGAAAGCTTTTTTACTTCTCGCTTGTCAGATTTTAGTTGTGCAGCTTTTGTCTCAACCTCTCCAATTGATGTAAGCAACACCTTCTCTGTCTCTGTTATTTGTGTCTTTACTTCTCTCAATCGATCATGGTCAATTTCTGAAGCTTGACTTGTAAGGCTCTCCATAGACTCCCGGAGTGTTTCTTTTTCGATCTTTTTGGAGTCTAAATCAGCTGTCATCGCGACAAACTCAGACTCAAGCTGTTTTGCCTTTTCTTCTTGATCTTTTACTTCGGAAGCTGTATATTTCTCATCTCCTGGTTGACTCTCTAAGGATAAATTTAGTCCACTCAAAATTTCGTTTATCTTTTCAAGCGCTTGTACTTCATCTTCTCTTTCTTTTTTTCTCGCTTCTATTTTTGTCTTTTTGTCATAAATTTGAGCATCAAACTCTTTTTCAGGAAGCTTTGCAAGCGCAGATTTTGCAGCTGTAACTTCGATCTTCAACACATTTTGAAGTTGGTCTAGTATGTCAAGTCTTAAAAATTTTGCCAAAATTGTTTTTCTTTCAGCTGATCCGTGCTTTACAAACCTATTGATGTCTCCTTGTGATGCCAGCGATGTTAAGAGAAAATCATCCAGTGTCCCTATTTTTTGTCTCAATATTTTTTCAGTTTGTCGACGCTGCTCATCGGAAAGATCTTTTACTGGTGTTCCTGTGTCGTCACACTCAAACAGATTTAAATGAGTTGTAGCGCTAACTTGCCCTTTTCTGTTTGTCTTTTTTACTGTCTGTCTATCAATAAGGATATTTTTTCCTTTTTTACTCACAACTGCTTTGACACGACAGTGATTTTTTCTAGCATTGACAACATGCATGCTTTTCATGGGCCCTCTATCTGTACCATTAAAGAGCGCATATGTTAGCGCGCCGCAGATAGATGATTTACCACTCCTGTTTTTTCCAAAAATTCCCGTAATTCCAGTGGAAGAATCAAAATTTACAATATTGTCGTCGCCATACCCAAAAATATTTTCAAACTCTATCTTTCTAACCGACCATCTACCAGATGCAACATCATCAGAAATTTTTGCCTTATTCCAAGCATCTGCAAGAGATTTTGACATCAAATCTAGAGTTCTGTCGCTTAAATCTGTGTTCGAATAGTAATCTTTCACCAAAGACCAGACTGACTCATAGCTGTCCAGGGCTTCATTGTCTTCAATCATTTCGTCTGAAATTTGTCTAGCATCTTCAGTTTCTTCTGTTTTAAAGACTACTTCTTCTGGCGAGGAAACACCTTTTATTGCTGCCCTTATCTGTGTTCTTTCTGCCTGTGTTACATTCTCGCTCACCCTAATTCTAAATCTGGATCTTTCAGGGTTTTCTTCTACCAGTGTCTGTAAATCATCAATATCCCCTGTGTACTTTAGTGTGACAAAAGGGGAGTTGTGATAAACTTGAATATGCTTTGCTCGAAACTCTTTTTTATCAATTACCCAAAACAAGAATCCTTTGTCGGGAGTTTCGCCATAATTTTGCTGTATTGTAGAGCCGCAATACGCCACTCTGTCTGTCAAGAATTGTTGTTTATGAATATCACCCAAAAGCGTGTAGTCAAAATCTTTGAAAAAGTCGACACTAGTAGAGCTTTCTAGAGACCAGTTTTCATCTGTTTTTGATCCGTGCACTGGTCCGTGAAATGTAGCTATGTTGATCTTGTTGGGATCGGGCACAACAAACTCCCACCCCTTTTCATCAAAACAACTAAAGACACATAAATTATATTCGTTCGTAATAGGGTAGACTCCGGATTTTTTATAGAGTTTGATTCGGCAATCATCAATGGCATTTATTATCGGTGTGATTGCATCCTCTCTATCCGGATTTAAAATAAGACCGTCATGATTTCCTAAGGTGACATGGACCTCAGAAATTTCTACCAGACTTCTAAACCACCATGTTAAATGACTTATAAGCTCCGGAGAGATACCCTGTGTCTTAGAGTGGACAATATCGCCCGCAATAAGAATAATGTCTGGCTGTAATATCCTAAGTTTTTTATATGCATCTTCAAAGCTCTTCCTGTACTCATCATGTCGAGTCAAACTTCTCCAATGAACATCTCCAAAGTGAGCAATTTTAATCATAACAAAGACCCACTCTTAATACTCGAAATTTTATGACTAATTAGCTCTTCATTTGTCCAAATTTTTGCTTTTGAAATTACACTCATTACGCTTTTTTTCGTCCTGTCTCCCAAATCTTTTCCTGCAACTGAAACTCTATAGACTTCGCACCCTGCCATGTCAAGGCGTTTACAAACTTGATGTGATTTTTCATCTGCATCTTCATCAAAACATACAATGACAGTCGACCGATTTTTTACAAGATTTTTGTAAAGCAAAGAAGATTTCGACAATGTTGATCCTAGCGCCACTGCTGTGTTATCCGGGCACTTTACAGCATCGAAAACCCCTTCAACTAAAATTATAGGCTGTTTCCAGTCCAAATCTATCTCATTAAAAATGATAGTACTTTTTGGAACCTTTGCATTATTATACTTGAACTTTGTCTCATCTATACATCTTGCAACATAATAATTCAGCTTGCCTGTATTGTCAAATGACGGAAAAATTGCTTTTCTTCGAAAGTAAAAGTTGTTTGAAACACAAATTCGCCAGCGATACATGTCCAATCTAGAGAGACCACGAGACAACAAATAGCTGTAAACTGCCCGAAAATCCGGATCAACAATATTGTCTGTTATCAACATTATATCATCTGGAAGATCAACCGGATCTATTTCAACTTCTTTTTTATCTATCGTGTGACCAACGTCACAAGAAAATATTTCACGACAGTTTTTGTAGTATTTTTTTGCATACTTTCTAAAAAGAAAACCTATGTTCTTTCCTGAAGTGTTGCACACCCAACAGTTATACCACCCAGTATCTAGCGCAATATACAGCTTTTTTTTATCTTTTCTAGCGTCGTTACATTCCGGACATGAAACATGAACATTTTTACCATCAGTCTCTAGAAAACCTTTTCCAAACGCGCTCTCTATTAACTTTAATTTTTTCGACTTCTCTAGATTCACTAAATAATTGTAGGATCTAGATCCTCAATGTTCAAATAATCACAGCCCCACAATGCCATGACAAATGAGTCAGCTATGTCATAGCAAAAATCTTCTTTTCTTTCTTTTCCCTTGTTCGGACCTGATTTTAGTATTTTAGTGGGCCAGGAAAAATTTACCATGTCAGGATGCAAAGAAACCCAGTTCAAAACCTGCTCTTTTGTGCTCACATCAGATTTTCTATCAATCTTGAGACCCACTTTGTTTCTGACGGAAATTACATTGCCTAAAACAACTGGCGCATTTAACGTGCTTCGAGCAATCCAGCTAATGGCGCCGTTGAATCGATTTAGCGTACATATTGTTCTAGCAGACGACATATTCCTTCTAAATGCCTGCAAAGATTCTTCAATTACAATGACGTCTATCTTGTGATCTAGAGAAAGGACTTTAAGTACATCACGAACCTCGCAGGATTTCACGTAAAGACCTTTTTTCTTACTTAGGGGTATTGCCATGGTCACAAGGACTCGATGTCTCTGCGGGCCCTCTGTGTCCATTATGCAAATACCCACATTCGATGTTGATACATCTAAACCTAATACTTTCAAAAATCCATCCGAAGCCTTACAGTAAACCTATCCCCGTCTCTTTTTACTACAGGTTGAGAAAAATTAGCTCTTCCAACAACATTTAAATTGCTGTCATGAAGCTGCACACCTGTCAAATATACGAATTCTTCTGCTATTTCATTTGGGCTGTCAGTCGGTACTAACTTTCTATAAGCAGGATTTGACGAAGAATTAATGAGGCCCTTATCTGCTAAAACATTTATTTCTAAAACGTGAATATTTCTTTGTCCTTCAAAAGACAATTCCCAAGCATCTGATCCGAACAAAGGAAGGTTTGGTGACTTTATGACAATGATTCCCTCTTCGTATATGACATTGCCGACTGATGCCCAATGAGCATGCGGAGTAACAGAGTCCGCTCGATACAAGTTTCCAAATCCGTCATCTCTTAGAGTTATTTGCATTCTTCCGGCGCTTCCAGTCACTGCTAAATCTTTTATAGTGACAGATTCTGGTTTTATTTGATCACCATAAAACATATTAGACACATCAAAAAATACAACTTGGTTAGAACTGGGGTCTTTTGTTCTCTGCAGGATTGTAAGAATGCTTCCCGCAGCTGCCGATGGGTCTTCGGGTGGAGCACTAAGAACAGGAGTTAAAATTGTTCCTAGCGGGCTACTTGACAAAACATCTCTTGGATCATTTGCATTTGGCAGACTAGCCGTAGACACCATGTCATTCAAGTCAATTCTAGAAAGGTCAAATACACCAAAATCATCCTTAAATTTATCTAAATCAGAGCCAGCAACTGCACTTTTATGTGTTCCTGTGAGTAGCATTTGAAAATTTGGAGTAAATTTTCCATTGTCGCACGGCAAAACTGTGATATTTCTTTTTCTATTGCTTCCTGCTTCATAAATAAAATAGTTGGCTGTTTTCGCGACTGGTGTGGTCTCTTCAACCCTTTGGGCTTCTAAACCTATTGGTCTAGGATATAATCCTCTCACAAACTCTCTTGTAAAGTTAGGAAGATTTATTTCATGGCCTCCGACTCCGAAGGACATCGCGACATTGAACGGATCATCAGAAGAGCCCTCTGAATAAAAGAAGGGTGTTTGATTGATGTAACGTGTGGGCGACACTTTGGTGAAAAACGGAGGCAAATAGAAAAGCAAGCCTCCAAAAGAACTTCCTGACAAGTAATGATTTGACCCTGTTACACCTATTCTCTTTTCATAAGGATCATATTCAAAGCCCTGAAGGGATGAAGTAAAAATTTGATCATTGTCTCTGTACGAATCAAAAATTTTCAAATCATGAATTTCAGCGTTTAGTGGGTGGCGCAGCTGGTACCCGGAAGGCTCTTGATCAGCAATTGAAGGAATATAAGCAGTTCCAAACTCTTGTGATGAATCTGAGTTGAAAAACCCTGCAATTTGATTGTCGCCTGTATTTTGTCCTTCATAAAAATTTCCAACAAACAGTGCGTCTGAATCGAACTGTGTGTTACTTCCCGTGTAAATCGGTGCCATAACAGAAGCAGATGTTATTACAAATTCTGACACTGTATGACTATCAATTACAAAAGATCCCGTTCCGTTTTGAACTTCAGATCCGCCCCACCTAATCGAAACATGGTGCCAATTGTTCTTAGAAAGAGAATTATCAGGTGAAACAAAGAGAAATCCAGGGTCAGCAGAAGTGCCTGGTGCAGTTACACTATCGCCTGAAATTGTTATGTTTCTCGGTGAGATCTCAGCACTTTGACTTAACTGCAAAAGAAGTCTAAACCCATCTTTTTTTCCATCCAAGCCATATGATGTTCCGGTTACAAGACTTACAGCATACGATGAAGACATGTGAAGTATTGTGCCGGCACCAAATTCGTCTCCAACATTTTCTTCACTGTATCTTGGGTTGATATAAAAGTCAAATGTGAAACTTGAGCTAGGGGCGTAAAAATTTGTATCTTCTAATGCAACTGTTCCTGTTCCTGCCGGGTAAATAAGTGCCGATCCTGTTGGCAGGTAAGAGCATGTAACAAAATTTAAGGAATGATAGTTTGTATATGAGTATTGTAGTGTTGGGTAAAGATTTCGATAGTATGGAAAAAGTGACTCTTTGACCACACGCTTTCTTTGAAAATCCGGATTTAGTCGAGCACCCGGCTCGAATCTTGTAACACTTTGCCTCTTGTCAAAAACTGAAGAAGATGGGATGGTGTTAACTTCTCCCATGTAGCTTTCAACTGATGCGTAAAAGTTTGAATTACTGGACATAGCAAGAGCGTGTGCCCTGGTATTTTCAATCCCGGAATCATTGGCGGGATTTTTATCCAGACCTACGTCAGAAAAAACATCTTTTAATGTCGAAGATCCATCAGAAAATAAAGGAAGTGTACCGCTAATCCCTTGGTTCACAGAGCTCGGAGCAGTCGAAGAGGCTGACGAGAATGTTCTTCTCGGATTTGCAAGTAGTGTATACCTCTCAATATTTTCCGGACTGATCCTTATGATTGACATATGACCTCACGTTTTTCTCGCAAAACGACTAGAAATCCAAGCGAATTCTAAACGTGATATCCTTCTCGTCATTCTTTTCAATCGGCCTAGAAACTTTTGCCACTGCAAGAAGATTTCCAAACTCATCATGTAAACCAACTGTTGTAGGCATAGTAAATGTTCTTTGTGTATCTTCTTGACCAGAATCGATTACGCGAATTCTACCTGCAGAATTCACAAATGTTGGATTTGTTGAATAGTTGAATTCGTCAGCAGTTGCCCTACAGAAAACTAAAGTTGAATTAATGTTTGTATTGTTTTGGAAAGTAGCTGCTGTTAAAGTTCCGGATTGGAACCGAGTGGATGCTATATGATCCACAATGTTATCAATAGAAGCAGATGTAAAAAAGTCAGGAATTAATTTTGCAAACTGATTTTCTGTCGAACCAGGTTTCATATCACCCATTATCACTGTGCTACCGGCGACAACAGAATCAATTGTTCCTGACATTTTCTGACTTCCGGAGAAAATTTTCGCGGCGTCTAAAACTACTGCTCCTATGTCATAGAATATAAGCCCTACAGATTCGTCTGTATTTGCAGCATTTCTAATATTTCCTACTGCGCCGCCAAACGTACGTTTTTGATTTGTTGAAGCACCAATATCGGTAAAAATTGCTGAGCCTGACGTCGAAGTTAGCTTGAGATTTTTAACGCCTCCAACATCAAGTGCCTCATCGTCGCTCTTGGTGGCTGCAGATGCGCTTTGATACATTCGAACAGCAAATGTCTCTCTTTTAATGCCGTCTCGAGCAAAAAGACGCTTAAAAGACATGAATACCGCGTTGTCAATTCTATCTGTAGAAACATCAGCAGGAGATGTGTTTATGGCAAAAGGAGAGTAGAATGCTTGATTTGCATCTCCTAGGAGTGTGCTAGCGTACTGTCGATAGATATCAACCTTTTCTCTCATCATCAGGCTAGAAGAGGGAAATAACATTTTTCCCGAACTATCTTCACCCGTCTTTGTGTCTTGAACAGTGTCACTTCCTGAAAAAAGCCCGACTGTCATATCTAATATTGGGTTCGCTGTCTGGAGTGTGAAATCCTGATCGTAAATTGTCTGGAAAAGTGAAGAAGTTACACTTCCAGCTGCACCCGTAACAAATACTTGATACGCGCGTCTCGTACTCGATCCAGAAACATCTTCCTGAACTACGTCGACCAGCTGATTTAGAACTGATCTTGTTACCTTTATATCTTCCGGTGAAATTCTTTTAAAACTACCACCAACTACTCTTGCCATCTTATATCACCCTTACTTTGAAATTGACACCTGGAACTCTTTTCTAAGCCCAGATTGGTCTCCGACTATTGCGACGACGGATGTGATAGTCGTTCCGTCCCCATAAACACTAAATGTAGTATCGTCTAATCCTGGCTGGAGCTTTAGATCGAAGGAGACCTTCGATCCATTTGCACTTGTTGTTGACTGTCGAACGACATTGTAGCTAGCAACTCGAGAATTTGGTTCTATTTGTAATGCAGCTTTTCCACTAATTGTAAGAAATCTATCGGGAACCAAAACTGTAAATGTCACATCACTGGTGCCATCTGGAATTCTGGTATCAGCATCTATTTTCTGCTCTGCATTTACTGTTCGAGATGTAGTAGTGTTTCTTGTAAAAGTTACAGCACCGTTTGTCATCTCTGTTCCCTCAATTGAAAGAGTCGGTAATCTAACAATTGTGGGATCGGGCAGTGTTAGCATTCTATGCTTAAGCGCCAAGTCTCCCTTGGTTTGTGCTTCAAATATAGGTGTATTCTTTGTGATTTTTTCTTTTCCCACAGTCCTTCCAAACTTTTCGATAACTGTGTAATCTACTTCATCATCTGCTAAAGAAAAGAATGCAATTCTAAAACTACCATTATTATCTGCTAATTTCCTTCTACCAATATCAGTAAGTACAGCATCAATTATTATGTTATTTGTGCTGTGATCTAAGAATCCCATGTAACTACTCCCATTTGCTCCTGCTGTAGGTAAATATCGTAAAAATTATGTTGTTCGTAAATCATCAATTTTGATTTCAACATCTGCTGAGGTTTGAAGGTCT
>CEOH01000555.1_pt1 | contig 14958 bp, 16 predicted proteins | sample 530311 | NCBI WGS metagenome assembly CEOH01 (sample SAMEA2619923, study PRJEB7988) | marine metagenome | biome: marine biome (ENVO:00000447); feature: deep chlorophyll maximum layer (ENVO:xxxxxxxx); material: "saline water (ENVO:00002010), including plankton (ENVO:xxxxxxxx)" | depth 60 m
GATCATGCCAGACAACCTTTAGGCGCTTTTTCCATAGCGGGTTTTTTTCTAGTAATTCTCCTAGACGGTTTAAGTTTCCGGACACGTCCAAGCGGTCCAAGGAGACCACCTCATAATCTGTCTGTTTTAACAAATCCTCGATAACATGGTGTCCGATAAAACCCGCCCCTCCAGTAACCAATATTCTCTCAGTCATTTTTTACTCCCTTAATAAAAAAATATATTTGCGGTTTATCCACCCATAGTGTTAATATATTATATTCTATATTAAAATATTCTTTAATATGTTTTAAGTCATACACGACTGGCACCTCATCGTAAATTGCTTGCCGAACATCGCTGTATCCAAACTTTTTTACCCTTTCTTGAAACAACTTAAATTGAGGATGATTTAAAAAAGAATCGTGCCAAACAGTAGACCAAAGATAATTATTTTTGTCATATGCATACTCATGTTCCCCATCTTTAACCCACCCAATCTTGTAGTTTTCAAATCTCCAGTGGTCTCCAAGGCCCCAATCTAAAAAAATTTCTCCTCCATTTTTTAGATTTTCGTGACATTTTTTTATAAAATCGTGAGGATTTTTTGAAAAATAAGGGCACCTAGTTGAAATAATTGAATCATATTTCTTTGTCAATTTCCAATCAGAGTTTATGTCCCAGTTGTTGGCTCTTAAATCGTATAAGTCGCCGGGTGACCAATCGTTATTTGTAAACCCCAGAAGAGCAATATCTCCCTTTGTTGGGAACATCGTAGAATACGTTGGTCGTAAAAGTGGATCGCTTCTTCCCATCTTATTCTAACAACTCCGATATGTAACAAAACTCTATTTCATCTTTATTTTTTTCAATAAAGTTTGAAAGTTCTTCTATTTTTTCTTCGCCCAAATGGTTTCTATCCCATTCGCAAGCATGATATACCATCTCTGTCTTCTCAAACAACTTTAGTTCTTTAAATGGCGGATTGACATTATAATAAACAACATCTTTAAATGTCTTCTGTTCACCCTGATAAGTTTTTAACGCGTATTCATCTGGAGATAATGCTAAAACCTGAATTCCTACATGCTTGGCTGCCTTAATGGCGTCTGGCGACATTCTCCATGCCGGCGGTCTAAATATTTTTTTAAATTTATTAAACAAATTTGCTTTTTTTGTTATATCAAACATTAGATCAAATTTTTCTCTAGCCTCTTCAAAATTTAAATACTGAAATTCGTCATTATTGCTTTTAAACGGTATCCCATGGTATAAGCCGTGATAACAAAGTTCAAAATTTTTCTCTGGTAGTTTATCCAAATATTTGCAAAACTTTTCGTATTTGTCAATATTCAAAGGCTTGGGGGTACTCGTTAATATTCCAGACCTAGGCATGGTTTGCCAATATGCTATTGGGACAAATAAAGTGAACTTTATATCAGGGTACAAGTTTATCAATTTCTTGCAACGCTCAACGACTAAAATTGAAGCCCTAGGGTGGGGAGAGACATCATCAATACTGATATTTACTTTAAAGGACATGCTAAAGAACCTGCTCAAACACCTTCAAATATTTTTCCGCGACCTCTTTGGGGGTCTGGACGTGAATCTTGCCCTTATATAACTCCAAATTGTTGGAGACTTTTTCAATTGCATCGGCTGCGCCTTGAGCAGTTTCAAACAGGAGGCCAGCTTGCTGTACAACCTCTGGACTTCCGCCACTATCTAGAGCCACGGCTGGCAAACCACACGACATAGCCTCAACAAGCGAATTAGAACAAGCATCATATTTAGTGGCTGTGACAAAAATATCGTGCTGTTGTAAGCTATTAGCAACCTCGTCAACCGGGAGAGGGCCGATCCTTTTTATATTTTTAAATTCGATACCGGGGTCTCGACCAATATAAGTAAATTCATATTTTGAAAAATCTAAGTTGTCGTCTAGAAACTTATAAACATCAATACCCTTGTTTTTATTTACAGACCAAGACGTACAGACAAGTCTAATTTTCTCACTTTTTCGTTTTATATAATCTGTGTTGAAAAATCTATCATCTGCTGCGTTTAAAATAACGTTATTATTTTGTGACTTCAAACCATAATCAAAATATGAGTTCATGGTCCAATCTGAAATAAAAATACTAGCGTCTGCGCACTCTGCATTTAAGTGAAATGCTATGTCCTGCCTAACATCGTCTTTGTGATTATACAATTTATATACACCCGCTATTCTGTGAACAAATTTTTTATTTGGTAGGTGCCTCTTTAATAACATCACCTCTTTTGGGTGGTGATGAGCATTAAATAATATAACATCAGATGTGCTTGGCTTTTCAGAATAATTGCCACTTTTTCTGAATTCATTTCTCAATAAACGCAAGAACTGGCGAGCACCGCCGCTAGCGCTGCGTTCTTCCGGAATTGGATATGCTATAAAGACCTTCATTATCAGGTATAATGCTTTTCGAACATTTTTTCGTAGTATTTGATCGTTTCAACCAAGCCCTTTTGAAGGTCCCACTCCAATTCATAATCTAAGAGCCTCTTCAGATTTGATGGGTCAAGAGCAATTTCAATGTGTACCTCGCCCGGGCGCATGTCAACATATTCAACATCAATTTTTCGTCCCCATGCCTTTTCAACAGCTTCAATAATCTCTAATACAGAGTTGTTTGTACCCCGGCCAATATGAATAATTTCGCCACCTAGATTCTTTTCCGATGTCAAAGCACGAGAAAAAGACTCGACAACATCGTCGACATAAATGTATTCTGATTTTTGATTTCCGTTACCAAAAATCTGAAACTTGTTGCCCTTCATGTTTTCCATCAAAATAGTTGGAACGATTTTTTGGTAATTAAAAGGAGCTTCTTTGGGGCCATCGAGCCAGCGCTCTCTGGCTCCGTAAATATTTCCTAGCTTCATAGCGACAACTTCTAGGCCAAATTCTTTTGAAAACAACTGACCAAACTTCTCGACGGCAGCCTTTGTAATCTTATAGGGATTGATCCATGGAACATCAGGAGTAGTTGGAACAAGGACTCTTTTAACGCCGTGCTTCTTGCAGTGCTTGAACATTTTTACTGTTCCAACCACATTTGTCATGGCGACATTTTCCACGTCATACGTTGTAATTGTTTCGCTAGTTCCCAAAACTGCTGCCATGTGAATAACACGATCTTTGCCGGCAACAACGCTATCCATAGCCTCATCATCTAACACACTTGCTTTAACAAAATTAAAGTTTGGATTATCGGCATGAACTTTAATCTCGTCACTTTCCCATAAATCTACAACTGTAACTTCGTGGCCATCGTTTAAAAGCCGATCTGCGACATGACTACCAATAAAGCCGGCCCCACCGGTCAACAATACTTTCATTTTCTTCTCCTTTGTTTAAAAAAATAATAACACACTAAGCCCTAAATTTAAATTATTTTATTGGTTTTGTCCATAAAATAATTTCATATCCTCATAAAAATCGCCAACATCATAGATTACCGGGCTGTCGTTCTCTATGTGTTGTAACATGGAATCAATATGGTACATTATACCAATTTGAAATTCGCTCAAATTCATATCTGTGTATGGGTTGTCCCACCTTATTTCATTTTGATTTATTGTGCACGATAGACATTTTAGTTTGTCGTTTTCATATTTTTTATTCATTTCAATATTAGTTTTAACACCACTCTTGTCTATCGATTGCATTTCAAAATTGCTATTTGTAAGACAACCAGAGATTATGGACCCTCTCGTGCCGTATATTCTAAGAGACTTAAAACCTCTAAAAGCTACCTTTTTGTATAAAGAGGAATATTTGTTAATAAATAAAGACCCGTTACTCATTCGTGCGGTAGTTATTTTCCATGCATCCACTTCATTTTCTATAAATGAGGAAAGATCGTTATTTTGTGATCTTTTTATCGGATATCCGGCTTCAATCTGTTTTATATCAACTGGCACCGCATTTTTTGGCAAATAAGATCTTAGCTGGGCGATACCATGATAATCATAGGTTCTATAATCATTCTCGACTGTAAAAATATCACCCAATACGCCACTTTTTATTATCTCGTGCTTCAAACACTCCATCGGCAATCTAATCCAATCCTCAACCACGGCTATAGTTGTGTCATAATTCATGGACTCCATTTTGATCTTTAAAATTTCATTTGGGTTAAAGCTGATAGGAGTATCAACAAGGATTGGCGTCTCAAAATCAACTATCCTTGATATAATTGTGGACGTTTGGCTGTGTGGTGTCGACATATAAATCAAATCAGGGTCTTGTTCCTCGCACATCTTAACAGGGCAGTTATATACAGGACAGTTCATATCGTGTCCCGATGCTATTTTGCCGGATTTTGTCGTGATACCAACAATTTCAATTTGGCTATTTAACTGTTTTAAGACAGGAAGATTATAATTTATCATCCTTTTTCCAAAGCCAATTAGGCATAATTTAACCATTTACACACCTCTCCAAATATTTTTTATGTAATTTAGTGTTTTCTCTATAATTTGTTAATTGTTGCGGCAGGCAAAAATTATAAATGACTCTTATTGTTCCATTCTTATGAGACGGCAGCGTTGAGTGAAATAAAGCTGTATTCAAGAAAATATAACTGCCAGTTTTTACTTTTTTGATTTTAACTTCATTTATCTGCTCGTAATCTCTCTGCTTGTCTTTTAAAATTGATAAATGGGTTGTAGGCGCTAGCATTAAGGGTGTTTCCTGAATGTTATTTAGTTCAGGATAATATATCAACTTGTAAATTGGAGGCGTGTTGCCGCTCAGTTTATTATTATAAAAATGAGTGTCTCTGTGCCATTCCATATAACTTGCTTCTGGAGCTTCTTCAAATGGGTACGCCACTCTTAACTGAATGTGTCCCAAACAAAGGTTGTAACCTAAAGAGCTTTTTATAATTTTTGGGATATCATTGTCAAAAAGTATATCTAAAAACACATCATCGTATTCATATACATTTGGTCTTAGGTCTTCACTATAATGATACTTTTGTTTAAAAGCAAACCCAGGTTTTAAATTTTTATTGTGTATGTTTTTTAAACACTCATCTATCCTAGATAAAACAGCATTTTTCTTAAATGTGCCGATTGAGTAGCCATTAAAATAAAAATCTTTTAAATTATTCATTTTTATCACCTTTTGTTTCATACCATTCTATAGTTTTTAGCAGCCCCTCTTCAAGCGTTTTAAATTCATAATTTGGAACATGTTTAGTCAGCTTGGTGATATCAGGGTGCCTTCTTTTTGTATCGTTAGGACGATCAGGCGTATGTGTAGGATCGTAGTCGCGTTTCATAAGACGATGTATGGTTTTAGCCAAAAAATTAATACTTATTTCGTTGCCGGCACCAATATTAAAAATTTCATTTTGCGCCGATGAACATAGTTCTACAACTGTTTTACAGTGGTCTTCAACATGGCAAAAACTCCTAGTTTGTTTTCCAGAACCTATAATAGCAAAATCTTTATCACTCTTTATTTTTTTAATAAATTCTGGTACAACTTGACCATACTCTGTATTGTCCATTCTTGGTCCGTATGTATTGAACGGTCTAATGATCAAAAAATCAATATTATTTTTTTTACAAAAATTCATAACATAAAATTCACCAATGGCTTTTGAAGAGGCATAACTATCCCTATCTGCCATAGCATTGAGGATAATAAACTCAGTCTCAGGTGTTGGAATTATAGGGTTGTGACCATAGACCTCTGAACTTGAAGCATACACTATTTTATTTACTGTAGTGTTACTTGTTGCGTTTAATAAATTTTGCGTCATTCTCACATTATCATCTAAAACTTTAAATGGAATATCATAAAAATATTTTGTCCCATTAATTGCAGCGTAATGATAAATTGTATCTGGTCTTTCTTTTAAAATTATTGTCGATAGTTTTTCATAATCAGTTACTAAATCAACCTCATAAAATACAAAATTCTCATGTGTTGGTAGATTTTCTTTTTTCCCACGAAAAAAATTATCCATACCGACAACTTTTTGACCGCGAGCTAATAACTCCTCCACTAGAAAGCTTCCAAGAAACCCAGCGGCGCCAGTCACTAAAACCTTTTTCATCACTTCCTCATGCCCTTAAAAACGGTTGTTTTGTATTTGTTGTTTTCTTCTATTAGATGTTTAAAAAAATCAACGTTAAGATCGTTTTTTAAACACAGAAAAGCTAAACTTTTTGTATCTTTAGGTAGGCACATTCCTCCAAACCCTCGCAGATCCTTATTGCAATTCAAATATACGTCATTAATGTGCTCTCTTTTAACAGCGGCATTTTTTACATTCGTATAATCCGCTTCCAAACTCTCGCACAGTTCATAAAAACTATTGGCAAATGTTATTAATGTAGCATTATACACATTGTTAAAATATTTAACCAATTCTGCTTCTGTTTCATCAGTTCTTATCACTTTTTTTGGTAAGCTGCCATGGCAATTAAATATTTTTTCATATATATTGGGACAAGATGTTCCCACAACACACAAATCGTGATTTTCAATAAAGTCCTCGGTGGCGCACCTCTCTCTTAAGAATTCTGGCACAAAACACAGTTTTAATTTTGGGTATTTTAATTGAAGGTTTTTTGTTGTACCGGGGGTGACGGTAGACTTAATTGCAATGATGCCCTGATATCGAAGATCATTGAGATCTTCAACCACACTCTCTACTATACTTGTATTGCAAGACCCATCATGAGCAGATGGGGTGGGGACACAAATATAACAAATTTCAGTATTCAAAACATTTTCGATTTTAGTGTTGTTTTTTATATCGTGAAAGAAGACTGTGTGTTTGAGACTTTCGAACCCTTCTTTAACAGCGGTGCCAACAACGCCGAGACCAATAATTCCTATTTTCAAATCATTCTCCTAAAACGTTTAGAAAAAAATTAACGTATTCTTTAATGTATTTGTGCATTTCATACTTTTTAACTTTCTCATAACAACATTCTACATCATTAGGGCTGGGAATGTAAATATTATTAGGCATATTAATAATACAATTATCACTTAGAGTATCTCTAGCCATGCCCACATCGGTGGAAATAATTGGTATCTTCATAGCCGATGCTTCTAAAACTGCTTGAGGTCCGCCCTCCGTTCTAGAAGAGACCACATAGAGGTCACAACAGGCGTACATATCTCTTAAAGTTTCCATTGGTGCCATTTCTATAAATTTATAATCAATGGATTCTTCTTTAAGTCTTTGTATTATGTATTGTCTGCGCCACCCTCCAAGCAGCACTAATAATTTCTTTTTATCAATCTTTTTAATTGTGTCAACAAAAATATCAGGACCCTTTTCAAGCTTGGGGCTTTTTAAATCATGCCCTTCTGTATCTCTTTGAAAACTACCAACAACATATTTGTCATCAGGAATTTGTATTTTACTTCTAGCATACTTTTTTTCAAGAGGGTGCCATATTTTTGAGTTGTACCAATATCCAATAACTTTAATTGGCTTTTTTGTTATCTGGCAAATAAAATCTTTAGTTTTTTGGCAAGGGACATGATAAACATTAACATATTGATCTCTCGCTAAAAATTCTGCTAATGAGTTTCTGGTAAATTTTTCTTTAACGACATGGTGTATTGTCGCGACAACTTTTTTTTCTCGTAGAAATACATCTGGTATTGATCGCCACTGATAAGAACTTATGAGCCATATTACATCTGCTTCCGCTATATTCTCAGTAGTAAGATCAGGTTTTAGTTTCTTCCATTCAGCAGCGATACGATCTAATATCCAACCCTCATTTGGCGATAATACAAATACTTTCATTTAATAAAGCTCACATATTTTTCAGCTACTTTTTCCATATCATAACAAGAATCATAGATATTTTTAATTTTTCTTTTAAAGTTCATTTCGGGTGGACTATAAAGTCTTGTTGGCTTGTAATCCCACTCGTCTTCCATAATAATTATGGCATCGAGACCAGCTATTTCTCTCGTGCCGCCGGCTGAGGAGCATATGATTTGACAGCCACTTGCCCTAGCGTCAATAACGACGTTTGGGCAATGATCTAGCCAAGCTAAATGTAAAAAGTATTTACTTCGCTTGTATAGCGACAAAAGCTTTTCATAGCTCAACTCACCAACGTAAAAAATGTTTGGGTCTTTAATATGATAATCAGGATTGCCAGCCACCACTAAACAATCGTTCTGTTCTTTATGTTCTAAGAAGTATCTAATATTGTCCTTTAATCTTTTGTGTGGGCGCCAAGAAGCTGCACAAGACCACACATTCTCATACTCATTAATAATTTTATTATCTAATGGCTCTATTTTATCAATTAAAGAAATATCAGCGCCGTTATGTATGACAATACTGTTATCATGGCCACCAAAATATTCCTTGGTTAACCTTTTATTAAACTCTGATTGAAAAATAACGCCATGTGCTTTTTTGTAGGTTGCCAGTATGTTTTGGTTTTGCCTATTAAAATCAAAGTCCGTATTAAAATATATTCCATCTAGTCTTTGAAAAAGTCTGTCTGATGAGTGGTTGCTACCATCCTCTATGAAACAAAGGATGGCATCATAGTCGTGATCAGTTACCTTATCGCCATTTAGATGCAAATATTTATGTAGTTTTTTGCCAAAAGAATTTGGCCCCGAATTGCTTCTAAAGTTCACATTTTCAAATTTAATTTTCAAAATCTATCCTACTATATTTCTTTTTTCGCCTAATTCGCTGCTTAGTAGTATATTGTTGAGCTTGTTTTATTTTATCAACATTTAAGGGGTTGGAACGGTTATAAACATGTAGAACTTCTGGTACATATCTTGCTAATGGGCCAACCATTTCCAACATCGGCAACATCATGGCCTGATCATATGTCATTTTATAGTATTCACCGTCGTCATCCATCAGATCTTTTTTGTCAATTTTGTCCCACAGTAGAGCCTTAAACGTTCGTAGGTGAGAGGCTCTCCATTCATCATTACGATAATCATTATTGTCTATTACGCTTTTCGGATATTCCGATGGTTCAACTCCCTTTGTCCCCATGGGGTAATATTGATAGCTTCCATATGTTAAGAATACTTTCTCCTCCACATAGATTTTGTTTAACAAATTAAGGACATCTTCCGATGACAGCCAATCATCGCCATCTAAAACAATAATAACATCATCGGGGTTTGAATTTATGCTTTGAATAGCAATATCAATATTTTTAAGAGCATAGTTTTTTTCTTTATTATTTATGATTTTGTATCTTTCATCACCCTTAAAGTGTTTATCAAAAACATTCGCCGTGTTGTCCGTTGAAACATCGTTCACAACAGTTACTGTGTAATTATCATATGTTTGCTTCTTGATGCTCGCGAGGCAGCGATACAGCCAACTCTGGACATTATAACATGGAACAACAAAATGAAATTTTGTTTTCTCCGCTATCTTTTGTTCAACTAATTTTTCTTTCAAACATTTATCGTAGAAAATCTCTTTGTTTGTGTTTACATATTCTACAATAGACTCTCTGCTTTTAAACCACGGCTCATCTTTATGTTGAACATTATCATTTAAAACAAGCTCGCAGTTCAATAACCTTGCTTCGATTGTTATCCTCGGGCAAGTATCTAAACCGGCGGCGAGGAAGATAAGACCCTTTGAGGCTGCTAATTTTCGCAAAAGATCTTTGTGTTCTAGGCCCGATACCACTTCATATTTTAAATTGTGTTCGGTCGCGTATTTAATTCCATCCTTTGTACCCTTAACCCAAGAATCAGATCCAAGAATAATATATTTATCGTTTTTATTTTTAGTATCTAGCGACTCTATAAACTTTAATGTTTCTTTTTTGAAAGAGGAACTTAAAACAGAACTAGACTTTGATAAAAAGGGAAAGATTGATTCATATTCATCCTTTTGCCCCTGTGACATAAAAAATAAGTTTTTTGCTTTTGCCAAAAATAGAGCAACCACCTTGCCCCTTCTCGATGTAGGACAATTGCACTCTCCTTCGGCGTTAATATGTTTATTTTTTAGTCTATACTTACAATATTTATAATCATATTCAATAACACTATAGTCTTTTACCTTTTTAACAATCTCTAAAATGAGTTTATCGCTCAAAAAGGAAAAATTACCAAAAATCCATTTTTCGTTTTTTAAAAGATCTATTGTTAAAGAATTTAAGTCGCGAGAATGTATTTTCTTATAATTGTAAAAGCCTCTCTCTAAGAAGGCATCTGTGGTTAATTCTGCGCCGCCGGTATAAGTATCTGAAAAGGCGTCTGCTACGACTACTATCATAGTTCTAGTTTATTAAAAAGATCATCAATTTCTTCTTCAATTTTTAATTCTTCTTCAAATATTGTTTCAATAATTTCGCTATTCTTATCTTTTTCGGCAAAATTTTCTTCCACCCAAGATTTTAATTTCTTGGAATGACCCAAATACATACCATGATTGTTTAGGCCGGCTCGCATGGCCACTTTACAAGAACTAAAGTTTGGATATGCCCACGCGGCGTCTCGTTCAATAACATCAGCCCACACAGCTTCGTTTTGTACTTGCCTTACATTATAAACGATCTTGTTGAAATGTGGACGCATCTTTGAAGCGCCCTTTTTATTTTTCTTTGGAGCGTAAAGGAAATCCTTTTGACCACCAAAATCGTGTGCAATTATTGGCAGACCACAATAAGCTGCTTCAAATAGTGGCAGACCGTAGCCTTCGCCATGGCCAAAATTCAACATAAATTTAACTTTTGGATGATTATACAGGCTATGAATCTCATCATTTGTCATCGATCCATGCAACAAATACATTTTACATTTAGCATCCGGATAGTCGGCCTTAACAGCCTGAAGTTTTTTCGTTGATACAAACCTATCCGGCAAACAATTTCTAGCCGTGTTTGTCTTTACTATTAGGCCGACGCCCTCGTCATCTTTAAATTCTTCGAAGAATGCTCTTACAGTTTCTTCCATGTTCTTTCTTCTAGTCCACTGTGCAACCAAAAGAAAGTTAAAATCTGTTTCTAGTTCCAGATCTAAATCTACTAGATCATATTTTTTAACTGGGTAGTTAACGACCGTTATTTTGTCTTCTAAATTTTCTCTAAGCTCTTCTAGGCTGTTTCTTGTATTTTCATCGAAAGCGTGAGAATACTTGTCGATTGCGTTAACAATACCCTCTTTTGAAAATTTAGAAGGTACAATAATTTTTTCCACATTCACCAAGCATGGTTGCAGCCAGCTAGGACAAACTGCATCTGCCTCGATGCCGGCAGTTACTCCAATCATCATCGGCGCAACACGATTCCAAGCAGTTGGAAGATCAACATGAATACACACATCAAAAAAATTAGGGATTTTTTCCCTCATGACATGGTGAAACTTAGATATACACAAATCAATCTTCTTTCTTTCTTCCGAAGTTTCCCATTGCCAGCTAGTTGTCCCCCAATTAAGAGGTTCCACAAATATGTCAAACATGTCTTCCTTTTCAAGAAGTGCTCTAAAAATAAATCTGGAATGTTCACCATAGCCCGATTGTGTTAAAATAGGTGCTTTTAATAATACTTTTCTTTTCATTTTATATCTCTTTAAATGACCATCGTGTGTAATTTTTTCTGGTTTCCCAAGAACCATACTTTTCATGAATTTCTTTCATCATTTCTGGCCAACGATCTTGAAACTTTTTCCATGAATAATTTTTTACTACATGTTCTCGACCTTTGGTTGCCATGTTTTTCAATTCTTCTTCTGAAGAGTTAAATATTTTTTCTAAGGCAGAGACAAATTGTTCCTCTGAAATCCTGTCCTCAAAAATATATGGCACATTTTGACTACCAACAATAATTTTTGATACAGGTTCTAGACCGACACCAAACCAATCCTTTCCATCGGTAACTTGTTCTTGAAGTCCGCCGGTCATATTAACTATGATCGGTGTACCACATGATAAAGATTCTAGAGTCGCCAAGCCGAAGCCCTCTGCGTCCGATACATTAATTGTACAATCTGCCATGTTGTACATGGCGGATAAATCAGATTCAGTAACCTTGTTTGTAGAGAACAGAACCTCTCCATTATCCAATCCGAACTCAGCTATTACTGCCTCTAAATTTGGACCATTAGGGTCGTTGGGCGCAGTATGCATTAAGAGGATCGCCTTATCCTTGCCAACCTTTTCCAAAAACTTACCAAACCAATAAATTACGGTAGCGGAAAGTTTTCTTTTTGCGTTTCTATTATTCCAGAAAAATATGAATTTATCCTTCGCCTCTGCAAAATTATCTTCTCTGATTTTGTCAATCATATCTGGATCAAGCGGCTTAAAAATTTCCTCATGTACTGAGTGTGGCAGATATTCACAATCAACTTCTGGCGCAACGTTTCTAACTACCTCATCTGTTAGTTTGGAAATGGTTACAATCTTATCGTTGGAATCATACCAAGCTTTGTTGAACTTTGGATACGGCTTATTGTCCCATACATGATAATATACTAATGGAACTAGTGACCTGATTTCATCCTCCATCGACCAAAGCCACTCAAAAAAACGCGGGTCTGTCATGATCCACATTATGTCTGGCTTTTCATTTCTTAAAATAGAGCGGATTGTACCTTCATTACCAAAGCCGTCGACTGGATAAACAACGAAATCATCTCCAAATTCTTTAGTTCTTATCGGCTCATAGCTTTGATGTTTAATTGAACCACCGAGCGATACAACTTTAAATTCACCGGTGTTTAGAAGAGATTGAATAAAGTTTTTAGTCTGCAATCCAACCCCGGAGGTACCTAGTGGAATATCACTAATGGTCAATACTTTAATTTTTTCTTTTTTCATGGACAATACTCAGTTTTTTTGAATTCGCAATAATTGCACGATAGGCGGTTCTTGATATTTACACCATTTTCAATATTGGTAATAGCATTTTTAAGTAGCTTCGCAGAATTATCCAACCTTTTTTGGCCATTTGTAACTCTAAAAAGCTCTACAATATTCTTTTTCGCCGTTCTTTTAAGCAGTATAAAATAAGTTTCAACATTTTTTAAGGGGATATTGTGCTTTTTAGCAAAGAAGTTTTTGTAATAACTTAGTTGATATACCGTCATTTTATCGGATTTTCGCCGTGCGTCCCACCCCCAAGAGCATGTTTTCCAGTCAATTAGTATGTATTTGTCGCCTTTTTTTAAAATAAGGTCAACTATTCCTTTGAAATTGTATTTTTTTTGCTCAATTGGTTGATAAATCATTTCTTCCGCTGAAAAGACTTCCCAATCATGAAAATGTTGCTTCGTGATATCGACTGCCTCGACTGATAACAACAAGCCCTGCTTGTAAAAGGCGTCCCAGTTTTTATCTCTTTCTAATTGTAATCTATTCGATTCTTCTATAAAACACTCTCTAAAAACGTCTTGTCGTTGTTGCGGCTCTAAGCCATCAGTAAACCCCTTCTCACAAGCCAAGTGAACGGCTGTGCCAAAAGCAGTATAAATATTTCCTTGGAAGCCCTTTACTTTATCTTCATAAATTAATTTTCTTTTATGCGGGCAATCTTTCCAAATTTTTAATTCGGAAAAACTAATGTGTTGTCTCAAGTTGTTCATAATGTAGCCTTAAATCTTGTATAATTTCTAGCCTTTTTCGTTTGTATATAGAAATATTCAAACTTGCGGCCAATTTTCTAGCTTCATTATAACTCATTTCGTCCAAACTTGCAAGTAATGTATCTTTTTTTTCTTTAGCAAGCCTTTCTTCTTCTTTTTTTATAATGGCTTGTTGTCTTGCATGGTTTTTTTCTTCAACAATTTTGTTAATTTTTTTCAACTTCTCTGAAGTTTTTTGAGTCGACCTTTTTATTCTCAAACTGTTATTTCTGGTCTTCTTCATCTATCATCCCCATCAGCAATTTTATTTTTTCAAAAAGAACAGGATTATTCTTTTTCATCTTGGCGTGACTGTGGTAATCTATCAAATACTTTTCAAACCCCACTCCATAATATTCCCTTAATGAAGTGGCTGAATATTCATTTAGGAAAAGGCCGCCTAAAAAGTTAAACAGCTTAACGCCAACTTTATTGTACAAATAGTTGTCTATTTTTTTACTGTATTGAAAATCAGTACTTAAATCTCCCGGCGGATCAAGCTTATTGGCGGCTAAAAGATCATGTAAGACTTTCCTCTTCTTTATAAATTCTGCTTGCAAGCGCCCGTCACCGTAAATTGTGTCGCCATATTGTTTTTCTATGTGGTGAGACATTTCATGAATTATGTCATCAACCGCATCCATGATGCCCTCTTGTTTGTTGTTTATGAATAATCTTTTGTTGATATAATACGCGTTGAATGGAAGATTGCTACCAGCGGAACCCATATCTCTTATTTTTATTACCACCAATCCTTTGAATATTTTTCTAGGTAATATTGATTCAACTTTTTTTAAAACCTTGGAAATATCAAAATTTATTTCATCTTCAACTTTTACAGGAACGCCATATAATTTATAGCCGCCAAGCTTGGCTTTTACCATCTTCTGTTTTTCTAAGATATAATCCCTCATAATACTTTTGCTGCCAAAGTCGCCACCTTTGAGCGTTCACCTCTGGTTAAAGTAACATGGCCGGCTAAATCATGCTCTTTGAATTTTTCAACTGCATGAGTTAAACCATTTGTCGTCTCGTCAATATATACATTATCAATTTGTTCAATATCGCCCATCAAAACAATCTTTGAGTTATCCCCCACACGAGTAACAACCGTTTTAAGTTCGTGGGCAGTCATGTTCTGAATTTCGTCAACCACAATAAAGGCATTATTGATGCTTCTACCACGGATGTAGGTGAGTGCTTCAATCTCAATAATACCCTCGCTAACGTATTCTTTTAAACTATCTTTGCCGTTTCCTAAAAGATACTGTAAATTATCATTAATCGGGGCTAGCCAAGGAGACATTTTCTCCTCTAAG
>CEOH01010852.1_pt1 | contig 14883 bp, 12 predicted proteins | sample 530311 | NCBI WGS metagenome assembly CEOH01 (sample SAMEA2619923, study PRJEB7988) | marine metagenome | biome: marine biome (ENVO:00000447); feature: deep chlorophyll maximum layer (ENVO:xxxxxxxx); material: "saline water (ENVO:00002010), including plankton (ENVO:xxxxxxxx)" | depth 60 m
GGAGGAGGCTCCGAGAAAGACGCTATGTTCCAGACAGGTGAGCCTATGAATCTCGCTTGGCGTTTATTGAAAGAAAAAGAAGATGCCCCTAATTATCGTTGCCCGGCTGATGACCCGAAACAAAGTTGCGGGACTTGTAAGCATTGGGTCAAAAAAAGTGATGAAATAGGCACTTGTTCCCTCTTTAATTTCCAGTGCAATGCCAAATGCACTTGCGATGCTTGGAGTTGATATCATGTGGGGTTCGGGTTTAGTTGGCGACAATTATGATAGCGATTTAGATATTGAAGAAATACAAAGCCCTCTCGTGAGGGCAATTACTAAAGAGTTGTCACAGCACCCTCATTTCAAGGATAAACCGAAGGGGCTGGTTAGTATAGTCATCAATCTCCAAGGAAAAGAAAAAACAGAGGAGAAAGAGGAAGATATGTCTAAGAAATCTTACCCAGTATTCGCTGAAAATGGAGATGGTTGGTTTGAAGAAAATATTGGTAAGAGTGCTGATAATATTGTGAAAGACTTACGCAGAGCCCGCCGACATCATAAAGATTTCAAGAATGATATAGATGATATCATCCGTAGCGTTCAGACCCTAAAAGCCGCAGAAGTAGAAAATACTCTCCAGATGTTCCCATGGATGGATGGTCGTAGTGATACAATGCGTGAATTAGGTTTATCTGACCGCGATTTGAAAGCACTGCGTAGATTTGGTTCTGCTCGCTCTACTTCATTAACTCGTGCTTGCGAACAGTGGGATAATGCAACTGGCGTAATTAAAACACTTGAATCAATAGAAGAAGCGTGGGATAGTGACCAAAAGAATGAATGGGCTAAGGCAATGAAACTTCGTAAAGATGCTCGTAAATCATGGAGAAGCACTTTACACCAAACTGATACTCTCAATAAATACGAAAAAGAATGGTTGAATATGGCTGTTGAAGAACTTGAACTTCGTGGCCCCATGAAAGCCCAAGATATGGTAGGCAATATGTTTGACAGAGGGCTTGACCAAAATCACAGAAAAGGTCTTTCAAGTCGCAAACTTGGCGGACTTCTGAATACATATGGGGAAGAAGTCAACATCATGAAGGGAGCAAGAAGAGGTGAATATGTCCTTCTTAAACAAAATGCTTTAGTCATCAAAGAATCTCAAGTGTGGCCTTATGCAGCAGGATTCCTTGATGCAGACGGCTATATTACAATCACAAAGAGAGGGGAGCCTCGTGCAGGATTCATCGCTACAGGCGAGCGCGGGCGTGTGCATTGTGAGCAATTGCATAAAACTCTAGGTTGTGGAGTATTACAACTTGACCAGAAAGTGTATAAAGACGGGCAAAGAAGTCAGCACCGCCTCCAGTTTTATTCTAAAGATGATGTAAGGAAATTACTCAATGGTATCTCTCCTCATCTTCAAATGAAAAACTTACAAGCCAAAGCAGTATTAGAGTTCCTTGACGCAGATTCTGAAAGAAAAAGTCAATTACAAAGAGTAGTCCAATACCAAAATTGGTGTGATACAGCGAAAGGTAAAGAACTCCTCAATGAGTGGGGCATTAACGCAGAGACTATAGGTAAGTGGAGTGAGGCGATTAACTAATGGTAGAAGAAGGAGAGGGTGGAAGCCGAATTGGTAGATTTCTATCTACATTAGCCAAGCCATTCAAGCGCAGAGAAACACCTGCCCCACAAATGCCACTTTGGACAAGTGGTATCCAAGAGCCAGTTCTTTCACAAGGTATTACTATTCCTGCTCTTTATGCAGTTTCTAACGAGAATCTAATTCTACGCACAGTACTTTCCACTATTCGCCAAGAAATGTTTCGCCGTGGTTGGTTTTGGGAAAAGAAGTTTAGGCAAAAGTGCGAACAGTGTGATATAGAATATCAACATGAAGTAGAAGCGTGTGAAGAATGCGGGGGCGAAGTCAGAAAACCTGACCAAGATGAACTCATATATCCTAAATGGTTATTTGGTCAAGACAACAGTATGGAGCAATCTTTCCTCCAAATACTTTCTGAGATTGAGAATGATTTGAATATTGTAGATGACGCTTTTCTCATTATGGTGAAAGAGTATTTCGTGGATAAAGACAGTGGCAAACCTGCCTTTTATCGCATCAAAGAGATTATTCGCGGTGACCCAGTATTCATGCGTATAGTAGCGGATAAGCGTGGTGTTCGCGGAGGGCGCTACAAAGTCTGCCTCCTCCATCGTGACCAAGTTTCTTATCCGGGTCAAGAAACTGAGTGCCCTACTTGCGGAAATGAATTACACGATGTACATCACATTAATACTGCAGGAAGCGGTAAAACGCAATATTATCTTGAAGGAGAAGTAATACATATATCAAAATATAATCCTTCCAAACTCTATGGCAGACCGCCTGTGAATACATTATGGCGCCAAGCAATGACTCTTACTGCTATGGATAATTATATCTATACAGCCTATCAAAAGCGTAGAACACCAAAAGGTATCATATCTGTGACTACAGACAACTTAGAATCCATGAAGTCTTTTTGGAAGGCTGTAGACGAAAAGATGGAGAGAGACCCGCACTATGTCCCACGAGTTGGTATTGAATCAAGTAGTGGTCGTGGTGGAGTGAATTGGGTTAAGTTCATGGATACATTAGAAGAGATGCAATATATTGCTGTACGCGATGAGGTGCGTATGCGTATAGCAGCATTTTATGGTGTGTCTAATGTTTTCATGATGGATACTGGTAAAGGGGGTGGTTTGAATAATGAAGGCATGCAAATGGTTGTCACAAACCGCGCTGTTGAGTTTGGGCAAAAAATATATTCTGACCTTTTATTCCCTAAGATGCTTTCAGTTATGGGCGTTAAAGATTGGAAATTAACACTACGGCCTTCTGAGGAAGAAGATGAAGTTACCCGACTTCGTCGTGATGAAATGGAAGTTAATATCGCTCAGCGCATGATGATGTTAGGATTCCAGCCTGAACTCATTGATGAACATGAAAAGGATATACGCTTTACTTACAAATCACCTCCTCCTCAACCCGCTGCTCAACCCGGTATGCCTCCGGGTGGAATGCCTCCGGGTGGAATGCCTCCGGGTGGAATGCCAATGGCCGGTGGAATGCCACCAGCAATGATGCCGGGAATGAATCAGTCTCACCCGTCTATGTCAAGAGGTATGGCACCGGGTATGGCGCAAGCAATGCCCGCTTCACAGCCCGGGGGAGAAGGTATGGGCATCCGAACGCCTAGTGGTCCTGCAGCACCAGTAAGAGGTTCTATGACCGCAGGCGCTCCCTTCCAAACTACTCAACAAAGAGGAGTGCAACCCGGCCCATCTGGTATGGCTTCTCAAGCAATTATGGACGCTCGGCGGCCTAGGGGTCTTTGAAAAGGTTGAATAGGCGAGTCCTTATGGGAGGTGCAGGTGACGATATGTCTGACTTAAGTAAAATGGACCCGATGGCTATGAAATTGAGGGCCGAAGTAGAGGCTTTTCATAAAGCGCTGGAAGGCGGAAATGCAAATGAAGCAAGGAATCGCATCATGGAAGTCCAGAAGTTTGCTGACTATTTGGCTGATGATATTCATGCAGCAGTAAGAAAAGCAGAAAAGGCTACTGGGCCTAATGATATTTATGCAGGTGGAGCACCAGTCATGAAGTTTAATGAGACACAAAATGTGTTTGATGTTACTCAAAGAAACGATGTTTTGCCGGGTACTATTATTCCGGCAAGAACTGGTAATATCATGAAGCCATGGCGAAAGGTGTGATTAATGGGCGAAGAAAAGAACTCTGCAGAAGCATTAATGAATGTTCTTATCTCCAAAATGGAGGCCATGGATGGGGATATCAATGTTCTTAAACAAGAAAATAATCGTCTCAGGCAACTTGTCTCAAACCCAAATGCTCTTATGAAGCAAATGGGATTAGTCTCAGTATCTACTCCTTTTTCGGAAGATGTTGCCCCTGACGGCTTTCGTCCTACAGAAGGAGATGCAATTTTGAAAAGCCCTGAAGAATTGGGGATACCGGTCAATAATACCGAGTTCCATAATACTTCATGGGAAGATATCCATGAAATGGCCGAACAAGCACGAGCGGCTGGTAATGTGGAAGAACCTTTCAAAGTAATAACAGGGAGGGATAATAAATGAAGCCCCGTTGGACAGAATGCCATCCACGCGTAAATAATCTTGTGTCTAAAGCCAAAGACTTAGAAAAAAGAATAGAAAAAGCAGGTTGGGAAAACCCTCCTTCAGAAGGTTCTAAGATTGGCGGAGCCGATTTGGAAATAGAAACTGGGGGCAGAATAGCGCAGCGCCCACAATACTGGACAAATCAGTCTACTATTGAATCAGAAGCCATTACTCCAGAAGGCGCAGTTAAAGCCGCTGACCCTATCAATATGATGACAGCCCCTCCTAATCAATATGGACCTGAAGGCTCCACTCTTTACTCTCACGAGAGCGGCTCTGATACTACTACTGCTGCTTTGAAAAAGTCAGAAGACAGAGTTCTTGGTTCGTTACAAGAAGGTGACAGCCTCCGACTCCGCAAAGTCGCAGACGCGGCAGAGGACCTTGCTCGGCGACTTTTGTGACCGGGTGAGGGATGTGGATGAAAAAACAAGAAGGTCCAATAGAGGTTTATGAGCGTGCTCGCTCTACCTTAGCCAAGTCCTTAATGGACGGTATTGACCAAAAAAATGCTGCTGCTGAGTATTATTTTTCATTACTCAATTTACAACAACATGGCGCTATTCGCTCATGGGATGAAGGAGATTGGGTTCTCCAGAAAATGATGGATGTAATTCTCAAAGATGATATTCAATTAGACAGCGACCAAAGCCCTGATTTAGGTGAAGGTGGGGGTCTTGAAGGATATAGAGAGACTGAACGAGCACTTGTCAATCATGCTTGGAGAGGGAGATACAAGCCGTTTCGCCCTCCCGCTGAATGGAAAAATGAACAACTAATGGCTGGAGATGAGCCGCATGGGGGTTTAATGCATGGTGCTTGGCCCGGATTAAAACATCTTAAACCCGGAGAATATCCCCATTTTCCTAATGAACACCCGTTTTCTTCAGATAATCATCCGCTTCTACAAGGAATGGAATATGGGACCCCAGAGTTTGTAGAAACACTTGCTTCATTTTATTTGAGGCCAGACCCCAATACTCCTTCTAAAGCAGAGGAGGCTGCTATTGCTGAACGCAAATGGGAGATAGCCCATACTAATCACGCTATTACAAATCCTATTCATAGAACTGATGTGGGTCGCCATAGACAAAAAGTAAAACAAAATGAAGCCCATAAAACTCAACAAGAAGGCGAAGATTACGAAGCCATTTATGGTGATATTGAGATTCCTGAGAGAGGTATGTGGGCTAACCAAGGGGTACCTCAAGAGGAAGAAGAACGAGATTTCCCTCGTAGCCCATTCCTTGGACCATTAATAGGTAAAGGAGAAGGAGCACATGGCGCCCATCTCAATGATATATACAACCACCATTTTAACCGTTGGAAAAATAATCCTGAAAACTCAGAAGTTGTAGATGGGATAAAAGGGACATCTACTGAAGAAAAGGAATGGAACTTAAGGCAAGCGCATATGGAACATATGCGTAATGAATGGGTCAATGGAGAAGACCACATAGATGACGATGGTAAAGCCCACTCTTCTAAGTTAGGGTGGCTCGGTTATATGGGTGGTATGGAGTTTTTGACTCCTACAGAGCGGACTGATGTAGTAAATCATATGCTAAATAATGGTACTGATTATGACCAAAACTCACCGCATGTTTCAATGGGTAGAATAAAGCGTAATTTTATGCAACGCTCTGTGCCCGAGTATTTGTGGTGGTATCGCCATCCCCAAATGCATGGACCTAATTTCCCTCAAATACCTGAGTTCCCTTATGAATATGAAGGTTCAGCGGGTTTCCCTGAATTACTTCAAGAATCTCAATACCATCTGGCGGGAGATACAGATGAAAGCATACATGATGTTCTATTAGACCATTTCAATCAAATGATGGGTTTTGAAGGGACTTCTGAACATACATTAATGCCCAGAATTATGCCTAATGGTAAAATCTACAAACAACGAGAAAGTGAAAGGTCATTACCGATACTTACTGACCATACATATCGTATGTTAGCAGGTTATGACGAAAATGGGAATGCTTATCCTGCAAATGAACATCCTATTTTTGGCGAAAAATGGGAAGGGCCGTTGATTGGACACGATGAATATAAGCAAGTGTATAAAAATGCCCTTGATAGCGCAAAACAGTCAATAGAAGGAAAAGGCATCCGAAATGCTGCTATCAATCATAGGGCAGCAGTTGGTCCTACAAAACAAGAAATTGAAGACCACAACCTCGGCGATTGGTATCTTGATAATACTAATGGGGAACATACCGATACGCTCGCTAGCCATTGGCACAAACCGTTCAATAAAGGCGGATTGAATCGGTCTCAAATGCATTATCTTCAAGCCCTCCATAGTTTTTTGACGACAGGTATAACTAGAGATGACCTTGAAACTAAAAGCGGCAAAGAAAAAATGCATCATAGCCATTCCTTGATTGGTAGTGGGGTGCACAACCCTGTTACAGGTGAATTAGATGGGTTTACTTTGCGCGATGATATGATGGGCATGTTGGCTTCAATTCATCCACCTATCGCTAGACCTCCGCGTTTAATGAAAGTCCCCGGTGAAACTCCTGAACAGGCAAAAAAGAGAAAAGAATGGAACTCCACCCCTCCTGAAAGAAAAATAGCAGAGATACTCAATCTTCATGAATCATCAGGGCCTGTAATTGGCCCAGACCTTAAGCCGATTTTCCCCCCTCGTTCCGATAAGCATAATATCACATTAACTGCTTCAACTAATCATCCTGAGTTCTCCCAAAGAGCCATGCGTTTGAGTGATAGCGATAGACAAAAAGAATTAGGTACAAAAATGGCTTGGGATATGGATAAGCGTAATCTCCATACATATACTCCTTTTAATCGCATGGAAGCCCCTTTTAATCCTCAAGGACATATTAATCCGCGCACTGGTTCTATTATCTCAAATCGTATGGCTACTTTACTTGGGAGAATGCATCCCCCCAGTAACCCAATGCAAAGTAAATCTCTTAGTTTCAAAGATATAAGTGGAGGTTTAGTACAACCTCAACATATCAGTACAGGAGATATCCCTTCGTTCATGATTCAACAAGAATTGGTTACTCCACAACTAGGTGGTCCTTCATTAGAAGAAGATAGAATGACTAAGATAGCCAATACTATAGTTGAAGAACTTATTGGTTTAGAAGAAGAAATGCATCATTCTCAAGGAAATGAGGAGAAAATGAAATCTCTTATTAATGAGTATAAGAGCATGGAAGAAGATTTGCGTTCTCTTGAGCAAGGTCTCATGGGGATGGATATAGAAGGCGCTAAATCTATGCATGGGAAAGGTATGGATTCATGGATAAAACATAACGATATGATGAGTAGCCATTTTGATGCAATTACTAATGTAGCGCAGCAATTACGAGAGCAAATGGAAAAGGAGCACCCCGACCTTTATACTCCTGATGACCCATTAACTATGTTATCTAATGCTCTACAAACATTCCGTTTCGCTAATCGTTACATGATGGAAATGCCACATGAGCATCATGGGCAGCACGGTCTGGCATATGGAGAAAGTATTAGAGAAAGCCGACCTCTTGGGGAGATGTTAGGGCGAGACGCTAGTCCTTTTTCTCTTATAGCACAAGGGGCTCAAGGTCTTGATGCCCGAAAAATCAACCCTAATCATTCTGCCGAGGAAGTTATGGAATTACTTGGTATGAATCCAGAAGACCCTATTCATAAGAAGAACGCTAAAGCCTTGCTCCAAGCGTTGGACGGGAAAGAAATGATTCCATTGAAGGTATCAGAAGCCTATAACGCTGGACTCATCCCAAATGTTGAACCAATAGCAGGAGATTTACATGATTTGGCTGATAAAGGAGACGATATTGTACATGGTGGTTTGCGCCGTGCAGATTATATGTTTAGACATAAAGGAGACGAAGCAGCAGAACACGGTCTTACTTGGGTGCCATCAGCATCACATGGAGAGCGTAGAGATATGCCCCGCTCTGGTGGCAGTGGGCGCGCTCCTGTCAAGCGGCATAACGACCGACTTGATGCGTTAGAAAGAGCCAATTCCCATATTCTTTATGACCCAAATGTAGAGATTCCAACAGAAATCGCCCCTACTACTGAAACTGTACAAACATGGTCTAATTATCCAATTCACCCAGTAGGCCCCAATGGTACAGGCACTGCTTTGGATTTATTAGAAGGAGACCGCATGAATTGGGGATGGGGCATGGCACCCGATTTCATACCCCGATTCCGAAATGATGGTTCAGTGCAAGTAAATCGTTCTAATGTGCCTGTCCCTACTCGCTTGCATAGCGTACCAGCGCCTTATTTATTGCAGGTTTTCCCTGAATTAAGTCAGCATTTAGGAGGAACAGACCTCTATTTATCCGAACCTAATATGATGACTATGAATGCATTAGGTGGAATGCCTACAGATGTTCCCGGTATGCTAACTAATTCTGATGACGATATGAGTATTTTAGGTTTGACTGACCCAGATAGTCTTCTAGTAAAAGCCGGTCCCGAAGATTGGGCTCCGCCTATTAGACCAATGCATCGTATTTTCTCCAAAGAAGACTTAAACGCATTAAAAGGTTTTAGCGGAGACTGGTTAATATCCAGAATACCACAAGGGGAACGACTTATTGTTAAGAAAAAAGGAGGGAGGATTAGTGCATATGATGAAAATGGTGCTCGCAAATCATTAGAAACTGGTATGCCCGGCTCTTTCAAATCTATTTCTGATGAAGATTTCGTAGTAGATGGCATTCTCAATGAAAATCAATTTCAAGTATTGGACATCCTTAAGCACATGGGAGATGATGTATCCGATTTACCTACTCGCGAAAGGGTGAAATTACTCCGAGCGCATTACTCTAGTAATGAAAATGTGGAAATACCAGCCCCTCATAATACGCGCACAACAGATGAAGAAGGTTTAGTGAAGGCTTTAGAAGGCTTAAAAGAAGAAGGAAATGGAGTATATCTACTTAGAGATGCGCAATCAACTTACATGAAAGGAGAACGAAGACATCCCAAATGGGTGCTTTTGAGGTCTCCTCAAGAAGTGAATCTTATTGTTCTTGACCGGAGAGGTAGCGGTCCTTTCTCCTATAGATTGGGAGCAGGGCCTCTTATTGATAGTGAAGGACTAGGTAATCGGGCCAAATCATTTGACGAAAAACCCTACATGGATATTGGTACAGTAGTAAGGTCAGATAAAGCATTCAATGTAGGCGATATCGTTAATGTCGGGGTAGATAGTGTCACTCAATCTAGCCGTAAAGGGCGGGATGTCTATACTATTCAAGCACAAGATGTTATTGGTGAAGGCTTCGGTGAAGGGCCAGCGAGTTTGGAAACTTTATCCCTTCTCACTAAATCTCATCCCCCTATTCCATGGCCACATGAAGTATCACTTTCGGGAGACTGTGTACATGTAAGTATTCCCTCACTTAATGACGAAATAATCTACAAAGCACATGAATGGCCAGAGGGTTGGTTCATACATTCTCCATCTGCTATTATGGGAGATATGGCCGATACTGCTTATCCTATTCGGCTCGCTGAAAGCCTTCGCCCTTATTGGTCTCCTGTAGCAGGTGCTATGTTGAAAGGTTTGGAATATGAGCCGGAAGAAGAGAAAAAGGAAGAAGTCCATGAATCACAAGATGATGCAGAACCACTGATAGAACCTAAGAAAATAAAAGACACTTTCCATAAACCGACTGTGACTAAGGCTTTAGAAGTGGCTTTACGCGCTTTAGAGTTAGTAAGTAAAGAGCGAACTACTTGGACAGGGTCTCGTGGTATGGGCTTTGACCAAGGCACTCCTACCGAATCTCCCCATGGCCCTACTAGTTTAGTCAATGAATCCACACTTCCTGATTGGGATTTGAAACAAAGACCAGCAGAAGACCCAGAGAAACCATGGCCTAAAAAGTCCAAAAATAATTCAAAATCGCAAGATGATATACATGAAAAGGTCAAAACAGAAGAAGGAGATGAAGGCGATTTGGATATAGATGCAGAAAGCGCTACTCTATCTATTTGACCAGCCGGTATTAAATAGGTGTGCAGAAGTTTGGTGAATTGTGTGCTGGCTGAACCTAGACTCCGAACACTGCCTCGGGAGGGCATCACTCTCCTCAAAGGAAGTGACCTCGTTGTCGCAGGCTACGCAAGCGTGGAGTTGGTAGATAAACAGGGTGACCTGATAACCAAGGAGGCATTAAAGGACGCATTCCGTAAGTTCATGGAGAACCCCGGCTATCAAAATGTCCAACTCGCACACTCAAATATCCAAGTAGGAGAAGTAGTCAAGGACCACACAGACAGTAATGGGAGGGTATGGAAGAGCGAAGTTGATGATGTCGGGATGTTCGTAGTAGTAAAACTAAGAAACGACATTGAAAAAGCACGAGAAGTCGCAGCAGAAATCCGAAAAGGCAACCTACGAGGATTTAGCATTGGAGGACAAGCATTCAAACGCATGAATAAAAGCGACAAAGAACACGGCTCATACACTGAAATCTCCAAACTTGAACTACACGAAGTAACAATATGTGAAAAAGGAATTAATGCGGAAGCGACATTTAGAATATTAAAAGAGGACACCAGCATGACTATAGAAGACAATGGACAAACAGACACCTTGAACCAATTGAGTAGTGTTTTGAACCGACTAGAGGGGAGAATTGACTCAATGGAGAAAGGAGAAAATCCTTTTGCAGACGCAAAGGATGAGAAAGTGAACGACAAAGAAGAGAGTGACGATGATGACAACGGCGACGATGAGGACACCAAAAAGTCCGAATACAGCGATGTCATCTCAAGTGAGTACTTGAGTTATCTTGAAGACACCGTGAAAAGCGCTGGCATAGACACAGCGGCAGCACGAGCGCACTTTGACGAAATGAACAAGGCTCAAATGGGAGGCGACCCTAATATTGATGGCGCTTCTTACTTTGGCGGCCAAGCCCCAAAGAGAGAGCAAGTAGAAGGTAAGCCTGAAGCACCAAAGGCCGAGTATGGCGCTGGTGGCAAGGGCAAGAAATCCAGTATTGATAAGGCTGATTTCCTACACCCTAACAACATTAACTCTGCTGACATTGAAGCAGCATATCAAGTCTATAAGGCCGCTGCAGAAGAACAGCAGTTCAAGGCTAACCTTGGCGAAGTTTTCGCAGAGAGACTAGGCAAAGAGCAAGAAGTAGCAAAGGCAGAAGCCGAGCGCAGTGCTTTTGATGCACGCGCTCCACTTGGAGAAATCCAGAAGGCTATTGAAAACCTAAACGAGCGTATTGACAATCTATCTGGTGGAGGAAGCGGAACTGATATCCAGAAATCCGTAACCCCATCTAGCGCAGTTCCAATCCCAACAACTGAGGAACTGGCTACTATGGAGTGGGGCGAAGTACACCGTCTCGCAGGTAGCGTATGGCAGGGAGAGTGAAATAAATGGCACGAGATTATATCCGAACAGTAACTGACTTAGAGCGCTATTATTATGGCGCCGGGAACGCAATGGGCTACTCCTACAGTGGCTCTGAACTATTGAAGGCTGATGCTCCACTAATGAGCACAACTGCTGGTACTTACCAAGCAATTTATGGCCGCAAGGTTTGGTCGCAACTAAACCAAGAGTTCAATGCTTTTAGCATTCTACCTAAGAAGCCTTGGGACCGAAGTGGATGGCGTATCATTACTGCCAAGCCTTCCTTCACTAAGGGCGGCGGTGTTGCAGAGAATGCTACACTACCTGACACAACCAAGCCAACATTCCTACATGTTGCAGCCAAGCCAAAGACCGTTGCTCACACATTTGACATGAGTGAAGTAGCAATCTTCCTAGCAGACAAAGATGACGGTATGGGTGACATCCGCCAAGTCCTCAAAGAGGAAATGGGCAAGCATCACGCAGACCATGTAAATCGTATGCTACTTGAAGATGTAGATACTCCAGCAGGTAACGATTACGAATCATTGGACCGTATTACATCTGACCCTGACAACATGACAACTGGTACTACGCATGTAAGCGCAACTACTGACCACGATATGTACTCTATTACTCGTGATGGTAGTGTAGGCTTCCACAGCGCAGAAGTTAGTGTTGATTCAAGCAGTACTAACCGCAACCTCAGTCTTGACCACCTAGATACCATCTTCCAGCAAGTTTGGACTCGTGGTGGTAATCCAAAGGTCATGATGACTGGATATGATACACTAATGAGAATCCAGCAACTACTACAGACCCAGCAGAGGTTCATGGAAGAGAAGAGAGTCGTACCTACCTTCAACGGTGTAAAGGGTGTCCCCGGTATAGAAGCCGGATTCGTGGTCGCTACTTACAACGGTGTTCCAATTATTCCAACCAAAGACATGCAAACAGACGGCATCAGTCGTATCTACTTCCTTGATACTGACTATGTATGGTTTAGCACTGCAATACCAACTCAATACTATGAAAGCGGAATTGAGACCGGAGACCCATTCGGAATCAACAGGCTTGGCCAAGAAGGACTCTACCGAACCATGGGTGAAGTATGGTGCTCTTTCTTCGGAGGACAAGGGAGTGTGCGTGACCTACAGTGAGGGCACATGGAGACAAATGAAAAGGAGTGATTAAAAATGCCAGCAGCAACACACAGAGGAGTAACTTATACAACGAGCGGAAGCGCCACTATTGCAGTGGACTTAGACTTGCCCCTATGGGCAGGCGTAGACCAAGATGATACATCATGGCTAACATCCTACCCGGGTGCTTTGACTTCATTCTCAGCACGACAGACCGATGGTACAAACAGAATGCAACCAAGGCTAGTTTGCTTGACGCTTGGTGCAGTGGCAAACGCAGAAACGCTTACCTTGAGTGGCGAATGCAACGCCATTCTCGGGATGATGTGTCACGGTCAAGACACTACGGCCAACCTCGCTCTTACCGTGAGTGGTCTTGTTGTAACCGCAACTTGCGACCAGACGACCGACGGGACGACCAACGACACCAGCAACGCATCCGTTTGGCTACTCGTGGCTTGAGGTGGTTCACAGTGCCTACTGTGACCTTCTTGGGGCCATTTGCTGAAAGGCGGTCCCCTTGCGGTACAGCAGAAGATTTCGGTCGCATGAAGCCTAGGCAAGTCACACAAGCGTGGTTAGACCAATGGCGCAGAAGGCTACCTAGTAGCCACTGGCGAATTGAAGGCGATGAAATCCAACAAGATGATTCAAGTGAAGTAACAGGCACGCCTGATTCTACTTGGACTCGTAAAGAGATAATAGCATGGTTAGAAGCCTATGATTCAAGTCCCGGTCGTTATGCGACCAAGACGCAACTTCTTGATATAGCAGACGCTTTATTAAATCCTGACCGAGTTAATGAAGTCCAAGACCTTGTAGAAGAGCCTGCGGTAGAAGAAGAAAAAATAGATGAAGAGGGAAACATTGATGAAGTCCCTCCATCTGACCCGAAGCAACTGGAGTGACTTAAATGGCAGCAGGAAATACAACAGATACACGAGTGCATGTAATGGGCGACCTTTACATGATGACAGGAACTTTCACAGACGGCGGAATAGATGTACCTTATGGGGACCATCTATCTAGCGTTTTGGCGGCAGGCGGACACCTAACAAGCAATTACAATACAGGCGTCCGTATCAATAATGGCGCTGGATATGCAGCAGGTGAAACTGGTGCTATGACTGTAGATACTATTGATATCAGATTGCATTTCAGTGTTGGTGACACACTATACAATGCATCAGGTGTGAGACTCGGAACTATTACAGCAATCGGTAGCGCAACTTCTGTCACTGTTGGTGGCGGCCTTCTTGTGGCAGTCGCTGATAATGATTTCATCCACAAGTTGGGAGCATTTAATCCAGCAGTCACGCTCCAAAACGGAACACTTGATGTCGCTATTGATGAAACCGCCAAATATGTAGTATTCGGCCTAGGTAATGAAGGCGCAACAAGCACAGCATCTACCCACGATGGTCGTTGGTGGATTCTTGGAACACGCTGATGGGGGTGAAGCCCCATGGCGCTACCAGCAATTACAGCACAGATATACCGGTTCCCACCTAATGGACCATATGATACTGGCCTATCTGTAAAAACTGCTGTAACTATCAATGCTAGTGGTACTTCTAGTGTTGTCACACAAGATGCTGCTCATGCCGCAACTGATTTCACTACAGCCAATGCGAATGGGATACTGAACCCTAATGCTAAAGCCAATAGTGCAACTCGCCTATATGTCAAAAACTCGGAAGTAAGTTTGGACGGATTAGGCTATACTTACATTGGTCATGTTAGTGCTACAAATACAGGCGCTGACCCAGAAACTTTTACATTAACAGAAGCGGCTTCTTGTACTATCCCGATAGGAGCCAAGTTATATTCGCATACTTTCGCTCCTATGTTAAATGGACGCATTTTGGATGTTTTCGCTGGAGCCTCATCTGCGGTGACAGGGATAGAGGTATCTGAAGCGCGTGGCGAAATAGTAGTATCTGTGAATTATGCATGAGAGTGATATCATGGAAAAGGCTGTTTTAGACGCAAAAGAAATAATGCGCCTTGAACAGCGCGGTATCCGTTTAGCAGAAGCCCGAGGAGAAGGCACTGTAGTAGATGAAGACCGTCCCCTCAAAGGTGTGACACACAAACAGCGCGTTCGCAATTCTAATGCTAAAGATATCTTGAATATCAGTAGTGGCACACGCTGCACTAATTGCGG
>CEOH01008036.1_pt1 | contig 14872 bp, 15 predicted proteins | sample 530311 | NCBI WGS metagenome assembly CEOH01 (sample SAMEA2619923, study PRJEB7988) | marine metagenome | biome: marine biome (ENVO:00000447); feature: deep chlorophyll maximum layer (ENVO:xxxxxxxx); material: "saline water (ENVO:00002010), including plankton (ENVO:xxxxxxxx)" | depth 60 m
AACTCCTTAACTACTCGTAATGTTTCTTCATCCAGAATAATATCGTCTAGCGTCTGCGGGCGATATTTTTCTACCCAAATTTTATCAAAATCTACCATAATTATTTACCAGAAGAACCGAAACCTTTAGCACCTCTCTCTGTCTCTTGAATGTCGCCTTCCTGTACTTCCACTACATGATTAGTATATACTACAAATTGCGCAATTCTATCACCAGCTTTTACTTCATAGTCTTTATCAGTAAGATTATATAGCTTAACGCCAGCATCGCCTCTATATCCACTATCAATTATCCCAGGATGTGGTAAAATTCCGTGTTTAAATCCCATACCAGATCTACCTTCTATTTTAACCCAAAATTGTGAATCAATGTGAGCAAATTCTAATCCGACGTCTACAACAGCAGACCCACGAGCTGGAATAACTTTATCCACAACTGATGTCACATCTAGCCCTGTATCGTCCGCATGGTTCTTACAGGGGAGAACCGCCCTCTCATTAGTTTTCTTAAACTTTAATAACATACTATATAATAACGGGCTAATAAAAAAATTCAACTATAGATTAAATATATGTGCAATGGCTAATGATGAGTTAGATGAGGCAGTAAATGATATTATTACTCAAATCAAGGGTAGTAAAGAAGCTGTACGTGAAAAGCAAAAAGATGTACATATTGATAAAGAAAACTTAGAAGAGTTTATTATGAAATCTTCTGGTAAGCTTGTTAGTAAGTCTTTAGAGATTGTAGATAACGTTAATGATTACATTTCATCAGCTCCGGAAAATAGAGATGTTGCAGCATTAGCAGAAGTAATTAAAGCAACTGCTGGCTCTATAGATACACTACAAAAATTGCACAGTTCTAACGAAAGGAACGAAACTCAAAAAGAAGTTAAGAGAATGGACGTTGAATCAAAGGAAAGAATTAGCATTGTTGATAATCAAACAAAAGTTCTTCTCTCTCGCGAAGATATTATGGCTGCGCTAGTAGATAAGGATGATAGCGATATTATTGATGTATAAGATTAAGTCTTACACTCCTTAACGATATCATCCTCTTTAACATCTCTTCCACTACCGAGCTGCCCCTTAACAGTATACAGCTTAAAGGTACCATCTTCATCTTCAGCCCCGTGATCAGGTACTGTTAATTCAAAGGCCATGCGACCAGGCTCTCCACCTTCATCTGCCGAGGTAAATGTATTACCAAAGAGATCAGTCTCTATAGTAGCAAACTTAGTTATAATTTCCTCCTCGCCATTAGCCGCTTGGTTGTTATCTGATTTATCGTCAAATGAGCGAGAAATATATTCTACCACTCTACCTACTGTATCGTTTTCAGACTGTGCTATATTTTGTTCTGCATTAAAGTAGTTTATTCTTTTCTTGAACACACATAGCTTGAAGTCGTCTTCACCTAATTCTTCGTCTACACTATCATAAATCCATTTATGAACTTTTAAAATAGTATTAAAGAATTCTACATCTTTAACTCCAATATTTGCATGTGGCAGATGGTTATGGCCGTCATGTTCCATAAATGCTGGGTCAGCAAATCGGGCCGGTCCAGCGCCTCCGCCTGGTTGGCCGTTAGGTGCAACCGGAGGAGTCGCCTCTCTCGGATCACCAGCTGCATGAGGCGGTAATCCAGGTTCACCTTCACCTGCCTCAGCACCTACTGCTACTACATATTGCACCGCTTCATTGCTTATTCGGAATTCATTTAATTTGTCAAGATCCGGCCCGGATAATGTACTAGTATTATCAAATGCTACCAACTGATCGAAATTACGTACATATACTTCTTGTACGTTTATTGTATTTTGCCACAGCAACTTTTGAACGATACCCGGGCTTTTATTAAAAGTAACAGGAGCAGCATTTAAAGGTACCTGCCCTCTCTGTAATAGAGAAGTCTTAGATACAGGCGCCGAAGAATTTGGACGGGCTGCAATTAAACCTCCCAGTGCAACCAATCGCGGAAGCTCTGGAGCAATTGCCCGGTTTACAAATGCTTCGCCGTTTGCTCCCATGATATCAGGTGCAAATCTAAAAAACGATTTTATTTCTGGGGGCACACCTTCTATAATTGAGATAAGATCTGGTGGCCACCTACTAAAAAGCTGATTAATATAGTAAATTATAGAGGCTTCATCTATATCATTACCCTCATCGGCTATTTTATCAATAAATTCAGATAAGTCATCGGTGCCCTCATGTGCAATTTTTTTAAATAACTCTAAAAATTCTTTATCTGCATCTGTATACTCCCCATCGGCTGCTGAACATGGTAACCCGTCTTTAGCATTGTCAGCAGCTTCATCATTAGTACCAAATGGATATCCAATAAGCTCATCAAACTGGCTAGCAGTTCTCTCCAAAGCTCTCAATAACTCAGCCTTATTGTCGATAATTGGTTCCGCGTCTCGTAATCTAAGTATTGCGTCTACAGCCATGATTAATTAATTTAGTAATTTCGGGCAGTCATTCTTTACGTTGTCGATACTATTACTGTACTGCCCACCAGGTCCTACGTAAGTTTTTACGCATTGTATAGTGTTAAAGTAGTTGTCGTGTGAAAATTGATGATGGCATTTAGTAACAAGCCAGGTCCCTATAAGTTTGGCATCTACATCTACTGCATTGGCCATTCCCATAACGTCAATAAATTTACCTGCTGTTCTTTTAGTATCCCCTATCTGGGTCATTGCCAATTCAAGATTATAAAAAGTTAAATCGGAAATCATTTGCGCCTCTGCTATTTTAGCAACTTTATTTAGACTAAAAGGAAAACTAAAAGTTTTAAATAACCTTTGCTTTTTTTCTTCATTTAGTGGTAAAAAGGGATCAGGTTCACCCTCCAACGTCTTAAATGGATCCACAAACATAGCCTTCCATTTTTCTTTCACCTCCTCAATTCGGATCTCTCTTAATCCGTGTTGACCTAATTCTGGATCATATCCCGAGGCAATAAAATTTATAAAGTACTCGTTACTATATGTTAACATTGGAGTAGTAAGATCAGTATTATGTGCTTCACTCTTATAAGCAAAAGTTTTATTTTCCCGGTCCCTCATCTGCCCGGGATTATTTGCATTGGTAGCATATTTACTCGACATGTCACCTATTATAAAAGCTTCCGTTGATTCTATATTTTCATATAATTTATTGAGAGGTTGAAAGTGATATGCCCCGTCACGATCCGCATCATCTCCATCTGTATCTGATCGATCCCATATTAGCATAGACCGGACATATGTATCTCCTTCACTTGGATTTCCTTGAGGGCTAGATTGTTGCCCACCCGAGCTAACATTATTATAATTATATCTAATTAAATATTTTACTAGATCTGAATATCTAAAAGAGGAGGCCGGTAGAATATGTTCTGGAAAAATATCTATGAAGTGATCACCTGATTCCCATTTTTCTTCATTTATTTCTATTTTCTTTTCTTTAAAAATCTCTTTAAGTATATCCCCTATTTTACCTCTGTATCTTGTTCCATAGGGGATAGGCTGATTTAACTTCCAATAATTTTGATCTAGTAAGGTGTATGTTTTTAAATTGTTATTTCGGCTTTCTTTAGAAGTACTATTTTGTTCATCTGCAATTACAAATTTATACTTTAAAGTAGGATCCGTATCACCGACTTCAGCAGCTGCCTGAACCAGATCCCCGGTAGGCTTTATAGAAAATTCGAATAAATCACTACCATCGCCCCTTGTTAACATTTCACTTTCTAGAAAATCAAAAGGATTGCTAAAAGTAATTGTAGCATGTTGAAAAGGCTCAAATATATTTTCTGTTAAATCAAGTGACTTAATAGCAGATTTTGTAAAATCAACACTTTTATCACCATCTGCATTAGTAATCTTAAACTCACATTCAAACCGATTACCATTAATTATATATTCTTGTGCCATTAGAAATGTCTGTTATCATACACAGTAATATTCGTTATCTGGTCATAAATAACGTCTCTGAATTCCGGTAGTATGTATTTTAATTGCTGACCACCTTCCACATAGAATTGTTTACCTATTACATCCTTGTTTAGTAGGTAAATTAGCCACCAGCTGTCTATATCTTGATACAGATTAAAGGAGACGGTGGTGAGAGGCATACGCGATTGAGGACTAAAAGCCGATAAAAAATTAGATTGGATCTCAGTAGGAAATTCTACTTTTCTTAAAATATTATAAAAATAAAATTCTTTACCATTATTAGGCTCGGTATAGACTTTAAAGATTCGTTCATATTTTTTAATGTCAATAGCAGATAGACTCGGATTAGCAACCCGGTTTTGATATCTTCCTAATTTTCCTGTTAAGCTCATAGTTATTAACCTACATTTGCGGCGTCAGTTGGTTCCACCATTTCAGCATTTTCTATTGTAAGTGACTTAAAAGCAAAGTCGCACTGAAACGCTTCTGGTACAATCGTGGGGCCGCCTCCACCTTGCATGTCATAGGTATCAAGGATCCGGCGCGCACCTAGAAAATTTATAGAAAACCCACTTATATAGGCCCATACTATTTTCCGCCACCCTGGCAGCACAACGTTATAGACCATAGGGTAGCTAAGATTAATAGCGCCCAATCGCTCAGGCCTATTAAATCGTGTAAAATCATTTATAAAATCTATATTTTTTCTAGTTGATGCTTCGTCATATGTATTAGATAATACAAATGACACTTGTAATGCGGCATCTGTATTACCATATTGATAAAACATAGGTGACTCAATGTACGTTCCAGGTGCACCAGGTGAATTAGCCTCTGGGATTGAAATATTAAACCCTATTTTCCCGGCAAATTCATTATATGTCTCAACACCTTTCTTAAACCAATCATCATCAATAAGCTTTGTTATTGCTTCTTGACCACCTATTGCCCAGTCCGCACCAGTCCGCACAGCATCAATTAATGGCTTTCCTGGAAACTCGGTACCCCGTTGCGCTATATTGGAAAAAGTATCTGCATATTCATTAGCAAAAGATCTTATATTTGTTCCGAAAAAAGGAAATGTAAAGTTTTGCTTTTCACTACTAGGATCACATTTGTATAAACTTTTTATAAAATCTTTTCCGGGTTCATCAGCACCTGAGAACGCTAAATATCCTTGTATTGCTTGTTGCAAATTAGACCCATCGAGCCTGCATCCGCTCACGTCAACATACGGCGCATTTGCCCGCTCTGCTTGAGACGCAGTGGTCCACGCGTAATCTCTTACAATGTCATATGTCGCCATATTAATATTTAGGTAACAACCTTAGTATCTAATTAAACAAATCTTACGGTATTAATGTATTATTACTCTACTACTGCTGGTGTATTCATACTACCGGGTGAATTATAATATGAGAGCCTTGATGAATCCATTGACGGTGGTCCTCCTGGCGCGGCTCCAGTAGTATCAGATTTTAATGAAGGAGATTTAGTATTTACTGGTGGAACCGGTGCACTCCCTCCACCGCCCCTTTTCGCGATGGACTCTGTTAGCTTAACTAAATTTGATAAGTGGTTATTTGTTGCTACTTGTTCATCAAGACCTTTTTTCTGGTTGTTGATCTGTTGTCGAACCTCGTTCATTTGTTTTGTAATATCTGCTTTCTGCTGCTGAAAGGGCTTGATCGCCAGTTTTTCCATCATCGCCCATGCTCGTTTGTTTGTCGGGCTCAGTGACACCCCGCCGATCTCTGCTTGTGACATCCGGTACCCCAATGAAGTTCTTACCTTCATTTGAGCTGCTTGCTCACGCGCGCTTACATCGATCATCTCTTGCTGTAATTTAGCCATTTTAGCTTGGAGAGGGTTACCTGCTGCAGCTTCAGCCGCGCTTTTTTTTCCAAGGTCCTCTGACATTATACCGTACCTTTTTTGCCATTCCTTAATTACTCTCTCCGCATCTTTTTGTTCATCACGCATCTTTTTATAAGCATCGATAGACTCCATTACTTTTTTAACAGCAAACCCACCCGCCCCTAGAACCACAGCTGCAACAGCAGCAACTTTCGCTAAAGCCATTGCTACCAGCCCCAAACTTTTTTTCGATTTACCCTGGACGCTTCCTGCTTCAGCATCCTCCAGTACTTTATCAGCCGGTGATTTACCGACCTTCGTCTTACCTTTTGTATCCTTTTGATACTTAGGAGCCAGTTTAAAATAAGTATCCCAAAATAGCTTGGTTTCATTTACCAGTCGCGTTCTTTCAGGCCCTGTTAATACCGGATTTATTCTTTTTGAGTTAACTACATCCCTTTCTAATGTAGATTTGCTTTTCTCCCCCGCGATAGAGTCAATTTTTCCCAGAAGTTCTCCTCGGAAGACTCCAGACATAAGTCCGCGTTTTTTAGATTGGTCAGCCACAAATATATTTATTCATCGCTCGAAGAATCAAAAAATAAAGAATCAATAGTTATCAATACACCGCCTACTGTTAAAATATCATTTTCGTATTTGTTTACAGTGGCTATAAACTCGGATATATCTCTATAAATGGCTAGTGGTAATCTTTCAACTAACTTAATTCTTTCCTCAATTTTTATTTCAGACATATCTACAACTTCGTCATCTATTTTTAAACTGTCGATGTACTTTACTATTTCAACCAGATATAAAATACCAACATGCTCCGTAAGATCATCATCTAGTGTACTAATAGTTTGTATACAATTAGTAAGTAATATATTTTCTTGTTGCAGGGTCGGTACTTTTAGGTGTATTGTTAAGTTCTCATGCCTGACTGTTTGCTCCGGAGCAATATTAAAAGAATTTTCTTTAATATTATTTAAAATTTTATGTAATTCCACTTCCCCGTCATTAGTTTGGATTTTATTACCCAAAGCTTCTTTTCTTAATTGTATAGTAAAAGGTAACCTATCATATATCTTTAAGTCATTCAACCCGGAATTATCAATAATAACGTTATTCAGGGTTTTGCTAAAATTTAATGTACCCCTTATACCATCTAATGCAGGGGCAATAAGATCTTTTTGTTGCTTTAAATTTAATGCTTTTGTTTCTACTTTTTTATTTAAAGAAGGTACAAATACCTCGAATTTAGTATTATTAAGCTTATCTAGCTTTGAAATAAATTTAGAAACGTCACTAATCATAAAAATATTTAATTAGCGGAACTAGATTGCAAGTTAGCATCTCGATTGTTAATTTCTCGTTCATATAAGCTATAGAAATCTTCTATTTCCTTAAAGGTGCAGTTGGTTAAAAAAGCCATATCTGGTATCCTGTGAGATAAAGCAAAAAGAAATTCTCTGTAGTCGGATTCTACCATAACATTAAAAATAGATATTAAAAATGCTGGCAGATCCGTAGAAAGAACGTTCAAGCTTAATTCATCTATACTTACCTTCTCTCTTTTCGCCCAAACATTTATATTAAAAAATCTTTGTGTCTTATCTAGATAGTCACTTAAATGTGGTAGAAGTTGTTTAGGTAAAGAATTAACCAGTTGATTAAATTCTTCACTAGTTAGCTCGCCAGTGGTAATTCTTTCGTCACCAATTTGTATGCTTTCGATTAAAGAGAATATCGAATCTGAATCTCCTAAATTAAATCGGCTCGGGTAATTAAGAACATACTTTACATCGTTAATATCGACATGTTTTTTAATTTCTTGTGCACCGCCAATATTTTTTAGAATAAAGTCTAAATTTATTTGAATGCCACCCTTATCAGAGTTCATAGTGATATTATCACCCACACATCGTTTTCTTAAAAGTATCAGCGCTGAAAACTTTTCTAATACGTTTAAATTTTTAGTACAAATAAAAGATTCTAAAAATTTAGTTGAGCATGCCAAAGAAGAATCTTTTAAATAAATTAATTGTTTTAGGTCTTTATAAACAAATTCTCGGGCAATCACTTCCTTATTATTAGGAAGGTGTAGAGCAAGTTCCATTATAATAATTATATTAAAGTATTAATTAAGCAAACGATAGTCTCTAGATCAAACGGTAATCCCTACATGAAAAGGTAACTGTTTTGGCTAGGAAGTCTTGTGAGCCGTAGTTTACTGTAAACCCTTCGCAGTTCGTAGGAAACACATGACTAAATTGATATCCTTTATGTTGACCACCGTCATTACTCTGTTGTTTTACTGTAATAGAACCTCTGTATATACCATTTACTAGGCCATCTCTACCTATAGCTATCATCCAAGGTCTAAGATAATTATGTTCAATATCTGTGCCCACAGTTTCTAAAAAATTAATAGATACAGTTCTTGTTAAAAAGCTCTCTCTTTGCATAAGACCGTACCCGGGTAAAAATCCACCTCTGTTTTCTTGCCCAAATTCTGCAAATGTGCTTGATTCGTTAGGTATCGTCACCTCTTGTGCTAGAAATGCCGGCTTATTGCCCAAATTACCATCAAGCCCGGGGACACCTTCAGGCATCGTCAATTCCACCTCCCATAAAAAGGGCTGAGGTAATTGCCCAACGGCTCCTGGAAACTGTTGTGGTGTTGCCATATTAATTATTTATACTTACCATCGAATATCTTGAATATGCAAATGTTGTTTGAAAATTAACTACCTCACCAGTGCCATCAGCAATAGAATAGTTAACGTCGCCAATATTTCTAATTTGAGCGTCATGTAATGTAAGGAATAATTGAGGTGCAAATTTTTTGTCGAGTACTTGTAATATTATGGTATCACCGCCAAGACTTGTCGCCCCTGTACCTGTATTTGAGTTCCATGTTTGAAAGGACATTGTGTCAAGTCGAGCCCTTAAATCACACGACATGTCGCAATAAAACTCTACCGGCCAGCCGTCAGCTTGTGAATAGGTTGCTTTACCACCATAATGAAATTCGGTTCCCTTATAGTTAACTATTTTATCTTCTATTATACGTCCTGGTAAACTCGCCGTCCTAGCTAGAATTATATCATTGAACGGTATGCCCATAAGCGACAACAATCTAAGAGATATATCACGAGAGAAGTCGAGCTTTGCTCTCTCATAAAAGTCTTGAATATTTGCCGCCATATATATATTTAATCGGCAGCTATATTACCTTACAGCTCTAATTACGCGTCTCCAAATTCCCCTATAGTTGGTATTTGATACCACTGATAGGCGAAGGTCGCATCAAATGTTTGAACCTCACCTGACCCATCAGCGATAGCATAACTAATATCGCCTAGGTCTCTAAGCTGTGTCCCGATTAGTTTAATCTCGCTAACTGGTTCTAAGCTTTTATCTATAACCTCTAAATTTATAGTCCCTTGCCCAATTCCATACGCTCCGGTGCCTATAGGTGGGGCATTAATATTTCCATCTTCTGTTCCAAATATACTTCGAGACACTTTTTCTAAGAGACCGCGTAGAGAGCACTCTTCGTCACAATAAAAGTCTATACCCCAGCCACTCGATCCAGAATAATCTGCCTTACCACCTAAGTGAAATTCTTGCCCAGCAAAGTTGACTGTTTTATCTTGTATACTACGCCCCGGGAATGTGGCTGATCGCGCATATACTAGTTCTCTATCTCCGCTAAAGTCTTCAAGACCTTCTATTCCCCAGGAAATTGTTTTAATTCTAAAGGAAAAATCTCGCGAGAACCCAGCTTGAGCTCTTTGATAAAAGTCTTGGATATTTGCTGCCATAATAGTATTTAATCAAGTGTCTAATACCCTGATACTAATTCTTCAAAATTTGCATCTGTTTTTGTAGCATAGAAACTTACCAAAATAAATTCAGCTGTCCTAACTGGTTTAATATAAATGTCGACTTTAAGTTCATTTGCATTAATAACCGCTTGAGTATTGTTTCTTTCATCACATACAATTAGGTAGTCATGTAGACCGTCAGTATTTTTTGCATTTTCGAAGATAGGGGTTAATGTATTAACAATTCTAGTTCTTGTAAACTCATTATTTTGCTCAAAAACAAACAATCTACAAGCTTTCTTAGTAGGTCTTTCTAATGCTAAGAATAATCTCCGTACATTAATTCTATCAAACGCGCTTGGTTTTTTGTTCAGTGTCTTTTGACCAAATATAACTTGCCCCTGACCTGGGAAGAACGCTACCGGGTTAATATTGCTCTTATATAATTCATCTCTTTGCTTCTGATTAGGATTAATTGCTATATCCGTCGCATTAATTGTCCCGCGGGTAAACCCTGCCGGTGCAATCCATGGATTAGCAATAGAGTCTGTCCTAGCCATTGCTGCAGCTGCATATCCTGAAAATGGTACCCAAACTAGATCACCTACAAACTCATCAAAAACTTGTGCCCATTGTCCATAAACAGCTGCGTAAGATGTGTTTTGAGACTCAAATTGATGGCGTATTGGCCATAATATATCTTTTTGGAAGTTAAGTTCTCTGTTATCAAGAACCTTTGTATTTTGACCTGTTACTAAAATTTGTCGCATTACATCTGCCACAAAGATACAATCACCTCTAGTACCACCCGCTAGATAAGGCGGTTTGCAGAAGTTATCAAATTTTTGGAAAATAGTGTTGTAACTATTTCTAAGAGTTAAGGAATCTCCTGATATACTATCTGACGTTCTTAATCCATTTACAGCTTGCTGTAAGGATAAGTTAGTGTTAAATTCATCATAATAGTCTGTACTTGCTGCACAACTAGCAGCGTATATAGTACCTAAACCACCTTCAACAACTACATCAATATCATATACTTCATCATTAGTTATCCTATTAAGAACTCTGTCAATTTTTTCCGGAAGAGCGCCAATAAGCTTATCTGAAATTGGCTCAACATACCCCCCGATAGGGAATAATTGACCTGCATCAGGTCCAACGTCTGTGTTATAAGCGCTTAATCCCAACCGTGGGTCACCGAGCTTGGCTGATAAGTCAACATATTGAGCATTATTTAGCCCTGCCTCAGCTCTACCAGCTGCGGTTTCCATTAAAGTGCCTAGTGAGCTATTATATATCCTAATCCATTTTGTTGGATTACCACTGCTGTCTAATGCATCGCCGCCAGATAGTTGATTAGATATATATGGGTTTACCAGTACTTTTACATTTCTTGATGCATCGCTTTTATTACCGAGAAAGTCGCTGGTCTCAGGACCACCGTCAGGATTTAATTCCTTTCTAAAATAATTTATCGATCCCGCGAATGAGTCATCTACTACATAATCTAGTTTAAATGCTTCTGTAGCAAAAATAGACTTACGTAGCTTGAACACCCCTAGGCTTAATACATCGCGAGACCCAGCCCCGTCAATTTCATAATCGGTAATATTTTCCATTACTTCGGAAATACTATTATTTAACCCATTTGTGGCAGGGGAACTAGTTGCAAATTGTAATGTTGTAGCGGGTATCTTTTTATACTCATTTCCACAAAGAACAGAATTAATAGTTCCACTATTTTTATCTACTGAATAAACATTCTTTATACTGGTAAAATCTGCTGCAGGGTTAAGATTAGAATTGTCTTGTAGACCTACATAATATCCCTGGAAATTTCCATCAATAGTAGTTTGAGATTTATTTAATACGATTATTGCGGCTTTTCCTAAAGCACATAACACTCCATTAACTGTAGTCCCTGATCCTTGATTAAAATCCTTAACACCTCCACCTGTATTGCTCCAATCAAACAATGTGCCGGCCACTGCACTTAAATACTGATTTTGTGTAAGCTCAATGTGAGCCGGCGCGCCTATAACATAAACCCCGCTTCCGGAAAAGTTTAATGTATTATAATCTGTTGCATAGTTATTACCAACTGCTGATACGGGGTAAGCGAGCGCTACGTATTTGGATCCATAGCCATCACCAAGATGAGAACCATATGGTAATCTAGCCGTGTAGACGTTAGAAGGAGATTCTAACAATTGAGTTATAGTATGGTAAAAATATCTTTCTGGTGAATTTGTAGGATGACCGTAAATTCGTAATAGATCCTGCTTTGAGTTTATTCTAAGAACTTCTTCTACAGGGCCTTGCTGTGCAAATCCGGTGACATATATATTAGTCCCCCCTGGCGTGGGCGCTTCTTGTGTAATATCAGTTTCAAAAAGTTCTACGCCCGGGGAAGTTATTGTACGCTGTGCCATAAGAATATTTATCCGCTCTTAAGCAAATAATTTCAAAAATTTATAACTTCAGTGTGTAGTTGGGAGTATACAAACGTAAATCCGGAGGTTACCTCATCAGATGTTTGATAATCGTAGTCAATTGTCTCTACGGTCGTAGGAAATGCCTTAGTGTAGGTAAATTTTATTCTATTATTATTAAATTCATCTTTTCCAAAAATTGTAAGATCAGTTTGATAATTTTTAAAAGGGTGACTTTCTCCTACATTAATGTCTCTAACATTATAGTGACCTTCTCTTTGATCATGTAGTAAGTTAAGCCATTGATATATTACCCAGTAATTTTTATATTCATTATCTATGTTAAATTTTACACTAACAGGTGGGTAGGCATTTTTAGAATGAGAAGAAATATATAGAGTGCTACCAGCATATCTGTTATCGACGGCAGGAACAGTTATTTCTGGGACTGTAGTTCCAAAGATAGAAAATTGAACCGTGTCGCTAATAATAGAATTATTGTCTTGGTCTTGATTCCAATTTCTATTAAACGTTTTCAAGATAGGAGGTATATCAAAGACCAGTAGAAACTTGTCCGCTCTTGATTTATTTAGCATTGACTGCCGGTATGTATTTTTTGCCATGTGTAATTACCGTTTATATTATTTATTGTTCTGTGTTACAGTGTGTGACCTTGCCAGTCTTTTGGTGGCTTCTCGCCAACTAATTTAAAACCGAAAGATTCTAGCTCACTCATATCAGCATTTTGCTCGCCTCCCATGCCCCAAACTATAGCAGGTAAGGAATGAGTATTACTACCTACAATCTCCTCATCTAGATAAATGGATGTTGGATCTTCGAAATACTGTACTCCGAAATCCATCGGCTCTATTACCAATGGCTTGCCCATATCATCTTCTTCTACAATTTCAAAAAATCGTTCTGTTATTTCTTTCTCTAATATAAAGAGACCATAAAGCATGGCCATCACGCGGTCGTCATGAAAACCAGCTCGAGCTTTCCATGTACCATTAGGATATCTGACAAAGTTTCTTAGCTCCATTACTGTTTCTTCTTCATTTATACTAACAGTACGCACTTCATTCATAAAGTAGCGCATGTTTAATACTCCTTTATATTTTGTGTTAGTATGAGCTATCATCCCTCTCATTACATTGCGTCTGTGTGCATTAGCATTTCCATATGATACTATCTTTTCGTATCCTAAATCAGTAGCTAACCTATCTACCACTTGAGCTCCGCAATTATTTCGCTCTATTAAAGCGAGAGGTGACCCCCAATTTCGAAGAATCTTATAAACTCTATTAGTAAACTCTAATGGAGGAATTTTATTGCTTCTATATATAGCTACTTGTTTAATATCTCTTATGTCAGTAATATCTAGTATTTGAATGACAGAAGCATCGATACCAACACCTTCTGATATATCAACACCTGCGACATATAATTTAGAGTCATCTGGTTCTTCCCAAATTTTATAATGACCTTCATCTAATAAAATTTTGGGCTTAGATACTTTTTGCATCATTTCTTCGAATAGTTCATCATCTAGTGTTGATTCACCTGAATGAATAAACTCACATTCAAATTCTTGTAACCATGCATCTGCTGAACCAATAGCTGTTTTAGTAGCTTGAGCCCATGCTTTATCGCGACCTGGTATTTCATCCCATTTTATTTTATCATGCGCCCAGCCATTTTCTCCTTCGATAGCCCCATGATATAATTTGTAAAATAAATTATCAGTACCATTGGCTGTAGAACAGACAAATACTTTAGATTTTTTAGAAGAAGTAATAATAGGGAAAACCGATTTCCAAAACTCTTCTACTAAGTGAGGCTCAATAAATGCCATCTCATCAATAACCAAGCAGTTAACAGATTGACCACGAGCAGCAGTACCGGTAGTTGTTGTAATACCTATCCGACTACCGTTCTCTAATGTCATAGAAGTTTTAGCATATTCCTTAACCGGTGGTTTGAGCCAGTTTGGAAGTTCTTCATATGCCATTCGAACTCTTTGAAAGATTTCTATTGCAGTAGCTTCTTTGTTTGCTACTAATAAGATACGCTGATCATTATTAAAGCATGCTTGCCAAAGAATGTATATAGACATCATAGTAGACTTACCAATCTGTCTAGATGCTAGTAAACAAAAGAACCGATTATCTCGCATAAGCCTTAATGATCTCTTCTGCGGTTTATAAAGCTTAATTTTTTCTCTTCCTCTATCCAGGTTAACAATATGAAAAAAGTTTTCAGCAAAATACAGTATATTACTACTAGCCTTTTTAAGATCTTTTACTTGTTGCTTAGTGTATTCACCCTTCCAGTTAACATTGGGCAAATTTTTGTTGCCCATATAAAACATATTATCTTGTCTAGCCACAGAAATATTTAATTGCAAACATAAATAATTACATGTCTGATAAACGTAAAGAGGATTTATATTCTATAGGTGCAATATATGGCGATATGCTTAACGGTATAAAACCAAAGTTAGTAAAAGAGGCCAGCGCAGCAGAGACGGGTCGCGTTGGTGAAGTTGGTGAAGTTGGCGATGCTCCATTAGAGTCAGGCGGACCTGAAGCTGCCGGTGGTTTTAAGCCAGCAGCAATTGACATAGATGTAATGACAGATAAAGAAAAAGATGAAAATCTTTATAATATAAAAGGTCTTACTTACGGTGACGGTAACAACCCCGGACTAGGTAATCAGGAGCCAGAGCCAACAGGACCGGAATTTGGGCAAGTATCATATACAGGTAATGTTGGGGGCCCAGAAGAAGATGAAGAAGA
>CEOH01004950.1_pt1 | contig 14801 bp, 10 predicted proteins | sample 530311 | NCBI WGS metagenome assembly CEOH01 (sample SAMEA2619923, study PRJEB7988) | marine metagenome | biome: marine biome (ENVO:00000447); feature: deep chlorophyll maximum layer (ENVO:xxxxxxxx); material: "saline water (ENVO:00002010), including plankton (ENVO:xxxxxxxx)" | depth 60 m
GCCCCTAAAAAAGGGTGGTTATTTTTATCAGGAACTTTTGAAGGGTCACTAGGTTGGTATCCACAGACTTATCTTGCATGGCAACACGGGTCTAGTGATGAACAATCTTATTCTCTCCCTTCTTATTCTAACACTCACTTATATAAAGGTGGTAAAGACGACCCTGAAATTATAAAACTTAAAAACGCTTCTTCAGATGATTTCTTTATGGAAAGAATAGAAGGTATACCCTCTCCTCCTATTGGACAGGTATTCCCTGAATTTAGAGCAGATATTCATGTTAGAGAATTAGAATATGTAGAAGGACACCCTGTTCATATATGGATAGATCATGGTTATGCTTCAGCTTATGCCTGCATGATAGTACAAATATTTGACGATCATGTTTTGGTAATTGACGAAATATACGAACAACAACTTATCACAGAAGAGATAATAGAGATAGCAAAACACAGACCTTGGTGGAAAGATGTACAATACGGAGTAACAGACATAGCAGGGTATCAACATCAGGCAATGCCTGCGGTTGCAGAACTGTGGTTAGATCAGGCGGGGTTGTATATGACAGGAGAAAAGATTAAAATAAATGACGGTACTGAACGATTGAAGTCGGCATTAAAAATCGACCCTGTTACAAAAGAACCAAGATTGGTAGTAGACCCTAGATGTAAAGGATTACTTTCAGAGTTCGGAGCAGGGCCAAATCCGTTTGACGGACAGACCAAAGTTTACAAATGGAAAACGGACAGAGACGGTAACATAGTTGGAAGTCAACCTGAAGATAAATACAATCACGGTGTAAAAGCTTTAATTTATGGGTTGATTAATCAATTCGGTTATGGTCATATTGAAAATAGAAATACTATCAGAGTTAAAAGGTGGTAAATAAATGGCTCGTAAAAAAAGACTTACAGCTAACAGTATTATAGACAAAGTAGAAGCTCATCATGAATCAACAGAGCCTTTAAGAAGGCGAATGGAAGAAGACTTTCAACTTTACACTCTTGAGCCTTATGACGCAGGAGACGGATTTCAGTCTTACACATCCAACGAACCAAGCACATTTGCTGACAAAGTTATAGATTATTTGGTGGGAAGTGAAATGGTAATTAGAGTACCTAACACATCTGCTGACCAAGAACAAAGAGAAGCTAATAACATGAAAGAAAAATTCATGTTAGGAGTTTTAAAGTCTGCAAACGAAAGACAAAAAATGTCGTTAAAACCCTCTATCAAAGATGTTCTTTCTTGGCAAATTGCAATAAGAGGTTGGTTCGCAGGAAGAAGTCTGTTGACAAAAGACCCTAATGGAAAAACTGTTGTAGACATTACACCTTGGGACGCACTTCATACTTATTGGGGCACTTCAGACAACGGACTTGAATGGGCGTGTTACAGAATTAGAAAATCAAAAACTGACATTGAACAATCTTATAATGTCAGACTAGACGGAAGTATGCACCCAAACGAAGATTATATTAATATTTACGACTATTACGACAGAGAAGTAAACATGGTTGTTCTTGAAAACGGAAGAGTGGTTAAAAAGGCCACACCTCACGGGTCTCCAAGAGTTCCCGTATTTATAGCCCCTGTAGGGTCAACACCTTTGGTTCAGGCATTAAACGAACAAGGTGTTACTATTACTGACACCATTGCAGACATGGGCGAAAGCGTGTTTAAACACAATCGCGAAGGTTACGAAAAACATAACTTTATGATGAGTGTTATGTTAGAACTTACAGCTCGTGCTAGAAAACAAGGAATGAAAATTATATCAAGAGACGGTAGCAAGACACTAGACGAAGACCCTTACAAAGAAGGTACTGAAATATCTCTTGCACAGGGAGAAGATGTACAACCACTAGGCATGTTAGAAGCGGCTAGGGAAACAGGTGCGTATATGTCAATGATTTCGGGAGAAATGCAAAGAGGAGGGTTTCCTCATAGTATTTACGGAGATTTACCGTTTCAGTTATCAGGGTTTGCAATCAACACATTAAGACAAGGAATAACAGGAGTTATACAACCTAGGCTTAGTTCGTTGGAAGAAGCATTTAAACAAGCCCTTATGTTAATATGCGATCAATATGTCACAGGAGCTTTTGCTTCTATGGAGTTGTCAGGACAAGATATGAACAGACAATACTTTAAAGAAGAAATAACTCCCGAAACTGTAGAAATGGCAGGGGACATGGATTTAAGTTTGGTAGGACAACTACCACAAGACGATATGTCAAAGATGAGCATGGCTCAAATAGCAAGAGACGGACAGACTCCGTTGTTGCCTGACATATATATTAGAGACAGAATCCTCGGACTACAAGATACTGATGAAATTGACGCCGCTATTAAAGAACAACAAGGAGAAAGAGTTTTACCTGAAGCAACCCTACTTGGAATGGTACAGGCTGCTGAAAGAAGAGGTAGAGACGACTTGGCTCAAATTTATTTAGGAGAATTGATGTTTGTGTTGCAATCAAAATTAATGCAAAGACAACAGGCAATGCAGCAAATGCAACCACAACCTCCGCAACCAAACGGAACTAGAGGAATAGACCCAAGAGCTATGCCTAACGCTATGACGGGAGCTCCACCACCAACACCTACACCACCACAAGGAATGGTAGCCCCAAACACGCCTAGACCAAACGCTAGAAATAACAGATAAGGAGATTTATTATGGCACTTATAACATACACAGTAACCAATGCTGACGGGACAAAGGAACAAAAATCTTTTGAGTACACCCCAAAAACTTTGGAACAAATATTTGCAGAAGCTGCAAAGCTTGCAGACGGAGAAACTTCAGGCAGAAAATTTGAAGACCGACTGTACACAGTTGCCAGCAATGAAGGTAAAGAAAAAGCAAAGTTTGATCGAATAAAAGCAGAGCTGTCGGGACAAGACGCAAATGTAACAACCACAGATGTAAGTAATTTGTTAAAAGAAGCAGAACAAAGTAACGCTTCAGGTATTAACAGAGATAAAATTATGATTAGTGTAGACGAAAAAGTTGCTAATGATAACTTTATGAGGGACATGCCTACTTTGGGTTACCCTGCGTCAGCTTGGGAAGCAAAAAATCTAGCGTCTCAAAACAAGCAAGCTGAGCTCGCAAACTTAAACGCCGCTGAAAGCAACTTGATGTCGACAGGTAATTTATTTAACACAGGCGGAGCTGCGAACATGGACATGGCCAATCTTGCAATGACTACGAATACAGGGGGTACGAATATAGGGGGCACTAATATAGGAGAGCTAGCAATGACCACAGGTGGTGGTAATGTTGAACCTTCCGCAAACCCAACAGGGCCACTTGGATTAGGCGATATGACAGGTGGAGGGTTGGCTTTTGACCCTACAAGTATAGCGTTACGAGACATAGGCCCTTATGATGTGTTTCAGCAATATTTAGCAACTTCTCCGTATTCTGTAGGGGCGTTGAGAAGAGCAGCGGGTTCTCAATTTGACCCGTTATATACTCAGTATGTGTTACAAGGAGCAATGCCTCAACAACCTAATGTAGGCGAAAATCCGTTTTTAACTTTCTTGGGAGAAAGCAGACAAGTAAATCCTTACGCATACGCACAATCAATAAGAAGAGCAGGAGACATAGCAGGAATGACAGACGACCAATTTTATGACGCAGGGTTAGATCAAGATTTGAGGGCTATGGCATTAAGAAATTTCTTTACGGGAGAAAACCAAAGGGCTTACGAATTGGCGGCAGCTAATTTACCATTCCAACAAATGGTTGGTTCTCCGTTGGCAAGAGGAGCAATAAGTAATGTTATTCAAAATATGTACGACAGATTTAGAGCTAACTATCCATTAACAACTGACGCAGGACAACCTGCAAGTTTCTTAAACTATATTAGGTCTAGGAATTTGGGAGGACTTTTTGGAACAACAGCAGACCAAGCGCTAAACCCACAATTTTCAGGTGCAGGTGGAGGAGCCCCTGCTTTGAACTTGAGTGGAATCGCAAGTGGAAATGTTTAAGGAGTAATTATGGCAACACCGTTTATGTCTACTAACACATTTGATATAACAAATCCATTTTCAAATATATTGGAAGAACTTCCACAGGCGGCTTATTACTCAAGCCCTGCAGGACAATCTTTTGCAAGACAATCTCCGAAGCAAAGAAGTTTTTTTGAAAATCAATTTCAAAATATATACAACTCATACTTAGGGGCACTAGGAGCTCAGATAAGAGAAGGTGGTTTACCAACTTTAAGATTACAAGATTACTTGGAAACTACGAATCCTTATACGGGAACAGACTTGTTTAGTTCTAGGTATCAAGCACAAACCCCTGCACAAAGGGGAGATTACACTTCATATATCGCACCTAGAACAAGGTTTATGTATTACTGATGACTCAACCTAATTACATACAGGATTTTTTAAGAAGAGCAAGACAACAAATTGACAGAGAAAACCCTGTCTTTCCTTCTACAAATGTGCCTATGGCTTTCCCTGTACCTCAAGTAATTAAAGACAGAAATATACAATACCCAAGGCAATATCCAACAACTCCAAAAGACCCTACTATGTATCAACAGCCTCCGACACAAGCTGTAACAAGACAAGTTCCCTTACCTCCTTTTTCTGAGATAATAGGAAACATTCAAGCGCAAGACCCTAGCACGGGACTTATGAAATTCGGGTCGGGAGTAACTGAAGACAGTGCTGAAACAAAACGATTAAAAGCTCAGGCACAATCATTTGTGGGAGGAAATTTAGATGATTTAAAAGTTCAGTTAAACCTTCCTGTAAACTATGACAAATATAAATTAGATTTTGATTATGACCCTAATAAGTTTACTCCTGATAGTGTGACTACTGCGGAAGTAAATGAAGTTACACAAAAAGCTTATGATGTAATTATGACTACAAACGAAAGAGTACAAGACTTGGTTGGTAAAGTAAATAACGCAAAAAAATTACCTATGGCTCAATTATCTAAAGGAGGATTTGTAGTTGCAGGACAAAACGATTTGTATAATTTACAAACTACTTCTGAAAAAGATTTGGAATTATATGCAAACTCTATATTTTACGAAGAAAACGAAAAAGCAGGAAGACCTATAGACAGATTAACTATGTTAGGTAAAGCATTGTACGATCAGGAAAACATAAGCGACAAAGAAGATGTAGGAAGAATTGCAGAAAACATAAAGTATAATCAAAGTACGATAAACGCAGTATTAAACCCCGCTATATCTCCCGTTGATTGGTTTGATGTAAATTATTGGGACATGGCTTTATGGCCTGTTACAGAGTTTGCTGCGGCTAAAGTAATTGCAAAAACATATGGGTCAGCAGTTAAACCCGCAATGGGGGCTGTTGCCAAAACAAATGCTTATCAGGCGTTAGCTACTCAAACAAGTAAAGTAATAGATGACATAATACCTTCTGCAGTAAAATCTTCTGTGGCCGCGGTAATTAACAAAGCAAAAGGTTCAACACCACAAGAATTAAAGTTTGGAGGTAATCAGTTTAAATATTGGGCAGGAGGGCCACCCGCTTTTCTTGCAACAGAAGGAGCTGTAAAAACACAAACAGACAATCCTTGGTTAATTTATCCTGCCGCAGTAGCAGCGGGTATAGCAGCCCCTGCAGCAGCAACCCCTGCTATTGGTAAAGCAATAACCGCAGGCGGAAAAAAAGTTTATAAAACCGCGGGAGAAAAAGCATTTGACCAAATTTTTAAAACTAAAAAAATAGATGTAGATGTAGGGATAACTTCCTCGGTAACTGAAAAACAAGGATATACTCCGTTTTTTGACAAGAATAAAGAAATAACTTTAAAACAAATAAACAACGAACTTTTAAATGGTACTATAACAGAACAAAGAAATGCTCAGAAAAAAGCAGGAGAAATTTTAAAACCAACTGTTACAGACTTACAAGAAAAAGTAACAGAGTTGGGATTAGATACTATAACCAAAGCACAAGCCAATATAGGAATGTATGGAAATTATGTAGAGCATTCAGTAGAACTAACTATTCCAACAACTTTAAACAGATTAGATGAAGTGTTGTTTCTTGCTGCAGACAGAGGTAAGGCATATAACCAAGACTCTACATTGTTAATACTAGAAGGAATAGACGCAGATTCTAATTTAATTAAAACCGCACAAAAATTATTTCCTAATGTGTTAGGAGAAACACCTTTTGTAAATTCTCCAATATTGAAATTAGAATTTCCTAAACCTCTTACAGGGCAAGAGTTTCAAGAAGTACAACAAGCACTTATAAACAACTCTCCCGTAACTTTAAATAAAATAACAGGAGAAGCGGGAGAAGCTATTATTAGTGGACTAAAGTTGTCTGCTGATAAGAAAGGTGTTACAATAGCTTTTGTAGATGAATTTCTACCTGAAGGAGTATTAGTAAATAAGGCTAAAGATGACTTTAAACAATTCGGAAGACAACTCATTGATGACCCCGCAACAGCAGGACTCTCAATCCTTGGAAGATTGGGTGCAAGAATTACGCCAACTAGCGGCGTTACGAGGGGTATTGGGCGAAGGGAATACGACAGCGTCAGCAATCGTTTTCTCAACACCTCGAGCGGTAAACGCTTCGTTGACTCGCTCCCTGCAAAAAGACAAAAACAACTCTTAGACGAATACGACATAGATTACAGTTGGTATGAAGCAAGACCTGTTTTTGCTGCTACGGGAGACGAACTTGAAAACGACCCTTTTGTAAAATTTGCTACAGCTTATGCTAAGGCGGCGTCAGACACTCCTTTACCTAAAGATACAAACACCATACCTTCTGATAATAATCCAAGTATACAATGGATTAAAAACGCGTCTATAACAACTCCTCCTATAAAAGCAGGAGAACCTAGAGGAAACACATTTAGTAGAAATTATACACATCTCATGCAACAATTATGGGACAACACTTTTCTTTTGAGAAGAATAGCGGGTAAATACGGAGATAAACAATACGGAGAACTTGAAGATATGTTAAGTTCTAACAACGGTGTTTCTGCTGCTGTACAACAACGATTTGACAATATATATAAAGAACTAAATGAAGTGTTACCTGATGTTGATGTAAGTGATTTAGACTTACTAACAAGAATGGAACTAACATTAAACTTGGCTTTTCAATGGACTAGAATAAATCCAAAAACAATGAAACCTCAAGGTAACATGAAAAAATTACCTATTCCAATAGATGAGATCTTAGGAATAGAACCACAAGCTGTAACTATGGCAAATGTAAATTCGGTTATAGAAGAAGTTAGAAACGAACTTCAAAAAAAATACGGGCCTACTGCTTACAAAAAATTAAAACAACAAGTAAAAATTATCAACAATGTTTACAGAGAAGAAAGACGAAGACTGTATAACGAAGGGTTTTTAACTAAAGAACAATTTGAAGGACTACAAAGAAACTACCCTGACTATGTTCCAACTAAATTTGTTAATCAAATGGCAGGAGAAGGGAATGTAAGTGGAGATTGGGGAGACATGGGAGCTTACAATATCGTAAGACAATTTAGTGAATTTGGAGACAAAAACAACACTCTTCCATTATTAGAAACATTGTTAGTTCAACTTAAAACAAACGAACACAGAATGAGACAAAACAAACTTGTTAAATTTACAATGACTTTGTTAAGCAGTAATGAATACAAAGAATTGTTTAAAAGAACAAGAGCATTTCAAATAGGTAAACTAGGAATAGGTCGGGGAAGAGCAGGTCTTGACGAAGATATTATTACTGTAGAAAAAATAAACAGAAGCACTTATAACAGACTAGTAAAAAACAAAGAAGCTGTTGCTTTTTATGACAAAGGTAAACCACAATATTATAGAGTATCAAAAGAACTTTATAACGAGTTGGTAGGATTCAGAGAAGAATTAGCACAAGTTAGGGAAAGATTACCTGCGTGGGTAAACGGGCCTAACACCATGTTTAAACTTGCTCATACAAGTTCTTTAGAATTTGCTGTAAAAAACTTATTTCTTGACCAAACCACGGCAACAATGATGGCGTCTAAAGGAACTATTCCTAACTCAGCTAAGATAGCATTTAGAGACGCGGCTGCAAAGTTAGGAAAAAAAGATTTAATGAACGACTCTTTAGAACAAATATATTTGGCTAGTGGTGCTAGTCAAAAAAGATACAGCGGAGACTTTGGAGATCAGGCGTTTTTAAACACGGCTACAGAAAACGGATATCTAAAAGAAGTAGGCGGTGGGGCGTTTGGAGATTTTAAGTTGTCAAAAAAACACATGGAAAAATCTAAAAAAGCAGGAGCCACTTTTATAGACTTTGATAAAAATGGAAATATGATTAGTGTAGACAGTCCTACTATGGATAATGTAAAAGAAAGATTGTTTTCTGATTTATATGACAAATACGGAATAGACAAAACTACAAAAAAAGAATTACTTAAAACTCTTTCAGGAGCCAAGTTGTTTTCTAAAGCGTTGAGTAAATATATGTCTGTTTCAGAATACACAGAACAACTTACTAGAAGAGCTGTATTTGTAGCAGAGTTAAAAAAACAAAACCCGTATACATACAAAAGATTAGAAAAAGCAATTAAGGCAGTTAAATTACACTTGCCTGACGGAGACCCTGCTAAAATGACTGTTGACCACAAAAAGAAATTAGCGGCAGCAAGAAAAGGATTGGCAAATGTTATCCATGAATTTTCACAAAGTGCAGCAGCAGCAAAAGCTGCTACTAGGTCTGTTCAGGCAACCATTGACTTTGCTCGCGGAGGACAAGCTATTAAAAAATTAAATTATTGGATTCCATTTCTTAATGCAGCGGCAGAAGGTACTAAGATACCTGTAAGAGCTATGTTTACACAAAGATCGGGTAAAACTGCAGCTGCAGCTAAAGCGGCCATACTAGCAGGAGGAGTTAGTGGTTTAACATGGTACAACTCTACATTTAAAGAATATTGGGATGTTGACCCTGTAGACAGACATACATCTTTAATACTTATGTTACCCTCAACAGAAAAGAAACAACCTTTGGAAAAAGACGAGAATGGCGATTTTAGAATGAAACCTAGATATCTTAAGTTACTTCCAAGGTTAAGAGAGTGGGCTATAATTCATGGAAGTATGATTAAATTAACAGAAGAATTAGTACGAAGTGACGAAGTTACAGAAGGACAACCTTGGTCAGACTTTTTCTTCAATGATGTTATTCCTGAAACAAGTCCTATTGCAATAACAGGAAGGAATTTTTCAGCACTTGGAGCAATAAGTGGTGTAATTCCACCAATATTTCAAACTGCTACAGAACTTATGATGAATAAAAGTTTTTATTTTAATAAACAAATATATGATACTACTTTACCAAAAGATGACAGGTTCGGGTACAGTACAGGAACAAACCCCACATACAGATTGCTTGCAGAAAAACTTAACATTCCTGATATTGGGGGAAGAGAAATAGGGTCTGCTGATGTACTTAGACACGGGATTAGAACATTCACAGGAAACTTGGGAGAAGAAATCGTATTAAGTACAAGTGATTGGATTATTGAAAATTACTTTTTAGAATATCTTTTAGACCCTGAAGTAATTGAACCTTACAAAATGATTATTGGAATGTCAGACGAAGTAGCTCAACAGAAAGCATTGTCAGAACTTGACCCTATTATTAGACAAAAAGTTTTAATAGAATTAAAAAGAAGAAAAACTAAAGTTCCTGTGTTTAATAAATTAACTCAAACTTTTTACGGAGAAGACAACGCGTACGGAGCTGAACGAGAAATATTCCCTTCAGTACAAAGAGACCTTGGAATTAACATAGGTAAAGCAGACGAACTTGACGAGAAAATGCAAATCCATGTAAACAAAGTACAAATAGATCTTTATGAAATTTCAGAACAATATGAAAAAAATCAAATAACCCCTGTTCAATGGAGAGAAGAAAGGTCTAAATTGTTTGCAGACTTTCAAACAATACAAGAAGGCGAATTGTTAAAACTTGAAGGGGCAGTAGTATTTCAAACTTTAACAGACGAACAACAAAAAGAATATTGGCAAAGAGTTAATGACGCTATGGCTTCAAGAGGTTATACAAATAAAAAAGAATATATTTACCAACAATATCAATCAATAAAAATAAACTCAGAGCTGCAGGAAATAAATGAAGATTTAGCTTTTGAAGAATTTTTTGCAAAAAGAAAATCTTATTTGGATTCATTAACAGAATCAGAATTAAAAGATTTTAAAGAAATGAGAGACGCTAGGTTAAATAAAGTAGAAAGAGAATGGATAAAAGAAAGTGAAGAAATACAAGTACTGTGGGATTGGACTTCAAGAAGTACTATTGAAAAAGCATTGGAAACAGGAAAGGAACTAGAATTTTCAACCAAAACATTAAAGTCAGAAAAAGATTTAAAAGAAATAAAACTATCTGATGTTAAAAAACAATTAGCAATAAACCCTAAAATTAGAAAATCAAGAAGAGAAATATTTCAAGACTACTTACTTTATTTAAACCTTGAATCTAAATGGCAACAAGACTATCGAAACCCATTAGTAGAACAAGCAATAAAAGAGCAATACGAAAAACTAGGGTATGATTATGACGACAGACAAGAAACAGACGACCTTGGCAGAACTGTATCTGTGTCACATAATGCTTGGATAGCAAGTATAAGGACTATGATTAATGAACGAAATGTGTACAAAACAGCTTTGAAATACAACAATCCTAATATAGACAAGTATTACTCTAAGTGGTTTGGGTATTCCCCTTTGTCTTGGTCTACTGCGGTTAGAAACTTAAAAAATACTTCTTCAGGAAAGGATGTAGAAAGAGCTGCTCCAAGCAGGGACAGAGAAATGCCTGTACACGATACAACACAAGAAATGTTAGAACAATATTATCCTAATGTTATACAACAAGGATTAGAATTAGGTTTTAAGTAATTGACATATAAGGGAAATAAATGTATTTTAATATAAATAAAGCGAGTTTAAACACACTAAAGGAGTGTAAAGAATGGTAAATGAAAATGCTGAATCACAGGCAGAACAACCTCAGTCTCAACCACAACCACAACCTGAGATAACTGATACTACCCCTGAAGGACAAGATTTATTTAATCCTGCCTTAAATTTTGTATCTCCTACAGAGGAGACTCAAAGTGAAAGTACTTCTGAACAAGGAGCGGAAAATGTGCAAGCCCCGCCTGCAGTACCGCAACAAGAAACAGAAGAAACAGGTACACAATCTGTGCCAGCTACTGAAGGAGATCAACCTGCAGAACAGGTTGCTCCAACTGAAGAGACTGTAGTTCCACCACAAACAACATTAAAGACTCCACCTGAACAAGGAGGACTTGATAATAAAGTAAAGGAAATGGAACAACAACTCAGAGGGTTTGAAGCTGAAAAAGCTCAACAACAATTTGTTCAGCAAAAACAACAAGTACAGGCACAGTACGAGCAACAGGGTTATGAGCCCGAAGTAGCTACATTATTAACTCAACAATGGGAAGCCAATGCTATTCAAATGCAACAAATGCAGCAAGCAGCACTTCGCAGAGAAAATCTTATGGCAGGAATGATGACAGAAGCGTTGTCTTTGTCTAAAGAATATAATGTAGACCCACAAGAGTTGCTGAAGTATACCGACCCTGCACAAATGCGAGAAGCTGCTGTTACTCAATCAAAGTTCAGTAAATTAGAAGAGGAGAACAAAAGGCTCAAAGAGCAATTAGCTCCTGCTCAGAAGTTTGATAACAATACAGCAAGCCCTACATCAGAAGATTCTGATGAGTATTGGCAGGAAAGATATATACAAGGAGATAATTCTCCAAAGGCACTAGCTGCAGGTCGAAGAGCTGCAGGTTTACAATAATCAGGTGGAAACACCTATTCAACGGTGGAGGAAATAAATGGCTCAAACCGCTACAACAGGTAGTTTAGAGAACGCGAGCAGAACTATAATCGCGGCTGCTAGATATACCGAGGAGCATAATGCTCCCGCTATGGCTTTAATAGAGAAGTTCACACTTCCTAGAGGTTCAAAGCAAGTAACTGTGCCAAAAGTCTCACAAATGACCGTGTCTGACTTAACAGACGGACAGGACATTGTTGACGAAGAAGAGATAGGAATGACAACAGTCAGCCTTACTGCAAGTGAGGTAGGAGCTAAAGTTATTCTTACCGATAAACTTGTTCGTGAACAACAAAACAATGTGTTTACTATTATTGGTAAACAACTTGGAGACGCAATGGCAAGAAAAAAAGATACTGATGTTCACTCATTATATAGTTCATTAAATGGTGGCACTACACTTGGTGCAGCAGCAGCTACAGCAAGTCTAGCTAACATTGCAGGTGCAATAGCATACGCAAAAGCCAACAAGTTTGGAACAGAAATATATATTCTGCAACACCCAAATACTGTTTTTGATATTGCTAACACAGCAGTAACAGCTTCTTCAACTTACCCTGTACCGCATGGTTGGTCTGAAGATTTACTAGGGAATTTCTTTAGCGGTCTAAGACCTCTTAATGGAGTTCCAATTTTTGAAGACGGAAACTTATCAGTTGACTCAAATGATGACGCTGTTGGCGTTATTGCTGACAAATCAGCTTTAGCTGTACTACAGTCTGTTGACAGTAGAACAGAGAGGCAGCGGGATGCTTCAATGCGTGCGACTGAGGTGGTTATTACTGCGGATTACGGAGTTGCAGAGCTTGATGATTCAAGAGGTGCTCCTTTGACTTTTGACGCTTCCGCTCCTTCAACTAGTGCGTAATTAAAAATTAAATAATAAATGGAGGCTTTATGGGTACAGGCATGCCGTCTGCACAGCGTAGAGAGTTGTTAGAAAGTTTAAATCAGTCTAACAGGGAGTTAGGTATGAACAAAGATTATGATTGGCAATTATTAGAAAGTTGGCAAGACAAAGTTACTTTATATCAACACCTCCCTTCTTATACGGTAGAAGGAAAGGTTTGGAAACCCTGCGGGACAAAACACCTTAATCAGGTAGGAGACCCGCAAAACCTAGCAAGGAAAGCTAAAGCTCCGTTAGCGTGGTTAATAACGCCATGGGACGGAGTTTGCAAAATGGAATTGCAAGGGAATGAGTGTGCTTGTAAAAAAGCAGGCTTTAATGAAGATAAAGACAAAGTTACTCAGGAGAAAACTGAAGTTAAGGTGGAAACATCTAAACAAAAAGTTACTCCTGAATAACTTGTTTTAGTATAAGTGTAATCTTTGACCGAGCTTATACGACTTTTTAATAATCGGTTAAAGGCGGGGTATATAGAAACCCGTAAATAAATAAGGAGGAAAGCTATGGCTTTTCCAAATACAATCGTAGGAAAATACGGGTGGGAGAAAAAAGAAACTTCTGCTCAGAAACTTCCTTTAGGTACTGAGATGATTCTTCGAGACGGAAGAAGATATCGGTACACACACAACGGTGGTACTGCAATAGGAGAGGGACTATTAGTAGCCTCAGAAGCTCCTGCAGGAAACCATGATGAAGACTTGGTTATCGCAACAGGTGCTTCAGCAGGAGGTACAACTCTTGGTGTAACTCTTGGAGGAACTGCGGCGGCTAAAGATTTATATGCAGAAGGATATATATTCTTTAATTTACCGACTACAGACCCACATGAAATGTACAAAATTAAATCACACCCTGCTATTGATTCTTCAGGAACAGGTACTTTTACCATTGATGAAGAAGACGGTTTTATTACTGCAATAGTTGCAGGAACAGACACAGCAGGTTTAATTAAGAATCCTTACAAAGACATTGTAGTTGCCCCTGCGGCAGTTGCAGGTAGATTTGTTGGAGTTACTACAAGAAACTTCACAGCAGACTACTATGGTTGGGTTCAGGTTAGTGGTCTTGCTACAGCAAAGATTGACGGCACTCCTGCTGTTGGTACTTTGGTTGGTGCAAGCTCAAACCACGCAGGTCAATTATTAGCTATCGGTGCGGACACTACTCCTGCTATTGCAAGATTGCATGGTAAAGCAGGCGTGGACAACGAGTTCCATACTGTAATGTTAATGAACCTACAGTAAGTTGAATGTTTCAGCATACTGAGACATACGATAGACGGTTAGTGTTACCTGCAGGCGTTCTTCTTTTAGGAGAGTTACCTGCAGGTAATACCTTAAGCTCGCTTTCTTTTAGTTTTTACGATTCGGTTACAGAACGAAGGTCGGTTATTCACAACATTCCTTATAACCCTAATGACCCTTATTCCCGTAATGGTATTGAAACCATGATAGGAGAAGCACACGAAACATGGCTTAAAAATGTAAGAGAACAAGGTAAAAAGAAACCAAAGATGACTGTAAAACAAAGAAAAGAATTTGGTAAAATACTAGAAGAAATAAGAGTAAATAAAAACAAACGAAAAGAAAGTACAAACAATAAAATTTATTACGAGGGAACAAATAATGGAAGACAACAAAATCGTAGACAGTTTAGACGCAGTACTAGACTCTCCTGAAAACACTCAGGAAGTAATAGACGATAGAGTATTAATAAAGCAGGAAGATATAACTGCAGTATTAAACGAAAATGAATTAATGAGAATAAAAGTAACCAATCAAGCTTTACAAAGAACAGTAAAAGAATTAGCTGTTGAAGTTTCAAGACTTAAAGGTATACTTAAAATGCAAGGCGAAAATATTAACAAACCTAAAGCGAAGGAGAAAGCAAATGCCACCAATGGGTAAAGGAACATACGGAAGTAAAAGAGGAAGACCACCTAAAAAAGGTAAAAAGATGATGAAGAAAACCATGAGAA
>CEOH01001704.1_pt1 | contig 14756 bp, 8 predicted proteins | sample 530311 | NCBI WGS metagenome assembly CEOH01 (sample SAMEA2619923, study PRJEB7988) | marine metagenome | biome: marine biome (ENVO:00000447); feature: deep chlorophyll maximum layer (ENVO:xxxxxxxx); material: "saline water (ENVO:00002010), including plankton (ENVO:xxxxxxxx)" | depth 60 m
ATTCTTGCTAGGTCAGCTCAGGGAGACCCTGCAGCTACTATGGCTGTTATAGCTATTTATGAATATCCAGCAGAAATGACAGATATAATGAGAATGTTCTATACTCCTCAAGAACCACAGATGTCTCCAGAAGAAGAAGCTATGATACAACAACAAATGGCTCAGCAACAAGGTGCTCCTGGTGGATTACCAGCACCACAAGGTCCTCCTACAGTAGCTGGTGCATTAGGAGGAATATAATGGAAGATATAGAACAATCATTTTGGACTATTATTAATCAAGAGTTTGGAGATGTTCCATACGGTGATGAATTGCTTCCAAGATATACAATCATTAGACCTTTACCAAATATTATTATTATGTTAAATGAGGAGGATAGTTATGGCGAAGAGCCGTTCTAGAGGTGGATATAGAAAACCTACCCCTAATAGAAAGAATGCAGTAAGTGGACCAGGAGCTTTAAGTCAGAGAACTGATGGAGCTCAACCTATTATGCGTGGAGAAGATATGGCATATGGAGAAAGTACTGCATATCAACAACAACAACAAGGTGCTCCTTTAGGAGATTCTGGTGGAGCTAACTCTCCTTTCCCTATGCAACAAGCAGCAGGACCAAATGTTTTTGGAGCAACAGATTTACCAAGTCAACCAGCAACAGAAGGAATACCAATTGGAGAAGGCGGAGGACCTACAAGAGATATTGCTAATAACGTAGATATACTTTTATCAGCAATGTATCAAGTTAATCCTCATCCTGTTATTGCTCAATTACTTAACAGTAGAAGTACGTAATGTTTATTGACCCAATGATGGAGCGTGAGTTCTATCTCTCTAGGAAACTAGAAGAAGATGTAATGAAGTTCTACACAAGTCCTGAAAATAGACCTATGATACAAGCTTTATCTGAAGGAGTAATTAGAGATTCACTTGCTTATGATATCTTAGATAAAAATTTAGTAACTGCAGCACAGGTACTTCCAGTCACAGATACTTTATCAAAACAAATGTTAGCTGATAAAGCTCAAGAAGAATGGGTAGTACAAGAATCAGAAAATTGGAAAGCTTTATCTGAGAAATTTAGAAGTGAAAAAATCACTGATGATATGAATCTAAGTATTATTGATATATTATCTGGTGGATGGGCTCCTGGTGGAAGAACTCCTAAAGAAGTAGGAAATTGGTCATTACCAATATACGTAATAGGAACATTAGATGCAATTAGAGAAACTTGGAATAAATGGAATCCACTACCAACTTCAGACATAATGCAATTTGGAGGTGGTGGTGTTCCTTATAGAGCACAGGGTCGTATCTGGAGATATTATCAAGACCTTAGAAGATATGATGAATTATTAGAAAAAGGATATACACCAGAAGTAGCTCAAGCAAATATAGCTACATTAGTTAATATATCTCAAGTTCCTAACTTAGGTAGAGACCTAGGTCCAGGAGAGCTTGAACAAAATATTGATTTCATGAAAGAAGCTATTAAGTTTGCAGGAGAAAATTATATCTGGGCTGCTGCTAAAAAAGTTATGCGTGGTGAAGCTGTAAACATGGATAGAAGTAAAAGATTCTTCTTTGAATCTATACATGCTGAAGAAGACCCTATGTATAATGATTTACTTTTAAAATTCGGTGGAGATGAAAAGAAAGCTAAAGAATTATATTATCTAAAGATTGGTTCTCCTATCAAAGAACTAGATGCTAATGGACAAATTAATTATTTAAGTATTGATAATCCAAATAAAATAAAAATATTTGCTGATAGAAGAACTAATTATAACGACATGAATATTACTGAATATGCTGAAAGAGAATTTTTAAATGATGGACAGTTAACTGATTATTCATGGGGTAGATATGAAGCAGGACAAATATATCAACCAGGTACTACTGCATATAAAGTAACTTCTGGATTGTTAGATTTTGCTTCAGCTTTACCTGCTGAATATTTTAATGGTGGATTATTAAGTCTTACTAAAATTAGAAAATGGTCAAGAAGTACAGATATATTAGCAAGAGAATCAGCTAAAAGATTAAAATACGGTGATGTTAGGTATATTGCTAATAAAAAAGAAGCTATGGAACTTTCTAAAGAAATTGCTACTGCTGCTAAAGGTAGAGATAAAGCATCTGTAAAAGCTTGGAATAATTTATCTAAAGAAGAAAAAGATATAGCTAGAACATTATCTCAAAATTCAGAAGAATTAGCTAAGGTATCGCTTAATCCGACAATGATGGATGAAGTAATACCTGCTGTTCAACAAGCATTAAAAGCAGATAGAAAATTAAGAAGGAAACATGGATTAATTAATGGAAGAGTTCAAAGTGTATTTGCTAAAGATGGTGGAAAACTTATGGCTTTACCAGAATATAAAACATTAAGAAAACATATATCAGAAGCTAATCCAGTAGAACTAATGAATGACCCTACTTTAAATAAATGGATTCCTGGTTCTAAAATGTTTTGGAAGAAGATGGCAGGAAAAAGTGAAGTAGATATAGATATTATATTTAAAGACTTATTAGGTGATGGTTATCATACTGCAAGTATGAATATTGGGAAAAAACCTACAGTTTTTCAAGCAACTGAGTTGCCTAAAGGTTTTTCTTACATGACTAATGCTGCAATGAGAAAAGTTACAGGAAGACCTGATATAGCAATGAGAAGTATGGGTTCTGTTCTTGGTGCAGGAGCTATTCGTACTTGGAATATGAGTAAATTTACAATGAGAACTTTAAGACATTATGATGATGTAGTAACTGAAGCAAGAAAATTTACAGAAGCAAATAAAGTAACAGCAGGACTTGTTGATGGTGTACCAGATGCTTGGGAGTCTTTAAACTTCTTTTACAAAAATAAAATAAATCCAAAAGCTACAGGTATTAAAAAACACTTAGGATTTAGTTCTGCTTATCAAACTGGTATGAGTGAGAACATGAAAAAAATGTTAGCACTTAGAAGTCCTAACTATATGAGTATGACAAGCACTATAGATGGAACAGAAGCTTTAATAAATAATATGAATCTACAAGGATTTAGTGATAAAAAATTCATAGAACTTATAGATGAATGGGAAACAATATTAGAACTACCTATTGAAAAACAATATCGTGCTAAGAATAATTTCTTAATGGATTATATGGAAACTTCTTTATCTCATGCTATTAAAAAAGTTAAAGATAGAGCAGAAAAAGCAGGAGTTAAATATCAAGGTGAAAATATTAAAGCATTAGAAAAACATGCCAATAGAATAATAACAGATTGGAATAGTGAAAAAGCATATTGGAAGAGTTCAGGATTTGATGATGAAAGATTATATAATATGGTATTTCCTGGTTCTTCAACTGGTGCAATATTCGATACAAAGAAATTTAACTTAAAAGGAGATTATCAAACAATTTTAATACCTAAAGCAAGTACTTTAGGTGAAATGACTGATAACTATTTTCCTTTTCTTAATCAAGATATTGTAGATAGAGTTGCAGGAAAAGGTTTCTTTGCTTTGTCATCTGATGATATTAAAACTTTTAAAGGGTTTTCATTAGCTAGACCTCATTATAAGAAATTTGTAGAAGCATTTAAAAAAGATGGAAAAAAAGGAGTTAAGAAGTATGCAGCTGAAATAGGAGGATATATTCCTACAAATAAAACTATGGATGATGCAGTAACTTTATTACTTGATACTTATACAAGAAAATTATTTAAACCAATTGTACTTGTTAGATATGCTTTCTTTACAAGAATATTTTTAGAAGAACAAGCAAGGGTTGCAGCAGCTGGACTTGATTCAGCATATAACCATCCTTTTAGATATTTATCTTGGGTATTTTCTCATTCAGAAGAACAACAAAAAGCAATGATGAAACAACATGGTGATAATATAGAGAATATTTTTAATAGTCCTGAATATAAATCATTAATGCATGAAAATCATTATAAAAATATTTTAGCTGACCATAAGTATGATAATCAATATAAACATAGTTTTAAAGAAGTTAATTTTGGAGACGCAGATTATGCAGATGCTATTTATGATGGAATATTTAAATTAAGAATGGACCCTGTAACTAGAATGGTAGCTAAAGAAGGTGGAGTTACTCAGCCTCTTATTGAATGGTTCCTTACAAGTAATGAAAGAAAACGTTTACTAGAAAGAGGTGGGGAAGATTGGATTAAAGTTGCAAGAGATGATGAACATGCTATTGCTTATCTAAAATCTAGAGAAAACCATATTAGACAATTAACTGGACATCAATTAACTGAAGGTATTGATTATAAAAAATATTCTTATAAAGACCAAAAACAAAATAATATTAATGCATTAATAGATGCACAGTTAAGCCATAATGTTGATTCAGAATATATAGGTCATCAATTCCTAAGAGATGTTATTGCTGATGGAAAATTTAAAAAATATGATTCTGACGAATTTATTGATTTACTGTCTGAATCAGATGAGTTTGGTACATTAAAAGCAATATCTGCTGTAGATGAAGTAGCAATTAAAAAAGAAATACAAAAATATATTGATGCTTATGGTGATGAAATGGACTTTGGTACTATATTTAAAAAACATTTTGATAACGAAGTAACAGGAATAGCTAAATTAGAACAACAATGGGATAAAGGCGTAAATATCTTTTTTGAAAAATTAGTAGAAAAGAACTTGAATTATTTAAATAGAAGTGTTGTTTTCAAACAATATCGTTGGGAAAAGATTATGGATATGTGGCATTTATTCGATAAAGATTTAAGAAAAATATATATTGATGAAATAAAAGCTTCAGGTTTAGATGATATATTTCAAATAAATAAATCAGGATGGGATTTAGTAGATGCTCCAAAAGTAGGTACTAGATACAATAAATCAAATTATGAAGCAATCAATGATACTTCAAAAGCTTTTGGTTTAGCTGCAACAAAAGAGTTACTTTATGATGTAACTAAGAGACATAATATTTCTCATAAATTAAGAAACTTATTTCCATTCCCTGAAGTATGGTTTGAGTTATTAACTACATGGCCTAGGTTAATAGCTGAAAATCCTACAATAGTAAGAAAAGTTCAATTAGGTGTAAAAGGTGGAGCTGGAGCATCAGGATTAGGATATACAGGAGACGGTTTCTTTACAGAAGACCCTAATGGTTCAGGCGAACAAATGTTCGTATACCCATTTGGTGGTTGGATGTCTAACTTAATATTCGGTGAAGATTCAAATATTAAGATGTCTCCAAGAGGATTTGTAACTGGAGTAAACATATTAGGTCAAGGATTTGTTCCTGGTCCTACTCCAATGGCTGGATATGCTATTGATAAACTATTACCTGATAATGGTACTGGTGATGAATTAAGAAGTGTATTATATGGTGATTTCGGTCCTCCTACAGGCGATGGTTTCTTAGATTCAATTATGCCTGATAATGCTTCTTTAAATAAATTCTGGATAACTATAGGTGCAACACCATTTGGAAATCAAGCTGAAATAGATTCAGCAAGAGCAAGTACTTCAATTGAATTATTTAGGTTATTAAAAATGGAAGGTGCAGAAGATAGGTGGCTAAAAGATGGTACATTAGACCCTTATCTAGCAGAGATAGAATGGAAAGGTACTACTGCTGATAAGTTACCAGATAATGAATTAACTCCAGATATTATAGATACAGCATTACAGGGATATTGTAAAGATAAAACAAGTACATCATTTGCTTTAAGATTTTGTGCTCAATTTGTACTTCCTACTGGTTTCTCTCCTAGATATTATGCTGAAGATAAGAATGGAAAAATATGGGCTACACAGTTATTAGCAAAAGAATATCAGAACTTAGTTCAAAAACATGGTGGAGACCACGTAGCAGCATATGAGTCATTTGTAAGATTATACGGTTATCAACATGGTTGGTTAACAACTTCTAAGAGTACAAGTAAGTCAGGTAAGAAAGCTTATAGTGATAGAGTACTTTCATGGCAGAGAGATAATAAAAATATACTAACACATTTACCTAAGAGTTCTTTCTATGTTTTACCTGATAGTCCTTATGAAGAAAGAAATTATCAAAGAATTATTGAAGAGTATGAAATAGGAGAAAGAGAAGTATTAAGTCTAGAAGAGTTTAATAGAGCTGCTAACGATACTATAGGTTACTTTATGTACACAGCTTTTAAAGAAAAGTATGAATATTCTAATATGCCTGAAAATGAAAAGAATAAGTTATTCCGTATATATAGAACTGCATTAATACAAGAACTTCCAGGTTTTGAAGCTACAGGTGGTTTAAGAGTACCAGCTACTTCAAAAGAAATATTACTTGAGATGGTTAATAAATGGCCAAATATACCAGAAGTTAGAGAAACAGAAGCAGGGAAAGCTTTTGTTGATGAGTTCCTACCTAGATGGAAAGCTATGGAAAATGAATCTATTAGAATGTCTCCATCTGAAAGCCCTACATGGTGGTTGTCTAGTACTAATAATTTAGCTATTATGATGCGTGCAGATATGGCTAATTTTATTGAGCAAATAATACAGGAATCTCCTGATTTTGCACCTATTTGGACTAATATAATTAGTAGAATGTTTAGGGACGATTATGAAATGTATATGGTGAATGCTTAATGTCTGAAAATAATAAAGGTTATGAAAGAGGTTTAGCATTTAAAGAATGGATAGAAGAGTTTTTTTCTACAAAAGAAGGTGCTAATTTCTTTTATGAGAAGTATGGTTTAACACCTGAAGAATTACCTGAATATGGAGAACTAAGTTTAACTGATGATTTAGATGATTACGGTTTTAAGTTTATCAAAAAAGGTAATAAACCAACTCATGTTGTAGTTAGTGGTGTAAAGATACCTTTAAAAGAAATACCAGGATACTTAGATGCTTGGGATGAACCTATGGAAGTTGGATTTTGGGGAGCAGTTTTTGGTTTACCCCCAGATTGGGACCCAACTGAATTAGTTGAATCAGGGGAAGTCGTTATTGATGAAAGTCCAAAAGCAGAAGCAACAGTTGCTACAGGTGAAATTCAAGAAGAAATGGATGCTGAAGAAGCTGCAGACCCTGCATTTCAAGAATTAACAAAAGAAGAACCAGTAGACCCTGCATCTAGGTTTTATTCTCCAGAAGATTTTCAAGATAATACTATAGGTTTAGAAAGAGTAAATGACCAATTAAGCCAATGGGAACGATATTTAAATTACATTGTTAAAAATGGAATGACACCTGCAGAAGCATGGGCTAATGTTACAAATTCAGACCCTTCAAAGTTTGGTCAAATATATAAATGGGATGCTGAAGATAAAGTAAGAAAACCAGCTGTTCATTATCATGTAGATGAAGATGGTGTTGAACATTTTATTCCTATTCCTATAGCTGCTCAACCTGAACAACATATAGTTCCTGGTACATTTAATGATTTATTAAATAATGGATTAGGTCCAGATAAAATAGAACATTTAAAAGATGTTTTAATAATGTCTGGTGTAGCTAAAGAAGATGATTTTTATGGTGTTGGTGTAGTTGACTCTACTTTACAAACATTAATGGAAAATATTGTTGAAAAAGCTAATACTCAATATGGTCATATAAAATATAAAAGTGATGATTATTATAAATTAGTTAATAATTCTGGAAATTTATTTGGTTCTATTACTGACCGTTTAACTGACCAACAAAAATTTGAATGGGGATTAATAGGTGTAGTATTATCACAATATAAAGGATTAGAAAAGAAATCTGCTGAATTATCAGCTGCAGAAGCAGGTAAACAAGCTTTATTAGAGAAACCATTAATTTCAACTCAAGAAATGGCAGCTAATATTAACAGGTGGGTTAGAGAAGAAATTGGTGTAGATGCTACTGATGAACAAGTAAAAAAGTATACAGATGCTTGGATTTCTAATCATACAGAATACGGTAAGCAAATTGAGTATGCAAATAAAGTTGCATCTATAGGTATGGATGTAGAACATTATTTAATTGAATCAGGTAGAACTTTAAGTCTAGAAGAAGTAAAAGCTATGCAAGATGATGTTGGAGCTGGAGGAGATGTATTAACTGGAATAGTAGGTACTAGAGATAAAATACCAACAGTTACAGATGCATCTACAGCTACTTTTTATCAGATACAAGATGATTTATCTGCACAAAAAGATATGATTGAAGCAGGTAGAAAAAAAAGAACTAAGCAATCAAATATATTGCAAGCAATGGCAGGTAAATTTTAATGGCTGAAGAAAATAAAATACAACAATTTATAAATGCTATAAGAGCTGCAGATACTTTACCTGAAGGAGTTAAATCTGAATTAATAGAAAAATATGAATCTTTACCTAAAGATACAGTACTTGATGAAAAACATTTTAAAGCTTTAGAAGCATATGAAGATGGCATACTTAATATTGAAATATTTCAAGAATTGTTAAATGATTTAACACCAAGAGAAGTTGCAGCAACAGATGTTGCTCTTTTTGAAGAAATGAGTCCTGAAGTTCAAGTGAAAGCTTCAAAAGCAGCAGAAACTCCAGATGCTTTAAAACCATTATTTATACAAGCTGATAGTAAATCTACACATCCATTAGGAAAAAAATTATCTGCATTAAAAGCAATTTTTAAAGAAGGTCCTTATGCTGGAAAAAGCATAGAAGATGTATGGCAAAAAGAAATTAAAAAATCAGGTAAAAATAAACCTCCATCAAAAGAAAGTATCTTAGATGGTCAGTCTTTTGAACGAAGTAAAATAGAATATAGAAAACTTTGGGAAGAATGGTTTAAAGAAAATCCTGATGTATTTGAAGAAGCTTTAGAAGCTAGAAGAATAGGAGCAGAGTTTGTTGATACATTTGCTCAACCAGGTAGAGTAAGACAAGATGAGGCAATTTCTATTATTCTTGATAATGAATTAGCTGGACACACAAATCTTTTGGGTAAAGAACTATTTGATACTGGAATAGCTAGGCAACCAGATAAACCTAATCCAATTAGTACTAGAGTAGATATAGATGATACAGGTCCTGGTTTTTCAAGAAGTGGAAGTGATAAATGGCCAGTTAGAACAGGAGAGAATTATTTAGCTGCTGCTCAACAAGGAGGATTTACTGTAGATTTTTCATTACAAGAAATAGGTAGTGGTGCTACTAAAAAAGCAAATGGTTATCTAATTACACAAATTAAAAAAATACCAAAGTACGCTAATCTATCTCAAGAAAAAATACTTGATAAATTATATAAACAAATTCTTGTTAATCCAGATGGAACATTTGCTACTAATAAAGAAACAATAGAAGGAATAGCTAATGAAGTAAGAAAAGTTTTAAATAAAGGTGGAACAATAAATATTGCAGGTAGTAGAGCTCAAAGATTTGCTGGAAAAAATAAACAATTTCAAACAGACAAACTTTTTGGTCAATTTATGGAAATGGTTGAAGCTAGTGGAGAATTAATACCTGGTAGCGGCATTATTAGAAGTGGTGGTCAAAATGGTTTTGATTTATCTGCTTTAAGATATGCAAACAAATTTGGTTATCCCGCCAGAGTTCATTTTCCTAAAGATAGATTATTTATAGATTTAAATAATGTTACTAGAAAAGGTAATCATCCAGATGATATTTTTGAATTTCTAGAAGTAGTAAAGACTAATGAAGATGGTAGCTTTAATGATGCAGCATTAACTAAAAAAGCAGACAAGGTACCTGTAACACAGGGTAAAACAGCTCCTAAATTAGCTAAAGATGAAAGTGCTAGAATTAAAAGATTATCAAAAGAAATAGATGGTCTGTGGAATGCTCCAAAATCAGCTAAAGATGCTTGGTTCCTTAAGCAAACTAAAGCTGACCAAAATCTTATAAGAGAAATTGTATCTAAAAAAGAAACAAAAATAAAAGAACCTGCAGTACAACCTGATATTAAAGATGAAATACCTACTAGAAAAGCAGGAACAGTTTCTATTCAAGAGTTTTGGTTAAATAAAGCTTATCAAAATAAGATTCCAGTTGCATCAGTTGATGGAGTATCAGAATTTGTAAGGTATCTTCCATTAGGTATGAGAATATTAGAAAGTGAAATAAATCCTGCTAATAAAATTAATGGGATAGCAGCAACTACTGCTTTTGAACCTGTACATGTTTTAAATGGACACCAAACAGGTATATTACTTCAACAAAATATTGCAGATATTACTTATAATCCACAAGCTGTTATGGAAGAAGATGTTCCAACTTATCAAAGAACTAAACCTGGGCAAGAAGACCCTAGAACTAAAGAAGTATTAGAAGAAGGTTCAGCTAAAGTTCAAGGATTAATTAAAGAAGGAGATATTGTTACAGTAGGATTTGGTATTAATGAAGAAAAGAAAATTATAGATTATATTAAAGACTCTGCACAGAGTAGCGAGGCAGCAGTTGCAGGATTAGGTGAAAATTATGGTGTACCTGTAAAAGTTGTTAAAGCATTTCAATTACCTGAAAAAATAGATATTGATTTCATTGAAGCTAATCCAAAATTAGCACAAAGAATAGCACGTGGTTTAAATATAACTGAAGATGCATTAAAAGAAAGAATGCTTACTGGTAAGAATAATAAACAGGCTCCTTTTAAGAAGCAGAAATATGCTGGAGCTTGGTATTTTGAAATAGAAAAAATTGATTTAGATGACCCAAATTATAAATGGGAAGATGTAAGACCTATACATTTAGAAGCAGATATTAAAACTGATACTGCAATACAAAACTTTATGGGTCATAAGTATGGAATTAAGAATTTAAAGAAAGCAGGTGCTTTATTATTAAAAGCAGCACCGTTATTAGACTATGGTGAGTATGTATTTGGATTTGGTGCAGCAGGAGTTAATGCAGTTATTAGTCAAGTAGAAAAAGGTATTCTTGGTGTTACTGAACAATTTCCAAAATCTCGTATGATAACAAGAAGATTAGCTAGAGAAACTGCAGAAGAAGGTATCAGAAAAGGTTTATTACCTAAAGTAAGAGGTGGAATAGGTTCTATGGGTACTAGAGCAAAAGTAACAGCTGCTAGTGAAGGAATAAAATTAGGAAGAACAGATGTACCAGGTAAAGGTGCTAAAGGTTTAGTTAAAGGTGTAAAGCTTTATGAGAAATATAACTTCCTTTATGCAATGCTTAGTGGTTTAACATTGTCAGCTATTGAAACATTAGGAATTATATCAAGAGATTCATTTGGTGATAATAGTATTAGACAACAATTAGGTGGAGATTATGAAGAATGGGCAGAAAGTAATGGTATTTTAGATAAGATTGGACCTTGGCCTTTAATAAATAGCTTAGAACAAGCTGAAGCTGAAGGAATATTAGAAGATGGATTTACTGAAAATTATATTAATCAAACAAATAATAAATGGATGGGTGTAGTACACGAATTTTTAGGCACAGAACATTACGATAATATGGATAAAGTTAATGTTGTATGGCAACAAAAGAGAATGCCTAAAGGTTGGTTTACTGACCTTAATGATATATTCGGTGTTAATTCCGATAATGCATTAATGAACTTAGGAGTACTTCCTAGACCAGGATTAGCTCCTGCAATTAAAAGGTCTCCAGTAATAAGTGGTATTGAAGTACCTTTTGAGAATTGGTTTTTACCAAAAGTTGGTTTAGAAGATTGGGTTATACCTGATGAAGAACCAATATTAACAGAAGCAGATGAAGAAGAGTTCGCAAATCAAGTTGAACCATTTATACCTGCTACTGTTGATAACAATGCATGGCTTGGAAATGTAGCTAATATGAAGGATTATTAATGGAAGAAAATAAACCACAGATAATTAAAATTGTAGATGAAAATGGTGAATGGACTAATGATTTCTATGTAGTAGTAGATACTGGTGGTGTCAAGTTTGTATTTGAACCAACACAATCATATGAAGAAACACTTGAAATATATAAAGATGTTATAGAAATAGAAGAAACTGATTCAACTGAATTAGATTTTGAGAGAAGATTTATTGATGATGATTTATATGTGTACTGGGGAGAACTAGACCAATATACTGAGACTACACAAGATGTTATTAACAGTATTAAAACAGCTAGTGCTAATGAAACCTGGTGGCAAAATGAAGAATTTAGAGATGCTTATGTAGATATCTGGGAAAATAACTATGATTCAGTTAAAGATGAATTTGATAGTGATGGTTTCTTAACAGATTTAAGAAATTCCTCTGCAATTGGAGCAGCATTTGGTGAAGATGGTGTAACAAAAGAAACTTGGAATAGAAGTGTAGATGAAAGATTAGACCCAGAACAATATGGTTTAGATAGTGAATTAGCAACATCAGTAGTAATGGCAACTGCTATAAATGCTTTAGGTTCTACTGGTGCTCAAATAATTAATGAAAGTCCTAACTTAAAAAATGCTTTAGACTTATTAGCATATAAATTAAATGCAGGCCATTTTGGAGTAGTAGGTTCAGATAGTGCTAAGAGTGCATTAGCTATACAGATAGAAGCTTTAGTTGACCCTGATTCAAGAGCAGAAAATGGTGGATATTATACTTTAGATGATGAATTAGCAAAAGCTATTGATGGTATGCAAATACCAACAACTACTAAAAAACAAAGTGAAGTTCAAGATATTCTAGATAAATATGCACCTGCTCATTTACATGACCTATTTGATGTAGGTGATTTAGCTTCCAAAGTAAGAAGAAATCCTTTATATATAAAAGAGGTAGAAGAGATGGCTAAGAATGCTAGATTTGCTGAATATGGTATGTATGATAAAGATATAGAGTGGGCTGTAATTGAAGGAAAAGCTATTTCTTTAATAGAAAATGCTTGGGGAATAACTCCTCAAAGTGGTGATTCAGTATTAATTGATGTAATAAAAATGAATGATACTAATAAAGCTAATAAATATTTAAGAACTAAAGGACTAGAAACAGGTAATGAAAAGGTTACTAAAGATTATAAGACTGCTGTAGGACAAGCATATGGTGATGATATTGTCAGAGTACAGGGGTCATTGGAAGGTAGGTACACACCATAATGGTAATGGTATATAGGAAAGATTTCCTACAAGGTTATGAAATAAATGATGCTGAATTAGCTGATTTTCAAGCTAGTGGTTATACAACAAGTTATGAAGAAGCAGAAGCTGGTTCTAGAACACCAGGTGGTCAAAACTATACTGGAAATGTTGAAGACCAATCACAAGACCCTAATAGAACTTTAGATGAAGGAATACAACAAGCTAATTTATTATTTCAATTTATGCCTGAATCAGTAAGAAATGAATTTGCTAAACAATGGATAGAATACGGAGATACTAAACTAGCTCAAGCTGCAACTAGACAAACTGCTGCTTGGGATAAAGAATTTGGATATTTAAAAAGAGACGATGGCTCTTTTATTATGAGTGAGTTAGAAGCAGTAACAGCTAAAGCTGCATATAGAGAAACATTAGGAGAAATAGGTATTGCAGATACAAGTGAATTTGAAAATCAATTTGAAGCTTTAATTAAAGGTGAAGTTTCTGCTGATGAATTTCAACAAAGAATAGATACTGTTTGGGGTGCTGTTAAGAATAATATACCTCAAGTAGAACAATTATTTAGAGAAAGATATAATATTAATTCTGATACTCCAACTATATTTGCTGCATTAATTAATCCTGATATACAAGATAAATTATTAAGAGGAGATTTAGAGACTATTGCTATTGGTGCAGAAGCTAGAGCTGCTGGATTTAATAGAAGCTTTACTAGATTTGAATCACTAAGAAAAGCTGGTTTAACACAAGATAAAGCTAGACAAGTATATCAACAAGCTGATACTTTTCAGTCTATAGGAAGACAAACTGGTACTGGTTTTGATATAGCTACTGCTGAAGCTGCTGCTATAGGGGATATAGATGCACAAAAACAATTAAGTTTATTAGCAGCTGAAGGTGCTTCAATGTCTAGTGTTCAAACTGGAGCAGCAAAAAAAGATGGAAAAGTGAGTGGACTTTTAGAAAGTTAGTGTATAATAAAGATTAGCGTTGCGTGGTCCGCTTAATAGACCTGCATCAGCTTTCAAAGCCTGCGTAGAAAGCTTGTATAAAAACCGCAGAGTAAGGACTTAGGGAGTTAGTTACCCAGCCCGAAAGTCAAGTGTAAGGGTAACACCGCGGCTAAGTTCCACAGGCTTAGTCTGATAGGTAAACACTGTGAGGAGGTACGATATGGACGAATTTGAAGGTCTCGATAATTCGGGAGCTAAAGCAATGCGTGAAACCATTGATAGAAAGAACGAAGAGATAGCTAAGTTACAGGCTGAACTCTCTGGTCATAAGGATGAAAAACTTAATGATGCTGTAAAAGGTATTGGTTTAAATCCTGAAAATGGTTTTGGTAAAGCTTTGAAACAAGTGTATGACGGAGATGTAACAATAGAAGCCGTCAGCGAGTTTGCTAAGACAGAGTATGGTTATGAACCTACTGGTCAAGTTCAGGAAATTACACAATCTGAACAACAACCTGTAATAAATGATGATGCAAGGTCTAGAGTACAAGCACTTGATGCAAATTCTGTAAGTGACGTATCTGATGATGACGTTCTGGCTCAACTACAGAACATAGTTGCTAAAGGTAGTACTAAAGATGCTATCCGTGCAAAACTTACTCTGATGGAAGACGAAAAGAACGCCACATAATAAATTAAGTACAAGCTAAACAACTAAATACGGAGGTATATTATGGCAAGCATAAGCTTGACAAATAGTACAATTTACTCCCAGAAT
>CEOH01020210.1_pt1 | contig 14733 bp, 18 predicted proteins | sample 530311 | NCBI WGS metagenome assembly CEOH01 (sample SAMEA2619923, study PRJEB7988) | marine metagenome | biome: marine biome (ENVO:00000447); feature: deep chlorophyll maximum layer (ENVO:xxxxxxxx); material: "saline water (ENVO:00002010), including plankton (ENVO:xxxxxxxx)" | depth 60 m
ACTTAGCTTAGCGTTTGGAGCGTTAACATCTTATAAACGAGATGGAGCGAGTGGCATGCCGGTTGAAGCCAGGCTCGTGATTGCGTAAGCGTAACCCAGAATGCAGACCTGCGATAACCCGCAGTTAGGCCGAGGGGGATAGGCCGTGTCAGAAGCGGGATGTTGGGTGACCCGCTTCATTTATACCTCCTTAGCTCAGTTGGTAGAGCACGCGGCTTTTAACCGCTAGGTCGTCCGTTCGAACCGGACAGGGGGTAAGTTATTTGAGGGCCTCTAGCTCAATAGGTTAGAGCATCCGGCTCATAACCGGCAGGTTCGGGGTTCAAGTCCCCGGAGGCCCACCATTCAAAAAGGAGATTGTCGTGATTCGACTTTCAAGAAAGCTGCCGAGACAAATTGCTATTGCTGTGTCCGGTGGTTGTGATTCAATGGCAGCTTTAGATTTTTTACGCAAGTCACACGATGTGCGTGTTCTGCACTATAATCACGGGACAGATTATTCTGACAAGGCAGAGGTTCTAGTTCGAAAGTACTGTATAGAAAAAGATATCCCAATTACTGTGGGAAAAAACTGGGATGAACCTCCAAAGGGTGTTTCTTTAGAAGACTTTTGGAGAGTGAAGAGATATGATTTTTTTGAAGATTCTCGAGAAAATCTGCCAGTAATTACATGTCATCACTTGGATGACGTTGCTGAGACTTGGATTTTTACTTCACTGCACGGTACTTCGTATTTGATCCCAGAGACTAGAGATTGTTATATTCGACCTTTTTTGCAAACCAGAAAAGCAATTTTTGAAGATTGGTGTGCAAGAAAGAACGTATCTTATGTTGAAGATCCCAGTAACTCTGATACTCGATTTATGAGAAATTTTATTAGACACGAATTGCTACCAAAATCTTTGATCGTGAATCCAGGAATTCATAAAATGCTTAGGAAAAAACTTAGCTGGGTTAACAATGGCGGCAAAAAGGATTAAACTATGACAGTAGAATAAGACAGTGGTGTCTATATGATGAACAATAATAAGTCCATAACCGGACTAGGTGAAAAATGATCTTAGTATTATCTAGTAACCATTTTTTTGCGGGTGTAACTCAATTGGTAGAGTGTCAGCCTTCCAAGCTGAATGTTGTGGGTTCGAGACCCATCACCCGCTCCACACGGAGACAGCGAGATGAGTCGTCCTAAAACTATTTTTTGTGATATTGATGGCACGCTTGTAACACATATGAAACCAAGTACAGCTGCATCTTCTCATAGCAAAATGACGCTCCTAAAAGGAACTATTGAAAAGCTGAATGAGTGGGATCGCAAAGGGTATAATATAATCCTGGTGACAGGCCGAAAGGAGTGTATGCGAAAGCAGACAGTTGAACAATTGTCTGATGCGGGCATAATATACGATCAGCTTGTCATGGGCATCGGCGGCGGATCCAGAATTCTCATCAATGATTTCAAAAAAGATTCTGATATTCCTACGGCGTATGCCTACTGTGTTACTAGAAATAAAGGAATAGAAGAAATAGATGTCTAGAGAAGTAAAAATCAAGAAAGAAGTTTCATCAACAGCAAAAAGCATTGATAGAGAAGACTTTCGAACTTTAATTGTCTATCCCAACTTGAGCATGATGTTGACACCTTCTTATGCTATAGGCTTGTGGACAGCAATTCTCAAAGAACAAAAATATAATGTGGATCTTTTTGACTGCACACCTTATATGCCAACTTATGAGTTTGTCGGAAAAGCAGACGATGAAAATGTAAAAGAAGCAATGGACGAATCAGCTAGTGCTACGCGTGCAAACAAGCTCATGGCCAGCAGAAAGTTTGATCCAATAAAGCTATTTGGCAATCCAAAGACAGACTTGTTAGGAGATTTTACCCAGAAGCTTGAAGAGTTTGACCCACATGTAGTTATTGTTTCTACGCTGGTCGAGGATACATGGCCTCAAGTGCAAGACTTGATGTCTGTTGTTTCAAAATATCCAAACATTAAATCGATCATAGGTGGGGTTTTTCCAACAATGGCACCGAATGATGTAATTTCTGATCCTAACGTGCAATGCATAGCATCGGGTGAAGGAGAGCACATTATACCTGAATTTTGTGAGTCTGTGCGAAACTCTACATCTCTGCTCGATATCAAAGGAACCCGGGCAAAAGATAAAGATGGAAAAATCATAATCAACGGACCCAGACCTCTGGTAAATGTCAATGACATAATTCCAGATTTTTCTTTGTTCGATGAAAGACGTTTTCTTAGGCCTCTCGGTGCTAAGATTTGGAAGGCAATTCCAATTGAAACTTACAGAGGCTGCCCATACCAGTGCACGTTTTGTAATTCTCCCATCCAGAGTGTCCTTGCAAAAGAAAAAAAGCAGGGCGTATACACAAGACGAAAAAGTATCGATACAGTTCGACGAGAGCTAGAATCGATGGTTGAGAAGTACAATCCTAATTTTCTGTATATTAATGATGATGCTTTTATGGCCCGCCCAAAAAGCGAACTAAAAGAATTTGCTGAGATGTACAAAGACTTTCGGCTTCCTTTCTGGTGCCAGACTCGGTTTGAAGATATTGATGAAGATAAGATAGGATGGCTTCGTGAAGTAGGTTTGTATCGAATGTCTTTTGGGCTGGAGCATGGTAATGAAGAGTTTCGAAGAAAAAGACTTTATCGTAGAATCAAAAACGAAACTATGATTGAAAAGGCTAAGATTTTAGGAAATTTCAAATTGCCCTACTCAGTTAACACAATTATCGGAATGCCCTACGAGACAAGAGAGTTGGTTCTTGATACCATCAATCTTGTAAGGGACATCGAAACTTTTGATTCTATCGCAGTCAATATATTTGCACCCTATAGAGGAACAGTGTTACGACAGAAAGCGATAGAAGAAGGATGGTTAGACCCGAATCTTCAAGCGACTTCTTTCATAGAAAAGTCTATTTTGAGAATGCCAAAACCATACCTTCAGCCTGATGAAATGTTGGGAATTCAACGGGTCTTTCCTCTTTACGTCACACTGCCCAAGTCATACCATAAGGACATTAAAAGAGCAGAAAAGTTCGACGACGTGGGAAATAAGATATTTGAAGAATTGTCAGAAAAATACTATATTGACAAGTACGGTACAAGCGAAGCCGAAAGAATGCTAACCTACGCAGGATAGCATCTCGGTTCATAAAAAGGAAAACTATGAATTTAGAAGATATTGCGAGATCTTATTTTACTGCATTTGAACAAAAGCAACTAGAAACGCTGGGGGATATGTTTCATGAAAATGTCTCTCTCAAAGATTGGAACATTTCTGTGTCTGGAAAGCAGGATGTTTTGGGAGCAAACGACGAAATCTTCAAGTCAGTCAATTCTCTGCGGGTCAACGTAGACAATCTACATGTCAATGATATGACAGTAATAGCAGAACTTTCTATTTTTGCAAATGACGACCCGGTCTTGCCTGTTGTTGACATTATTACATTCTCTGGAGAAAAAGAAGATCTAAAGATAGCATCAATTGTGGCATATAGGGGAAACTAGATGGAAAAGACAGAGAGGCCATGGGGTATCTATGAAGTTCTTTTGGACGATGAAAATTGTAAAGTAAAAAAAATTACTGTGAAGCCCGGGCAAAGCCCAAGCTATCAATTTCATCACAAGCGAGCTGAGGACTGGATAATAGTTTCGGGCGCCGGCGAAGTGTTTTTAGACGGCAAGCCTTTGACAGTTTCCGGAGGTGATCGAGTTCACGTTCCCGTTATGTCTAAACACACAATCAAAAATTGTGGTAGTGAAGATTTGGTGTTCATTGAAGTTCAAACGGGATCTTACTTTGGCGAGGACGATATCGTCCGCCTAAAAGACAAATATGGCAGAGCATAAAGTACTAATAACGACCAGCGGCTTAGGGAGTCGCTTAGGTAGCTTGACAGACTTTACTAACAAGTCACTTGTAAGAGTGGGAGACAAACCTGCACTATCACACATAATTGAGAATTATCCTTCTGGTACAAAATTTGTGATAACCATAGGACATTATGGTTATCACGTGAAAGAGTTTTTGGAGTTGACTTATCCTGGTGCTAGTTTTGAATTTGTAGAAGTCGAAAATTATAAGGGTGAAAACTCTAGCCTTCTTCATTCAATGAACGTCGCCAGGCCGAAATTGCAGTGCCCTTTTATTTTTCATGTTTGCGACTCAGTCATACTCGACAAGATACCTGACCCTTCATATAACTGGATCGGTACTGCAAAATCAGAAACTTCTGAGCAGTATAGAACTATCAATGTTTCACCTGATCAACACCTTATCAAGATCAATGAAAAGGGAGAAATTAATTACGATTACGCCTATCCGGGCTTGGCTGGAATTAAAGACTTCGAAATATTCTGGAGATGTCTAGATAGAATAGTAGCTACGTCGGACAAGGCAAGTGCTAAAAGTCTTTCGGATTGCCATGTTTTGCAGATGATGTCAGACCAGGAAAATATTCAATTTGACACAGTATTAGTAGACGAATGGTATGATATCGGCGAGCCTTTCGCTTTGTCAAAAACCAGAGAGAAAATGTCCTCTTCGATAGAAGTCTTGGACAAAATTCAGGAAAACATTTATATTGTAAATAATCACGTCGTCAAGTTTTTTCATGATGAGACGCTTATTAGTAAACGTGTAGAAAGGGCAACTTCTTTGTCTGGGTTGGTACCTAGAATAGCTGCATCTTCTAGACATTTTTTCAAATATAGATACGTCCCAGGAGACCTCTTTGCTGATTCTGTCACACCTGATAAAATGTCACTATTTTTAGACTGGGTTTCACAAAACATGTGGAACCCGGGTAAGAGTAACGAAGACATATCTGCAGACTGTCATAAGTTTTATTTTGAAAAAACTAAAAAGAGGATACAGCTTCATTTAGGGGATCTGTCTGATAAAGCATCAATTATCAACGGAAAGAAAATCCCGCCTGTACAAGAGATGTTGTCTTCAATAGATTGGGAATGGCTTTGTAATGGCATAGCTACTACAATACATGGCGATCTGATTCTTGACAACGTCATCGAAACAGAAACAGATTTTGTTCTAATAGACTGGCGTCAAGATTTTGCAGGAAGATTAGATGTGGGTGATGTGTACTATGATCTTGCAAAACTAAATCACAATCTTGTCTTCAATCATGAGCTAGTCAATCAAAGTCACTACATACTGCAACCTCGAAAAGTAGGTTATGAGTGTGACATTTTATGCAGAAAAAATCTAATTGATTGTCAAGAAGTTTTACACAGTTTCGTAACGTCACACGGGTATGATTTAGACAAGGTTAAGATGCTTACATCTTTGATATGGATTAATATGTCTCCACTTCATGAGCACCCACTTGATAAGTTTTTGTTTAATTTCGGCAAGTACAATCTGTTTCGAAGCCTGGAGAAAAGAGGTGATCTATGAAAATACCAAGATTGTTTGTGGGCCCCATGTCTCAAGAGATAGTTGACATAGTAATAGAATACTCCAAAGAAAAAAGCTCGCTAGGTTTGATTCCGTCTAGGCGGCAAATTGAAAATACCGGTGGGTACGTCAATAGTTGGACGACAGGTGATTTTTCTCAATATGTTAAAGAGAAAAGTGATGCTGTTTGCTTAGTTAGAGATCATGGTGGGCCCGGTCAAGGGTCAGAGCATGATGACGGTCTAGACAGCCTAAAAAACGATATTGAAAGCAAATTTGACATGCTTCACATCGATCCATGGAAGACGTGCAGCACTGTTGAAGAGGGCGTTCGAAAAACTGAAGAGTTAATTTCTTACTGCATGAATCTAGACGATAATATTCTATTTGAAGTAGGTACCGAAGAGTCAATTTTTCCGTATACAGCTGAAGACTTAGATTTTATTTTGTCATCTCTTCAAAAAAGCATGGGTAGAGAATTTGACCGTGTAAAGTTCGGCGTAATACAGTCAGGCGTAAAAATAAGTGGCACGTCCAACGTTGGAAATTTTGATCCGGCCAGGCTTGAAGACATGGTGGAGATTACAAAAAAGCACGGCATTCTTTCCAAAGAGCACAACGGGGATTACTTGTCAAGGGCACAAATACAAAAAAGAGCCTCGCTAGGCTTAGACTCTATTAACATAGCGCCTGAGTTTGGTGTCACACAAACCCGACTTCTTCTGGAGCATGGGATTAGATTTGATGATGCTCTTCGAACATGCAAAAAAGTCAATAAATTTTCCAAGTGGATTCCTGAAGAGCACAAAAGTTCGCCACCTGAAAGAATGATTGTAGAAGTATCAGGTCATTATTGCTTCACCGAAGAGCCCTTTAGATCTCTGCTGGGGTCTGTTAGAGAAGCACTTGCAAAAAAACTCTTCAGTAGATTTGACGAGATAAGGGGAGCGTGGGAATGAAGAAAAAATTTGCCGTTTGTTTTTCGGGTTATCCCAGATTTGTCAGAAGAGTGTTTGACAATATAAAAGAAAACTTCTTAGATGGTTTAGGAAGTTATGACATTTATGCTAACTTACAGTGGGACAAAGACTGGAAAAACACACAAGTTCACCATGAGTACAATGATACATTTGAAACAAATGAGCTAGAAGATTTTGTTGAGCTTTACAAGCCCTGTAACTTGGTCAAACTAGAAGTAAATGATCCGCTTGTGTTTGATGTTTCAAACTATAACAAGCTTTCTATAGAGCGAGATATGCCTATAACTCTAGAGAAGTCGAGAGATATCTATTACCGAGTCAAGTCACAATACCAGGGCATTGCAGATTGTGCTAGAATGGTTGAAAATCCTAGCGACTATGAGTATTTTGTTCGTATGCGAACAGACTTAGTTTTTAAGTCAAAGCTTGATCTCAATAATCTCCAAACATCTGTAGTTTTGAATCAAAATGGTTATGTTGCGGGTGCAGATAGGCACTGTTCTGATTGGTTCTTTATAACACCAACAAGTCAGCTACAATTTTATGATGACCTTGCCAATGTAGAAAAACATTTTATGCATGGGATAATTCACGTACACAGACTGGTCGAAAATGTTGGTAGGCCATATGGAATGAAGTACTGCGAATTTGATGTAGGGACACCCAGTACGACACAGCTTTGCGATCAGGTCTTCAAAAGCAAAAAATAGACTTCTATATGCTCAAAGAGCAAAGCTGGTCGTTGACTCTTTGTATGAGCGCAGCGTGATCAACGGACCACCCAGTATACTTGTCTCCCAAGTGATCTGGGTCACCATCTGTTCCTTTTTGACTCCAAATTGCTATATGCACTAGTTCGTGGACAAATGCAGTTTCACATACAGGAACATTATGACCAGGCCTAACCCAAATCATACCAGAAGTGAGAGCAGCTCCTGCAAGTGCTGCCTCATATCTAAGTTTTCCTGACATGTCGTGTGCTGTTGCTCTTTTGTCCAGCTGAGACCACTCTATTAGAAGCGTGTTGAGTGCCATCCACACGCTATTTGAAGAGTCGCCAAATGTGTGTTGCCATTCTTTGTAGAAAAAAATCATTGCAATAGTGACTGCTTCTCTTTCGTGTCGATCACATTCACTGACTATTTGCCATGCATTTGAAAACACAGGAAGCTTTATCATTTGTGGACCTGATTTCCATGGATCACATTCGCCTAGCTGTGAATTTTGTCTTACAGAAGATTTTTTGGGCGACCAAGTACTGCCAATACATGATACCGCAATTGTAAAAATAAAGATAGAGAATACAATGAAGAAGCGTGATTTAACATATGCTTTCACATGTCTAAGTATTAGATAAAGTTTGTTGGGGCCTCTAGCTCAACAGGAAGAGTATCGGTCTTTTAATCCGTGGGTTCTGGGTTCAAGTCCCAGGTGGCTCACCAACAAATGAATTTTTGTGTTTAAAGTGCTATACTAACAAATACGATGGAGAAACATATGATTGCAGTGCGACTATTTCTTCGCGCAGTATTAGGAGTTGCAATTGGTCTAGCGGTATGGTGGACATTTTCGGCGATAGCTGACCTATCATTATCCCCACCAATTCATCCTTGAGGCGGATAAAAATGAACGATGAAACAAGGTCCATACTTTTGGATTTGATTGATTATTATAATACTATGGGAACCGAAAAAGATCCCGGAATTTGTGTCTTTGAAGATATTGTCAAACGTGCTTCAAAATTATTGTCGCGCAATCAAAGCACTGGAACTGTTCGAATAGATCCTTTTGATATGTGTAATGCACCCATCAAGTCTGAAGAAGAGTGGTAATGAAAAGCTGCCAGACAGTTTTGTTTGATATGGACGGAACTCTCACGCCAGTGAGAAAAGCCATCACAGATGAGATGATACACGCGCTAAAAGATTTAACTGATCTGCGCAATGTTAGCGTGGCGATAGTTACAGGCTCAGGTATCGATTACGTAACCAAGCAATGCAGCTTCTTGTGGCAATCAGGGATCATTCACAGCCTAGATGATATCGTTCTAATGCCCTGTAACGGTACACAAATTTACAAGTGGTGTGACGACGAGCGTGACTTCATAGAGGTACAGACAGCGTCTATGATTCAAAAAGTTGGAAAGAAAAAGTATCGTCTTCTTATTAGACAGCTGCTATACCTTCAGCTCGCTCTTTTAGCAAAGCATGATGTTCCTCTAACGGGGGAGTTTATAAGCTATAGAAAATCTTTGCTAAACTGGTGTCCCATCGGAAGAAATTCAGGCGACAAAGAGCGAAGTATTTTTTTAGATCTGGACAAGTCAGCAAACATAAGAGACCAATTCATAGAACTGGTTAGAGAATTTTGTGAGAAAGAAAAAATAGATGTAACATGTGCTCTGGGCGGGCAAACATCAATTGATATCTACCCTAGCGGCTGGGATAAAACCTATGCTTTAAAATACTTTGAAGGGAAAAAGTGTTGGTTTGTAGGGGATAAGTGTACAGGTTCCGGAAATGACAAAAAAATTTATGATGCTTTGAAAAAATTTGACAGAGCATATCAAACTTCATGCCCTGAAGCGACAATTGACATAATTCATCACGAAATAATTCCAAAAATAAAAAGGGACATATGCTAAAGACAACTTTAAAGTTTACAGCAGCATTTTTTGCCGTGTGTGTAGTGACCTCATATTTTACTATGACACATTTTTTGGGAGACGATGTAATGTGAAAGTGCCACTGTAGCTCAGCTGGTAGAGCAGCTGATTTGTAATCAGCAGGTCGGAGGTTCGAGTCCTCTCAGTGGCTCCAAACTAAGTTTTAATGACAGGAAAATAGACAAAATGATACTAGACAGCCCAAATCTTTTTGAAAATGAATTCGCCTCGATGGCAGATTATAACAATAGAGACGTTACTTTAACAGCTCATGTTGATAAGAGTATTCAGCAAGCGTGTGCCAATGACTCTAAGTTGCCCAAGAGTCTTGCATACGATTCAGTAGTGGAGGCACATATCGACACACCCAATAAGCTGATAGGATTTTCAGGCTACCAATTTCGTCATATGATGAATAATATTTGCAGTCTTCCAAGTGCAAATTACTTGGAAGTGGGTACTTATATGGGGTCTACTTTGGTGTCAGCTGTCTTAGGAAACGAAGGCACACTTTCTTCTGTTCACGCAATTGATAATTTTAGCGAGTTTTCGGAGTCGACCAACCCTAGGGCCAGTTTTTTGCAGAACATAGAAAGATTTTTACCAAATGCAGATATTCAATTTTACGAAGAAGACTGTTTTCAGTTTGATGTCAGAAAGCTTCCAAAAATAGATGTATTTTTTTATGACGGAGAACACTCAGAAGAATCTCAAAGAAATGCTTTCGTACATTTTTATCCTGCGTTTGCAGATACATTTATTGCTGTTATTGATGATTGGGAGCAAGAGCCTGTTCGAAGAGGGACACGAAGTGCATGGGAAGATCTTGGGTTTGACATTGTTTCATCACGAGCAATTATTCCAGGAAAGCGGCCCACTCCGTTCGAAACTCCTTCACTCCAGTGGTGGAACGGCACACACATTGCTGTGCTACGTAAAAGAGTTTCTGGCGTCTAAATTGTAAAGTTCTTGTTTTTTGTATATGATTAATCACATGAAATTAGAAAAAAATTTTTTATTATCTGAGTTTAAGTGTAAAGACGGGACTAATGTACCAGAAGAGCTAATGGACAATGTATGTTTTTTGGCAAAAAATCTACAGGTTCTTAGAGATTATATTGGCAAGCCAATTCGAATTATTTCTGGGTATCGCTCTCCAAAATACAACAGAAGAATAGGCGGCGCAAGAAAAAGTCAGCACATGCGTGCAAAAGCTGCCGACATTAAGATAAAGGGAATGACACCTAAAGAAGTCAAGGAAGTCATTGTCAGCCTAATAAAGGAGGGCAAAATGGCCAAGGGTGGCATAGGGCTTTATAGAACTTTTACACACTATGACACACGAGGGTGGAATGCAAGATGGTACGGCTCAGGAGTCAAGGATGATAATTAAATTCACTGAAAGTCTATCATTTTCAGTGTTTGCTTTGCGGAGTATTATGTGAATCTTTAGTGTGCCGCAACGCACTAAAGACGTGTCCGAGCACGACGGTAATGGCGAAGACAACTTGGATTTTGTCAGCCCGCTAGCACATGAGTGTATTAGGTAAAGGTCAATGAGACCTAGGTGAAGTTTCGGATGTGCCTGAAACGGTAACCCTTTGATTCTTTTTGCAGGACATCTCCTCGAGGTGTTGCTTTTACTTTAAAACCAGTAAAATTTCCACCTAGGATGGGCTTTACACGAGCTTTTATTGCTGCAATATTGGGACTACTATCTTCATACACAATGACTCTTTCATATCCTCTTTCACTGATCAGCCTTTCAACTTCATCTGCTTTTCTTTCAGGGTCAGCTGATCCTATGGCGAGGACTTCGACAGGCGGCATTCCAAAGTTTTGTAATACTTCTTCGACAGGTTCTGGGTGTGTTCGAGCTGTGAGTATCACTACGTTTCTAATGCCCTGACTACCCACAGATCTTTGAAGCTTTTCAGTGGATTTTTCAATAGGTACTGGATCTGGTGGATATACATGAAACTGCTCATAGTCAAATTCTTCATCCTCTTTAGGCACATATGTCGCGTATTCATGAGAGCTCAAATAACGCTTTGGTTTACCTGGGCGATGAACCCCTATCATCGCTCCGCTTCGAAATAGCGTGTCATCGAAATCAAATATTACAAGTGTCTTCATTAGCAAGCCTTGTTCATAAATATCTTAGTGAACATCGATGCATGATTTACTATAGTAAAATTACAAAGCAAAGTGCTTTGTGAAACCCATTACAACACACACACACAAGGAGGAAAAAATGGGTGATTCAAATAAGAGCGGATATGAGCTTAGAAGTGACTTGCTAGGAATGGCAATTGGGATTCTTGAATCTCGAAACGCGCGCCAATTTGACAATGAATGTCTAAAGCCAGAAGGACAGCGAATGCCTGTCAATCCATACGCAACTGAAGACGTTTTGATTGTTGCGGAAAAGCTCTACGATTTTGTTCAAAAAAGGGCGTAGCATATGCGATTAGACTGCACTGACTGTCTTAATTTTTTATCATCGTTACCAGATGATTCTGTCGATCTTATTATCGCAGATCCACCGTATTATCGTACGATAAAAGACTACTGGGACAACCAGTGGATGTCTGAAAAGCATTATTTGTCTTGGTGCGAGAAATGGGTCAAAGAAGCGGCTCGTGTTCTCGCACCAGGGCGATGTCTTTACGTGTGGGGCACAACTAAATCTGATACATTTTTACGTCTCAAACTAGACGTCCTTAACAATCAAGATGATCTCTTTTACCAGAATTGGATTATATGGTCTTATGACTGGGGTGGTCGAACAAAAAAGACATTTCCAAGAAAGCATGAAGATTTATTGATGTACTCTAAGGGTAAGGAATTTCCCTTCAATGCAGACGAAGTGCGCATACCCTACAAGATGAAATCAAATGTTCGAAAGGGCGCACAAAACAATCCTTTAGGAAAAATTCCTACTGATGTTTGGTATAAAAATAATCACACCACATCAAAGGAGTATGCTGGTTGGCACTCCACACAAAAGCCTATTGAGCTTCTCGAGAGAATTGTTTTAGCCAATACTTCACCCGGTGACACAGTTCTAGATTTCTTTTCAGGATCAGGTAGCACAGCAGTTGCTGCTCTTAGAAATGGAAGGAAATTTGTAGGGTGTGAATTTGACAAGAATTATCATAGAAAATCTCTAGACAGGATAAAGAAGCTGACCTAGGGCATAAGATACTTATTTTTGTGCATGATATTTCTGTTGTAAGTGAACAGAGAGAAAAGCGGGGATTTTGCCCGGGATGCTTTGGATGCTCTGTTCCGTGCAGATTAGACACGGAGGTAATAATGTCTTATGTAATGCGTAAGGGAGACAAAGGTCAAGAGATCCAACGTCTTCAGCGTTCATTATCAATCACACCTGATGGTGATTTTGGCCCTAAAACAGAAGCAGCTGTAAAGCTGTATCAAACATACAATTCTTTGGCCGTCGATGGTATAGCAGGCCCAAAAACATTAGGAAAAATGGGAATTCCTGTTCTGATGGGAATTGATGTATCAGCGTGGAATGGAAAAATTGACTGGGCAGGAGTAAAGGCTGCAGGCGTTGAGTATGCATGGGTTAAAGTGACTGAAGGAAGAACCCACACAAACAAGCCACATAAAAGAAATATTGATGGGTGTCATAGCAATGATATCGCAGTCGGTGGCTATCATTTTGGACGGCCTGACACGGGCATTGATAGCGGTATTCGAAAAGATGCAATTGCAGAAGCACAACATTTTTTATCTAAGCTTGAACCTCTTTTGCAGCCAGGAGATCTAATTCCTGTCTTAGATGTCGAAGCAGGAATGAAAACAGACGATCAGCATAACGTTGACTGGAGTTTAGCGTGGCTTGAATATGTTGAGTCTGAAATTGGATCAAAGCCCATGATCTATACAGCAAGATGGGCGGTCAATCTTTATTTGGCGAAAGCATCAAAGTCATCTCTAAAAGAGCTGGCTGAGTATCCTGTATGGTGGGCTAGTTACAACGAGGGTGTTGACCCAAAAAGAAAGCCTACAAAAATATGGAACTCCTGGGATGTCTGGCAGTGGACGAGTCACGGCGAAGTCCCTGGCATTAAAGGTCGCTGCGATAAAAATTGGATGGCAGGCGGTACACTGGATTCTTTGCGCATCTAAAAGTGTGTGCCTCTTAAGATTTCCTTTATTACGAAAAATTTTTGAGTATTACAATGTAGGAAATGTAAGAGGAGACATGATTCTTTATGAAAAGTTCGATCCGAGCTAAAAAATCTTTTCTTGAGAGGGCACTTTCCCACGAAGGCGCATCTCAATTAAAAACTGGAGCGCTTGTAGTAACTACGGGAAAGTATACAGGCAGATGCCCAACTGCTAAGTTCTTTGTATGCGATCCACTCGATGAGAAGGCGTCCCTAATTGATTGGGAAAACAATCAAAGAGTGACACAGGCTTATTTTCTTGACACTAAGGAAAGAATTCTTCGTTATTTGAGCGATAAAAATGTCACCACACAATTTTTGCAAGCTGGGTGGGATTCGAACTATGCTCTTTCACTAGAGGTGACCACAGAGCTTTCATGGCAGGCACTTTTTGCGAATAACATGTTTGTATGCAAAGAAAACAAAGATGAATCTTGTGACTGGACTCTTTACTGTGCTCCCGGTGCACAGGAAGATCCTAGGGTTCTTATCAACTTGGATAGCCAAGAAATACTCATCACAGGAACATACTACGCAGGTGAAATTAAGAAGTCTGTGTTTACTGTCTTGAACTATTTGTTGCCGCAAAAAAATGTTCTTCCAATGCACTGCTCTGTCAACACAGCAAAAGATGGAAGTCGACCCGCAGTATTTTTTGGCTTGTCTGGCACAGGAAAAACGACACTTTCGTCTGATGAGGAGAGACTTCTAATCGGCGACGACGAGCATGGCTGGTCTCCTGATGGTCTTTTTAATTTTGAGGGCGGTTGTTATGCTAAGGTGATTAATCTTTCTAAAGAAGCTGAGCCACAAATTTGGAATGCGTGCCAGCAAGAAGGATCGATTTTAGAAAATGTTATTGTCAAAGATGGCGTTCCAGATTTTTCAGATTCTCAAATTACAGAAAACACAAGGTCTTCATACGATATTTCTCTAATTACTGGTGCATCTAAAACAGGTGTCTGTGCTCATCCTGAAAATGTGATATTCCTAACGTGTGATGCATTTGGTGTGCTTCCTCCGGTTTCTAGGTTAACAAGAGAACAAGCAGTTCAGCACTTTAAGATGGGATACACAGCTAAAGTTGCAGGAACTGAATCCGGAATTGTTGAACCCCAGGCAACATTTTCGCACTGCTTTGGTGCACCTTTTATGCCTATGCATGTAGATGCATATGCAAACCTTTTAGAGAAGAAAATACTTGATCACAACGTAGACTGTTGGCTTGTCAATACAGGGTGGTCAGGAGGTGGGTACGGAGTGGGTACAAGAATGCCAATAAGCGTCTCTCGAAAGATAATCAGAGAGATAGTGTCCGGACGCCTTACAAAAAAATGGTTTATAACACACTTGTTGACAGGGCTTTCCATACCGAACAGCTTTGACTCCGAGGTAGATCAGTATTTGTGTCCTGAGCGTCGATGGAAGACTTTTG
>CEOH01024953.1_pt1 | contig 14606 bp, 13 predicted proteins | sample 530311 | NCBI WGS metagenome assembly CEOH01 (sample SAMEA2619923, study PRJEB7988) | marine metagenome | biome: marine biome (ENVO:00000447); feature: deep chlorophyll maximum layer (ENVO:xxxxxxxx); material: "saline water (ENVO:00002010), including plankton (ENVO:xxxxxxxx)" | depth 60 m
CCCATAAGCCTACTACGCTGCCGTATTTATAATAACGCCATGTATTCCAGTATTAGCTGTGCCGTAAGATACATTTATAACTGCATCTGTGCTTGTTGCTTCAACCATTTTAATCTCAGCCAAAGTATCTGCTCCATAAACAGTAAAAGCATCACCTGCACTAACTAGCACACCTTCAGCAGTTGCTGGGTCTGTGCCATCTATTCTGTACCTTATTGCTGCTGTTTCAACTTTAATCTGTGCAAAGTTCACATCATTGGGTACTGTAAGTGATCTTACTGTAGCATCAACAGTTAATTTTTGATGTCCAAATGCCATGTTTCTCCTTATTCAGAATCTTCGGTAGTTTTTTCTTCTACAGTTTCTTCTTCCACCTTTTCTTCCTTTTTTTTCTTGGAAGATTTTTTCTTAGGTTCTTCTTCAAATTTAAATTCAGCCATTTTACTCCTTCATAGTAGGAGAGGTAAATGAAAAGGCTATTTAAACCTTAGTACCATGTACTAAAACCTCTCCTACTATTATCAAACTAATTATTTTTAGTTAAGTCCAGATGTGGAAGACACCCATTGTCCTTCACAGAATCTAAACCATCCACCTGCGTTCTGGTCAAGAACACCGATAGCATTGTCAGAGTTGTTTCCATCTCTGATAGTAAGTGCTTCGTCTGCATCAGCTTCGTTTTGTATGTATACTTCAGCGAAACCAGTTGTTACACCAGTTTCAGAACTATCAACAAAAAGAAGGTCTAAGTTTCTAGCACTACCTCCGGGATCAACTATTTGCAACTTGTCGCTTGCAGCAGTAAGTGTCAAATCAGCGTTTCCAGACATGGTAGTAGTAGTAGAGTTAACACTTTCGTATTGTCTAGTACCTACAGTCATTGTATTTATTCTCCTATTTTAGGTAATTTAATTTTTTGAGGTTTTGGTTTCTCCGTTTCCATCTTGGGGAGCTGCTCTTTTGTCTTAGATGCTTCAACCTTTGCAGGGAGCTTCATAAGACCACCTTTCTCAAGATACCCAACGATGCTTTCTGGAAACATTCGTGCTTTGGTTTTGTCCATCCTAACAACATCTCCATTCAGAGATTTTGCAGGCAGGTATATGTAAGCCATAGTAGGGTCTTCAGACCATTCAGGTTCAGGAAGTTCAGTTAGATTGTTATCTTCAAGATGTTTCTCTAGGATTTCATTCCACCTGTTCTCAAACTTGATTTCTTTCACAATGGTATTCCATCGTTCTGTCTTTATGTCAGTAGTCATTTCTTTCTACCTCTCCTACCTCGTCTTCGTTTCCCAGCTTTAGATTGCCCAACAGAAGCGATCTGTTTAGGCTCACTGGAAGACGGAGAACCAATAATTTCTTGTTTAGTTTTGACGAATGCTGGTATGTATTCGCCAGAGAAGACTAATTGTTTTCCCTCCAACTTAGATTGCCTTTTTATCTTTGATAAATAGTGTCCAACCCTATCCGTTTTAACACGAAAAGGGTCGCCACTTGTTGAATCATAGATAGTTGTATACAAATGTTCGTCATTACTGTCGATCATTTTAGTATAGTAATCCTGTTGTTGGGTTGTCATCTAATCTCCTACAGTGCGTCTGATGCTCCGAGCATTTCAACACCCCAAGGGTCAGCCACTTCGGCTTCTCCCCATTCACCAACCATAACCATCTCAGTACCTCTTAATGAAGCATCTCTCTCTTCTTCAGCTTCCATTTCATGAGCCATAGCCAAAGCTAAAGCCTGTGGAACGAAGATAGCACCTTTAGAGTCACCAGAACCATCTCTGCTTAATACACCAGATTGGTAAATTGGAACACCAAAGGCTTTTTCATTTCCTCTGAAGTAGTTTTGTACCACATCAGCAGTAATACCTTCTGGAATTGGCTGTGCAGCCATACCAGTAGTTCCACCACCTTGGATACCAGTTACTTCTTGAACGAATGCTCTAATTTGTTCTGGGTGGAATACACCTGAAGGTGTACCCGGAGCCATTCCATAAGAAGCATTGTTGTCAGTTTTTAAGTAAGACACAGCACCTGCTACATGGTAGTAAGTAAGGTAGCTACCTGCTGATCCGATTGAGTTCGAGAACCCATCGAATAGAGTTGTAAGATCACTTTCTAGTAATCTTCCTAAAGCACCACCTTGTACTTCACCAACATGAGAAAGTATGTCTTCGTTATTTTGTCTGCTCAATCTATCAGAAACAAAAGTCATGATACCATGCTCAGAAGCAGTAATGCTTGTCACAGTAACAGATAATTGTTGAGGAACTGATATGTCAATACCTTCAGTAAGTGCTGCTGCATCGTTTCTACCCCAAACTGGAATATTAACTTGCTTTGCACCTTGAGGAATATCATATCTTGCTACAAGCTGGTTTGTAGGACCAGCAGGTTCTATGTTTGCTATTGCATTAGCAATAACAATCCTAGACATATCTGACAGACTCGAACTAGACGATAGCGATAGTCCACTTGCCATTGTTTTATTCTCCTATTTTTAAAGGTTTGTGTAACCTTGATTCTTTAATTCTTTTCTAGCTGCCCTAAATTGTGTAGCATCAATTTGACCATTTGCCATCATTTCTGCTAAATCAGATTGAGATGTTATTCTCCCTGACCCACCTTTAGGTGCACCAGTTGTAGACGGAACAGGTGCTTCTTCTGCAGGCTTTTCTTTTTGAACAGGTTTTTGTTCTTGTTGAGATGGATTTTTAATCTCCTCAATATTTTTTTCGGCTAACTTTAAGGCTTGCCTAGTTGACATTCCTTGAGTATAACCTTTCCAAACCCTAGAATCTCTAATGTCAATCCCAAGACCACTTTCGTTTATTAAGTCTTGAGTCATTTCTGCTAAAACAGTCTGCTCACTACTCATCTGTTGTTGAACTGGGGGTTCCTGTTGTGGAACTTCCTTTGTTTTATCCAACTGAGATTTATAATACTCAGCCTGTTCTTCAGGTGACATTTCTTGAACTCTAGATTGTTCAATAATTTGGGCTTGCTCCCGTAAAGGATTAAGCACCTCGTCTATTTGATTTTTAAGTTCTTTTTGCTGAGAAGCTGTCCAGTTTGCAAAACTACCTTTAAAACTATTTAAAGATTTAGTAGTAGCATTTTCAACCATTTGTTGAATTTGTTCTGGTGACAAAGGTTTTTCTTGTGCCTTGACTTCCTCTGTAACCTCTTCAGTAACTTGCTGCTCTACTTGTTCTGCAACTTTTTCAGCAATCTCTTGCTCTTCTGCCTTAACAGTTTCCTCTGAAGCCGTAACTTCTTTTTCTTCTAACATGAGCCGTAACTCCTTAATTGTTTAAAATACATTTATAATTTACACCGAACCTTGATATTCTTCAAGTGTGAATGGTGCTGGATACTTCCAAACATCTTCTTTATTTCTATTATCAACATGCTCAAAAGTAGTTGTATAACCCCATCTGTACAAGAATCCATCAAGAGGTTTGTCTATTTTTCTAAGTTCTTTTCTTGCACCTGTAATTTGAGAATTTATAGTTCTTATGCCGGGATAATCTTTTAATATTTGTTTTTTTGTAACTTCATTAGGTTCTAATTTCCATCTTTTATAAGCTAAAGCATCTCTTTCATTTACATTTTCAAGAACTGCCCTTTCTGTTTCTTTCCAATAATAAGAAAAATAATCTTTTGCAGAATAATATTCAGCAACAATAGGAGGAAAATCTCTTGCAGCATATGTTCTTGCTTTCACATAATTTAAAATATTATCAAGACCTTTGCTTTCCCATGTATTTACAAATTGCTTTATGGCTTCATCTCTGGCATACCAATCAGTTTCTCCTGTAACTGTTTCTATATCAGGATTTAAAATTACATTTGTTAAATAATCTTGATATGCTGTATCCAATACATCATCTTGGTAATCCAATTTAGGTAAATTTTCTTTATCTCCTGCAACTTGTGCCCAATAAGGTGCAAGAAGATTTAAATCTCCTTCTTCTGTTCTTTTTCTAAGCGATGACATTGCATCATAATAAATATCTGCTGCATCAGTAATATAAATATTTCTTAAACCTGCTGGGTCAATAACACCTCTGTCTAGCATTTTTATGCCTTCTTCTATAATTTCTTTTTGTTCAGATAATACTATTTCTTTTTCATTAAAATATTTATTTAATTGTTTAGAAACTTCATTTCCTCTTTCCGATGAAACCCGACTTGCTTCTGCTATTAATTTTTTTAAATATTCTGATTCTCTAGTTAATACAAGTCTTTCTACTTTACTCAAATCGTTCCATTTTTTTCCATAATAATCTTCAGCAAGTTCATCTTGAACTTTTCTTTTTTCATCAAAAACATCTATAGGTACTGCTCTTAATCCAAGCAATTCGGGCATTATTCCTTTTTCATTTAAATTCCAAGTCCAATTTCCTGTAAGTGGGTCAGTTACCATTATATTTTCTGCCCAAAATGGTCTTAGTCTTTTACTTACAACACCATCTTTACCTATATATCCATTTAAATTTCGTTCTATTGGATTTCCAAGTGCATCTGTTCCTGAAAACAAATCCCAAGAAAGACTTGTTGCAGGAGAAGTTCTTCCCATAAACCAACTTACTAATGGAAGAGTTCGCCCCTGTGCTTTCTCAAAAGCACTTTTGTCTTTAAAATCATCTCCACTTCTTGCTAAAAATGCTAAAAATGACCTATAGAAACCTCCAAAACCTACATCACTATCACCAAATCTAAGAGTCATAAAATCTCCTCTAGTTGGGTCTAACTTAGGTTCTTGACCAGAAATAGCAGCTGTTGTTACATAAACAGTATGTCCAAAAAAAGCCAAACCAAGAAGAGATTTCCTTGCCAATTCCCCTTCCATTCCACCTTTTCCTACAGCAGCAATAAGACTAAGTGATGCTCTTGTATAAGATGGTGAAAAGAACAAAAATGCTCTTTCAACCATCATTTGAGAAGCTGGCAATCCTAAAGCAGCTGCATCTATACCACCTGTAGATTTCATTAACCATGAACCTATTTGTTTTCGCAGATCAATAATAAGTTCTTCTCTATTAAGACCTTTAGAAGCACCTTTTGCAATTATATCATCTGCTTGGCTTTCTATTATTGGTTCAAAAAGCTCGTATCCTTTTAATTTTATTATATCACCAGATATATTAAATGACCTTTGTGCTCCTCTATATCCTGCTGCTAATACTTTTACAGGAGCATTTAATACAAAATTAAGATTTTTGGGAAGAAATCTTCCAGTAAAATCTTCTATGCCACCTGCAATTTTTCCTATTCTATCCATTCCAGCAAAAGTATCTGTTGCTTCTTGGGTAAATCTTAAATTACCATCGGTTGTTGCTCTTCTAACAGTTGCAGGGTCCATTTTAGATATTACATATGCTAAATTAGACTTATCTACAAATGCTAAAGCAGCGTGTTTCATAGAAGAAGCATACACACCAAATAATCTTGGATTAGCTACAGTAGCAGCACCTAAAGTTACAAGACCTTGTAACATATGCCAAGACCAATCTAATCCAGTACCAACTTGTCGCATTACATTTGATGCTTGTTCTGCTCCTTTAATTCCTGCCCACCATTTAGTTTCTGGATTTAAATTAAATTCTTTTGCAATTTGTTTTGCGTGGTTTTCATCTCTAAAAAAAACATTTTTAAGTTGTTTTGGACCAAGTTTTTCTCTAATAGCTAAATCATCTAAATCATTAAATGATTTTAATGAATCTTTTGTGCTTAATCTTCTTCCTACAGCTTCTGCAACATCTTCATTCGTCACTCTTTTACTTTTGCTTAAACCACTAAGAAGTTTATATAAATGTTTAGTATTTTTATTATCTAATTTTTTAATTACCTTTCCTGTTAATTTACCTGTTTTTGAAAGATTTACTATATTTTCAAGTGCTTCCATATTAGCGTTATCAAGTACATTTATTTTTCCTGACATTTCTTCTCCAATTTCATCAATAAACTTTTGATTATTAATAAGAGTATCAATTTGCCTTTTTTGAAGAGTTAAAGCTGTGCTTACATGATTAAATTTTAATTTTCCTGAAACTATTGCACTACTTATAGTTTCAGAAGTTAAATTTCTTGATTTTTGTATATTTTCTATTTCTTTTAATTGATTTTGCGATATTTTTTTACTTGTTTTTATTTCCCATATTTTTTTAATATTATCGTCAAAAGTCTTTCCCATCATTAATTCGTGTGGAAAATAAACTTGTTCCATTTCTACTGTATCTAAAAATGCTCTTACACTTTTTGAAACTTTAATATCTGTAAATAAATCTGCAATAGTAAGACCTGCTTTTTTAAGTAAATTTCTTTGATGTGCAAGTTGACCCATTGCGTGTGCAGCTCCAACTACTATTGCATCCCATTCTGGTGTTTTTAAATCGTCAAATCTTACATATTTTTTTAAATCTGCTGCTGAAAACTCATCAAGATAACTACCTGCAACTTTAGCATCATCTCTTAGTTCTTTTACAATTACTCTTATAGGTTTAGTAAACATGCCTGCAATAAGGTCAGCTTGATGCAATCTTCCATCTTTTGTAGCAAATATTTTAAATTCTTTTGGAAATTTTTTACCTAATGTTTTATATATATCGTTAAAATTAGAATTTTTTATTATTTTCCCCCCTATTCTTAATATTGGAGTAAATCCTGTTTTAAAAAAGTTCTCAAAAACATCATCCATATCTTGGTCAGTTATTTTTGCATTTCTACCTGAATTTTTAAATGATATTCCTGCAATATTTCCTTGAGTAATAGAATCTGATTCTCTTATACCTTTTCTTAAAATAGCTTGAGTAAGTTTATTTTGTTTTAAATACCTTCTTGTTCTTCCAAAAATTCTATCTGAAGCAGAGTTCCAACCTACAATTCCTTTTTCAGGAATATGATCTGCAATTTTATCAATTCTTCTTTTAAACATTCCCCAAAGTCCGTTCTCTGGTTTTGCTATATCATCTGTATGCCCGGCTATTCTCATTTCTATTTCACTTGTGCTTTTAGCTTTAGAAAAAGGAATATTCTTAAATAAATCATCTGCACCTGCTGCTTCAGCAGTATCTGTAATTTTTCCACCCCTTTTAATATAATTAACGCCTGCTTTTCCTGCTTTAAATCCTTTAACAAGCCCCAAACCTGTATATGTAAGAGGGTCTAATAACATTTCAGAACCAAGTGCAGCCCCAAACTCTAACTCTTTATCATCTTTGGCTTCTATATATGCCTGTCTAGTTGCCTTTGCGTAATCAATCCAACTACCTCCGGTAAAAGGAATAGTATATTTAGCAGAACCCCAAGGGTCATCTGGGTCTATATTTAATAATTCTGCTCTTCTTCTTCTAAGTCTTTTATACAAAGGTTCATCAGTTCCAGACCCACCTCTTCTTATTTGATCTTCAGTTTCTTCTTCCAATAATCCACCAGAAGGAAGTGCTGCCATAGCAGTTCCTGCTACTAAATCAGCAGTAAAACCTATAGCATCAAGGAATTTTGCAAAAGCACCTTTTTTCTTTTGCTTAGGTGGCTCAGTAGGTGTTTGAAGTTTTTGTTGTACATCAAAAGGATTTCGAGGGTCTTGTTCTCTTTGTTCTTGTGCTTGTCTAGCATAACCAGCCTGCTCAAATTTCCTAGTTGTCTGTAAAGATTTAGGATTTAATCTTCTTCTAAGATATTCTCCAGATTCTATATCTTCTAATCTTTGAAAAGGATTTGGTGTTGTCATTTATCACCTTTGCAAAACTGCACCACTAAATGGGTCAGCTGAAACTGATTTTTTTAATTGTCTAGGTGCAAGTATACCTGTTCCAGCACCTGATGCTGGAGTTTTTCCTAATATTTCTTTTACAAGTTCTTCTTCACCATATACTCCACGCTGTGCTGCTTCTGCTAATGCTCTTGCTCTTTCAGCAGGTCCTGCCAGCGAATAATCTCTAGCACTAATAGTTTGAGATTGTGGGTTCATGCCATTTATAGGGCTTATATCAAAAGGGCTTGCTGAACTTGACAGATTAGAAGATATAAAATCTGCAAAATTTCCTTGATTATTAGATACTGGAAATACTCCTCCAAAAGGTTGATCTACTGCAATTTGTCTTCCAATAGGTATACTACTTGATGGTTCTGTTTCAGGATCAAATGGTTCAACAGGTGCTCCTTGCATTTGTTGTTGTGCAAAAGGATTTTGCTGAAATGCTTGTCTTTCAAGATTCTCTAAAAATCTTCTTCCTGCTTCAGTAGAAGTTGCAAGACCATAAGCAACAGGGTCAGAATATATTCCTGCTAAAGTCTGTTGAACTTGAGGTCTTCCAGATTCTCTTAATTGTTGTAACCTAAAATCACCTAGTTGTTGTTCAAACTGACCCGGTGCACTTAACAATCCTTCGGAAGCACCAATTAAAGATACATTTCTTTCTAAATCTGCTAACTCTTGTGGTGATAGTCTATCTGCACCTACACCCATACCTCTGGTAGATTGAATTTGTTGTGAAATAATTTGAGCAGTTGAACCTTCAAGTTCTGTTCTTGCTCTCAACTGTTCTGAATAAGCATCTAAAGCTGCTTTAATTGCAGGGTTTTCAACTCGTCTAGTATTGGTAATTTGATAAAATTCTACATTTCCATTTTCGTCTGGCTGTCCACTTCCTCTAACTCCTTTATAAGAAGGATTTGGTATTTGTTCTATTTCAGTAACATCTACAAATAAATCTTGTCCTTCAAATAAATCTATTGGGAACCCCGGTAATGAATCTGCGTTTAAACCAAATGGTCCTGTGTCAATTCCAAAGTTATTAAAAAGTTCATCTAAGCTACCCGGATTTGCAGAAGGTTGTGCATCTACAACTTCTTTTTTCGGTTCTACAAATTCTTTTTCCAAATCTGGTACTTGAGTTCTAGGGTCAATATCAGTTTGACTAAACATGCCAGCACCCGTAGCAAAACCCGGTACCATTCCTGTTTCTTGTCCTATTCCTGCCGGGTCAACAAAGGCAGGCACTTCTGGTTCAATACCTGTTCCTGCTCCATCAAATTCTTGAAAACCTTCCATCTGTGTTTCAATATCTGTTTCAATATCTGTTGCTTTAGTAGATGGAAGATAAAAACCTGTTTCAGGGTCTGCCTTCAGAGTATTAATATAGTTTTCTAGTTGTTCAGAGTTTGCCTTTTGATTACTAGATAGTGGAAATACTCCATGACCAAAAACATTTGCTTCTTTAAGTGATTCATAATCAAGAGGTCTGTCGATTTGCTCATTTGCTATTAAAAATTGGTTAATATAAGGATTTAAGTTAGTACCATCTCCCCGATCTACTGTAACTTCTTCTAAAAAATCACCTAATTCTGAATAAAGCAAATTTTGCTCATAAGGTATCCCCTTTTCTGCTATGTCATCTGGCTTTCTGTTATTAAACATAACAAAGTCATCATATTCAATGTCAGACCAACCTTTTCCTTCTTGGAAAACATTAGGAGTAACAGGAATTTCTATGGAAGAATTTAAAAAATTATTACCTTCACCCGGAGAAATTAAATGCCAAACTCTTACAGATTGATTTCCTTTTGTATATTCATAAACTCTAAAATTTGAACCAGAACCATTTGTTCTATTAAGATTTCCACTAGGCTGTTCTTTTATAAGCTGTTTACTCCAGCCAGCAAAAGCAGGTTGTGGCTCAGAAGCCTTTAATTCTCCCAAACTGCTAGGATTTAATGATTTTTTCATTTCTTGACCTTGAATAGTGGTATCCTGATTCCTAAGCCAATATTGAGCACTTCCTTCATCCAAATCACCATCCATTACCATCTTGTTTAATACTTGATATGGTAAATCGAAGTCACCAGAGGGCAAGTCTGTATAATTATTTTCAATAGCCTTTTCTATAATTTTATCATTGATGTCTGACATTTTTTCTTCTTTAAGATTTTGTGCTATTTCTGCATCTTCTTCTCTATCAACAAAATCAGGCATTTGAGTTTGAATTGCTTCCTGCTGAAAAGGATTCATTGTAGTAGTTGCAGGCTGATAAGGCGTAAAAGTATTAGGATTTATTGAAGGTGAAAGTTCAAGGGAGTAGGTATCACCCCCCCTAACTTGTGGATTCCGAGTTCTACCTATTTCCTCACCATATTGACCAGCAAATGATGAATTACTTACTCCTCCAGAGTGTTGGATTGCTGTTGTTGGGTCAAACGCTGAAAGAACCCTAGCACCTGATTCTTGTGTCATAGCATTTGCAATTCTTAAAGCATCAGCTTGGCTTGGGGCATCAATATAATCTCTATATTGCCTTCCGTCAGTTCCTAATAGATTTATTTCATATTTTGGCATATTTAACTCTCAAAAAAGGGATTACTAAATTTTTTCCCTACTGGTTTCTTTTTCATTTTAGGTGCTTCCGGTTTAACATAACTACCAAGAACATTTTCAGATTCTTTTACAAAAGATTTTATTAAATCATCGAAATGACCAAAAGCCGTTGGTATTGTTTTATCTGTTCTTGCCATTTATCTCATCCCCGGTGGCAAATCAGAGGTTGGTACTCTTCTGTTTCCTGTTCTAGCAGGAGAAGATATTTCTCTGGCTACCAAATCTTGTTCTTGTAAACTACCCGGAATTACCGGTCTAGTATTAGTTTGCACTCTTTGTTGTTCAGATGCAAGTGTTCTAGCAGGTTGGTTAGTTGTAGAGAACTGACCAGCATTTGGTTGTTGGTTGTAAATACTTTGAGCAATCTGACTTGCTTGTTGTCCACTTGTTTGACCACCACCAGCAGCTTCAACTATCTGTTGTAGCAATGGAACTCTCTCTGCTGCTGCTTGCTGCAAAGCCATCTGTACTTGTTCTGATTTTAAGAATTGTTCTGCAAGTATCTTAGATTTAACTTCAAATGCGTTTGATACACCTGCTTTTCTAAGTGCAGTATCGTGGTCTGTAAATCCTGACAACCACAACTGGTTCCACAAGTTTAACTTTCTTTCCTGTTCCTCTGGAGAAGTTGGAGTAAGTTGAACCATATTTACATAATGACCTTTAATATCATTTGGTCTAATAATTGCATCAAGTGGACCTGTTTCAGTTTTACCAAATACAGTTACCTTGTCTTTAATTACATTTTCAACAATGTTTAAAATAATTGAATTTCTGTTTTGCAATCCTCTTTGTGCTGCTTCTACATATGGACCAAAATTTAATGCTGCAATTCCAGCTAAAACTGCTGTATGATAACCACTAGCAGCACCCTGTGGTCTTTCTCCTCTGACTACAGCAGGTGCTGTGTTAGCTTCGATAGATTGACTCATCATCTGTTGAGCAATATTAATTGAAGCAGGTGGCTCCACAACTTTAGATGGATTTATACTTACATTCTGTGGTACAAAGTTTTTTGCACCCGGAGTTTCTTCGTACATTTCCATTACTTGTTCGGTAATACCCGGTGGACCAGTAAAGTCTTTAGTTTGCCAAGCACTTTGTGCAACTATGTCAAGATATTGAGATGCAAGTCTACTCTCTGCTCTCATCATGTCAAAGTTGCCATGCAATATTCCTCTGTAAAGTTCTTCTGGTTTTGCACCTTCTGTAAATAATCCTGTATTAGGATGATAAATAGTAAATGGCAAAGTTCCATATCCATGCCGTTTAGGTTTAAGTGCCCATTTTTCATCAGCCATGTAGGCAACCTGAGAATATGTCCAAACTTCTACAAACTCTACAGTTCCTGAAAGCTTGCCTTTCCAATTTGGAAAATGTGCATTTACCCATTCTGATTCTACTTCGTAAAAATGTATTACCCATCTTGGGCTTGGACCATTGTTAGTATCCCAAACCATCATTTTGGGGTTTATGGCTGTAGATTGCATTGGAAAAGATATATTTCTTTTATCTAATATATCGTTTAATTTTTCCTTATAATCTGTAAGTCCTTTGTCACCTTCTGGTGGTTCTGGAAACTCTTCCCATCTGTTTGCAGCAAATTCTGTTTTTTCAAATGCAATTCCATAAAGTGCCATATGTTTTGCAATTTCTCTCCTAGTTGGAGTAAATTGTTCAAGCATATGATTTGCACCTGTAAGAAACTTCTCCATGTTCTCTGCCCTTGCTTGTCCTCTTGCTCCCGGAGCAGGAACAGATATATCTATAAACTGTGGAGTTACATGAGCAACAAGAGAGTTTACAACAGATTGTGCTGTTCCCAATCTAAGCATTGTGCCTGTTTCAGGAATAGAAAAATCAAATCTATTTAAATAAAAATCTTCTGATTCATTACAGTTGTCGTAAAATTCTCTAAAGTTAAATTTACCTTCTTTTAATTTTCCAATTACCCATTCTATCGACACAAATGGTTCGTCAATGGGGTTGGCTGCTTCTCTCGCTATTTCCTCTTCAGGATTTACATTTTCTGATATTTGTCCGTATGTGGTAACCATATTATGTATTTCTTATAGTTTGCAAGTATTCATCTATCGAGATGCCTGCATCTTCTAATTGTTTTTCTTTTCTAGCTTTTTTTACTTTTTGAAGTCTAGAATTTTTATTAAAATAATTATTACTAGGATTTAATGGTCTGATACCTGAAATAGAATTTGGAACAACCCTTTCTCCCGTTATTCCTTCCATAGCAGGATCACAAGCCATTAAAGCCAAACATTCTGCATCCACCCAGTCATCATGTGCACCTGAAACACTAAAAAAGGTGTGTCCTCTATTTGCACTTTCCTTGTGTCCTATATCTTCCAACTGACTTATCAGTTTAACCCAATTTTGTGGAAAAGATACAGTTTCCTTTTCTAAAGATATAGCATAATCTAAAAATAATTGATACTTTTTACCCGGAGTAAAATTATATCCTATCACAGGAATACTTTCTTCCATCAACTCTCTGTAAAGCACATCTTCTCCAAATTTACCACCAAGCCCAGTAGAGTCCATATATATCTCTTCAATGTTCCATCTTACACTTAAAGACTTAATTGTTTCAACCTGTAAAGACCAATCAGTTTTCATTAATTCAACAACAGTTACTGATTCTCTAGTTTGCCTATCCTTTACAATCATTACAGTTGGATCGTTGCTTCTACCTAAGTCTAATCCTGCAACATAGTGCCTTCCATCTATTGGTCGTGCAAGTTCTACAGCACCTTTTGAATACGCAGATTGAATATTTCTAAAAAAGTTACCTGCACCTTCAGGTTGTTTTGCAAGGTAAAATCTCTCCCATACAGCTTCTGTAAGTGCTTGCTTTTCATCTTCTATTTCAATTCTATCTTCTTCTGTAAGACCGGGATTATCAAATGTAGTTGCGTGAAAATATTCTCTTCTTTTATTTGGATTTTCTTTTGCAATCTTGCAATTTCTTGCAAACCAATGTTGAGAACTTTCTGGTGGAACACCTTCGACTATTGCTCTTCCCAATCTACCCGGAGAGTTTAAAGTAGGTCGCACCTTACTCCATGCCCCCTCTTTAATATCTTGTGCTTCAGCCATATGTAAAAAATCTAACCCAACAGTCTGTAATGATTCTGGGTTATCTGCTGACTTCAATTCCCAAAACACTTCAGTTCTGTAAAGTCCTTCAGTAGTACCTGACGAATTTTTTAAATCAAGCCAAACATGCAAATCATCTTGTTTAAATCCACCACCTCTACCTCCAGCTTGCCCCTTTCTTCTGGTCTTTCTTACAAATTCTTCAGGAATAAATGTTTGCATTTCATTCCATACCTGCAACATCTGGGCTCTTGTTGGTGCAACTGTCCATATATGAATCTGTGGAACAAGATTGGCTTGAATAGCAGTAAGTCTTTTAGAAGAGTTACCTACAACAACAGGAGAGGTAGCAGCTTTTTCAATAACGCTCATTGCTTCCATAAGAGAACTTCGGGTTTTTCCTGCTCTACGACCTGCTTGTACCCATTTTATTTTGGCATCTGAATCTACCATGTTCTGTTGCCATGGATAAAAATTATGTTCTCTCAAATAACTTAACCTCTACTGAGCCATCTTCGTTTTTCTTTTCTTCCTCTATCTCTGATGCGTTCATTTCTACAAGTTTTCTTTGGTCGATAACTCTCAAAGCAAATTCGCTACCTTTGCCTTGTGCCTTTAAATCTTCCATATGGAAATACTTAACAATATCTGCGTACTGTCCATAAATCTGTTTAAGATCATCATGTTTTATTCTGTAAGTATATGTACCATCCTCCCTTTGAGAAACAATGGGGTAGGCATTATCTTTTCGGTACATATCAAGATATTTTTTAAAACTTGGGGTCGTAATTATTTTTCTTTCTACCTTTTCATAATCAAATCCCAATTCTTCGCATATTTCTTCAATGGCATCAGGAGAAGAACCAAAGGCAGGTAGTGCGAGATATATTCTTCTTAGTTGTCTAGTCCATTGATTCCAACAAGGAATGGCTGTCAAAACCTTTTCTTCTATGTATGCGTAGCCTTTTTGTTTTGCCATGGAAAGTATTATACACCCCTTCTCTTAATAATCTCTACCCCATGTATTGCATGGCATTTTAAAACCCCTTAAGGGGGTTTTATGAAATTGCCACGCTGTGTCTATATATTTGGGCAACATATTTT
>CEOH01089290.1_pt1 | contig 14577 bp, 19 predicted proteins | sample 530311 | NCBI WGS metagenome assembly CEOH01 (sample SAMEA2619923, study PRJEB7988) | marine metagenome | biome: marine biome (ENVO:00000447); feature: deep chlorophyll maximum layer (ENVO:xxxxxxxx); material: "saline water (ENVO:00002010), including plankton (ENVO:xxxxxxxx)" | depth 60 m
CGGCTGTAAAATACAGCTGTTGAAAGCTGTGTTTCATGAGTAGCCCTATTGAATTCTTTAATAAGATAAAATGATTTTTGGGAAGCTCCTAGATCATTTACTACGGCACATAGGTTAATCATGTTATGATTCCATATAATGTGAGACTGTTTGAACTACACCATCTTTAAAAGAGGTCGGCTGAAAGTTTATGAATGGCTTGACTTTATCATTAGTTATGCTATATCTTATATCATGCCCAAGTCTATCTGGCACAAATTTTACCGACTCTATAAAAGATAAATTAAAATTTGATAATACCGCTTTAACAACATCTATGTTAGGTTTTTCGTCTTTAAGACTAATATTATATACTTGATTATTGATGCCTTCCTTGACTATATTGTATATTATTTGGGCCGAGTCTTTAACATAAATCCAGTCCCTGACATTTTTTCCATCGCCATATATTGGGATTTTACGATGCTCTTTTATTGCTTGGATAATTGTTGGAATAAATTTTTCTTGATGCTGTCTGGGTCCATAATTATTGCTCATTCTAACAATTAAATATGGAACCTTAAAGGTATTAGCGTATGCCTGCACAATATGTTCGGCAGCCGCTTTTGTGGCAGAGTAAAAGTTTTTTGGATTTAGGGGGTCAGTTTCTTTAAAAGATCCGAATTTGATTGGCCCATATACTTCATCTGTAGAAATGTGACATATGGGAATATTTAGCTCTAGTAAAGTTTTGGTTCCCAGAATATTAGAATCGATAAAACAGTTGTGGCCGAATATAGAATTGTCAACATGTGTCTCGGCTGCAAAATTAACGATACAGTGTATGTGATTATCTTTGGTTATTTTAACCACTTCTTCGGCATTAATTATATCTGTCTTGAAGAATCGGAAGTTGGGGTTTTGGTTATGTCGGTTTATGTTATCTATATTGCTGGCATATGTCATTTTATCTACACCAACAACATTGTGTCCGTGAGACAAAAAGGTATCAACCGTATGACTTCCAATAAAGCCCGCACAACCAGTGATTAAGAAATTATTCACGTTCGGCCTCATACATTATACGATTGGTTTTATGGTAAGCTTCTATTGTGCCAGCATCTGCCCAACGTCCATCTAAAATAGAGTATCCGCATGAATCTTTATTAATAAAATAATTATTAACACTAGATATTTCGTATTCTCCACGATCTGATTTATTGATGGACTCAATAGCCTCAAACACTTGCGGCGTATACATATAGATTCCGATACACGCAAGGTTGCTTTTTGGGTGTTTTGGCTTTTCTTCTACTTCTAACAAGCGTCCTTCTTTAAAAGATCCCACCCCATATCTTTCGGGATCTGGGACTTCAACAAAAAACAATTCACATAAATTGGTTCCATTTTTAAATTTGTCAATTGGGCTAGATAAGTTTGCATCGAATATGTTATCGGCTAAAATTACAACACACCTATCATTCCCTACAAAGTTTTTACATAATCTTAATGCGCCAGCAATTCCATCTGGCTGATCTTGTACTTTAAACGTTAAATCACAATCATACTCTCTACCGCTACCCAATAAGGCTATTGTATCCCCCATGTGACTTGTGCCGGTAATAACCATTATGCTACTAATACCAGCTTTTGTTAAACTGGTAATAGGATAATGTATCATAGGATATGATCCTATTGGTAGTAGGTGTTTATTTGTAACTTTTGTTAGGGGGTATAGTCTGCTGCCTGTTCCCCCCGCTAGGATAATACCTTTCATTATGAATTTACCAACCTTTTAAAGGTTTCAAAATCTTCTATATAGTCTCTTTTTTTATATGCCGTAGAGCAAACACACATTAATATATCGTGTCCAGTCATAAACTTTTGGGAATCCCATACCATACGGTCCACAAAAACCCATTGATTAGGTTGCAATGTAACAATTTCTAATATTTTACCATCATGAAGACTGACTTCAATTTCACCCTGCACACAGGTCAATATCTGTTGCGTGGTATAGTGTGCATGGTTTCCTCTTTTCTCTCCTTGAGGTACGCCAGTTACGTAGAACATTCTTCTTGGTATAAAATCAAGCTGATCAAATTCAATAGGTACTAATAACCCTCTATTGTCTTCAAACGTTTTCCAACTTCCGAACATTTTGTATCACCCTATTGATTTGTTTGTTTGTTAATAATTCATGAAAAGGTAGACTAACAGTAACATTAGATTCATTTTCAGATAATGTCAATTTTCCGGTGTGAAAATGTCCATAAAATTGTTTATTGTGACAGTGCTGGTAATGTATCCCACAATTTATTCCCTCTTTTTTCATGTCCGATACAAATTGCTTATTGTTCGGAACACGGATTCGATATAGATGTTTACTTGTATTATTATACTCAAGGGAATTATTATAGATATCACAAATTTCTGCCAATCTTTCGTTTTTATTATCAAGTTTTTTGAGGTTTTCATTTGCTATATAGGCTTGTAGAGATGTGGCGTGCATCTTATATCCCGCTGCTAGATGATTTCTTTCCCAGCTATTTTCATTTAATTTGGTGCCATTTAATGTCATCATACGGTAGCCGTCTATTTCATACTTATTGTCAGAAACCACCATTCCTCCATCACATCCACCTACCGGTTTTGTGGGATAGAAACTAAATATCATTACAGCGTTTGAGTCGTTATAATTTCTATATTGGTTTCGGGTCACCTCCTGAGCTGAATCAATTACGGTCAATTCTTGGTATTTATTTTCATAGAGTTTATACTTATGCCCCACCCATTCTACATCATCGTAAAATCTTATTTGATTTCCACTATTAACTACCATATTTGGGACCACAATTGGTATTGTGCTGGGAAGATCTATGGTAGTTCGTAGTCCATTTAAAGCAAGAAATATGAGACTGGAAGCGCTATTTGCCGAACATGCATATTTAGCACCAACATATTCTGCAAACGCACATTCAAACTCTTGTACGATACTATCGTGTAATAAATTACTAAATTTACTGGTATCTATGGTATAGTTATTTATATGAAATAAATTTATCATTCAAGTAACACTCCGTATAATCTTGGGCCATTGGGATATTTCCAACCCGTCGAACAAATTTTTACCTTGTTGGTTGAGCAAAATTCATCAAATGCCTGTGTTTCTCCTCCTATGGTGTGTTCGTCTACAACTATTAAAGAACCAACGGATAGATATTTTTGACAAGCTTGAAGTGCCGTTATTGCTGGCAGATAAGCGTTACAATCAATGTATAACATAGATATCTTGTAATCTTTATCCACCTGATTAATGTAATCATGTATCGTATTTTTAATATCTCCCACTACTATCTGGCAGTGATTATTTAATTGTCGGTTATTTATTTCGTCTGTTACTAATGTTTTTGATATGTTCCATCTTCCGCTATTTTGATTCTCTAATAATCCTGTTGGATTTTTAGATGCTAGAATATCTTGTTCTGTATATCCTTCAAATGTATCAAATCCAATATATCTTTTTGTTAAGTTGGCGTCTCTAATAAAGTCCCCAATAATATATGTATTCTGACCTTTGTAAACACCGAGTTCGATTATATCACCGTTAACATTTTTAACGTTGCCAAGAAGCGTATTAATATTTTGATGATACTCATTAAGATTCATTAGTAAAATACCTTTCGTATTGCGGAAATCTCTCAAGACTTTTTTTGAATTGGTTATAGGTATCAAGGTTATGGTGTTTTTTATGTCTACCAACCTGTTTGCTATATATACCATCAAATTTTTTACCCTTGAAATATCCATCAGCTTTTCTTAAGCTAGATGACATTTCCGAACTTTGTGGTATAAAGTCCTGTCCATTTGATCCTTTTATATTTTCTAGATTAATGTCTCTATTGTTCACGTTTATAAAATCTAAAATCTGTTTCATTTCGTTTTTCGGCTCTTGTACTAGATCCTCATAATATAACAAATGAAATTGTTTATTATTAGCAACACTTTGTAGCTTTGTGGCAAATGAAACTGTATTATCCAAACTGTCTTTCAATGTCCATCCATGCTTTTCCAAAGATGAGTGCGCCCTATCTAGAGGGTGCCTAATCATAGACACCCACAAATAATTCGGACCATTGTTAATCCATTCATTAAAATAGCATAATGTCTGATTCCATCTGTAGCAAAATCCTTGCGCTTCTGGAAAAGTATTTTCTAGATTTTTTCTTATCTCAGATGGGTTGTTGCTCTCGAAAATTATAGACTTCCATTCGTCTTCATCTAGACCATAGTATTGTGCGAAATCTAAAATTTGGGCAATACTTTCATGTTGGAATTTATTGAAGTCTAGATCTGGAGTTTTAATAAAATCCTGCCTACATACACCATGTGGCCATTCACCCATTTTGTTGCAGGATAAAGGTTCATTGAAACCGGGACAAAATGATATGATTCCCTTTTGGCTTCTCAACAACGCGCTTAATAAAGTTGTTCCAGAGCGAGCTATAGAATCTATTACTATATGGTTAACCATAAGAAAATTCCTTGATAAAATGTTCATGTTTTGCTGGACAAACAATATTGTAATCCACATTTTCAAAATCAAAAGAATATTTTGATATCACATTTTGTATTTTTGGATCATATTTATGAGACTTAAAGACTACTGAATCTATATAGTCTTGACCAATATTGTTAATATTATTTGTTTTACAGATTTCGTTCATGAAATGTTTGCAAAAAAATTCTCTCACGTCCTTACCATGGAGATGTTCATATAAGTTCCCGATAATAGAAATCATTTTTGGGCACGATGTTTTCCAATAGTCTGTGTTTACCCAATTACTAAACTTATGAAATCTTCCAGTTTGTATAACGGTGTTTCCGGGAATAAAATAATAATAAGATTCATTACAGAGTCTTTTGCACTTACCAAAAATTGATGCGATATATGCCCATGATTTCATGTACAATTGGAAGTCTTTGTTTTTTAATTGATCCAATATTTCAAAGGTACATTTCATAATAGGTGTTCTGAATATAGCATAACTGAAGCTGTTAAAATTTCTAATAACTTGAGATAATCTTTCTTCTGCATTTTCGTGTTCTATTGAATCGTAGGTGTATATAGATTCCTGAATGCTTGAACTTAACTGAAGACGCCTAATATCATTTCTATATGTGCTGTATTCTTTATTGCTAGATAAAAAAGAGATACCATTTCTTATTCCACGTAAGTCAATAAGGTCATCATTGTCAAACGTCATACATAACGGAGTTTTAATTCTTTGCATAGCATTATGCATCTTGTTCATAAACTGAGATATATCGTGGTCAAATCCATTATAGAAATACTCTAAGTCTAGGTTCTTGTAGACACCTGAAAATGGGGACTCGCTTCCATCAGCTACGATAATTTTGAATTCGCAGTTCTGTTTTTCTAGATTTGTTAAGATTCTGTCAGTAAGCTTATGTCTACCTAAAAGCGGTAAAACTAACGTGAGAGGTGTCATGATTTTTCCTTATTTCTTTTGTCCTATAACTTTGATAATAGTATCTCCACCTCTGGGCCATTTGTATATTTCCTGATGAGTCATCTCAAATTCCAGTTTATCAAATATTTTTTTCAGCTTACCAATGGTATAACAATTCTTGTGGTATTGACCTTCTCCATTTTGGCTACCAAAGATACAGGCGCTAAGATAACCCCACCTATTGTTAGAATCGTATTTATATGTTCCAAACCAATGGTTCTGTTTAATAGCTTCGTCATCATCTCGATACCAATCACACCAATCGTCAACAGCATTTAACCATTGATTTGCCAGCTCTTCAAAATCCGGTACAGATAAATTTAAGATACCCCCAGTTTTTAGCGCTCGTTTTATCTCATGGAAGATTATTTTTTCCTCGCGAAAATCTAGATGTTCAAATAAACAGTCAGCCCTGATCTCTTGAACAGTACCGCTTTCTACAGGAAGATTAAAAATATCCCATTGTTTAATAATCAGACTATCTGAAAACTCCTTGTGGGGATACCTATTCTTTAGGTCTTCCAGAGTGTCCATATCGACATTGATATAATCTTCAAGAGGTGTACATCCACATCCTAGATTTATTTTCATTGAATTCCCTTTAATTTTGTTAGATCCATAGTACTATCTTTAGCCATATCAACATCTGATATATCTTTTCTATATATTTTTTTTATGTCGGGGTTTTCGAGTTTCACAAAATCATATGAGTTAGTAGGATCACCACCTACGTTTATAATACCACTTTGGTCTAAAAGTCTTAAACATATTTTTGCTGCATCTTCAATATACATCAAGTTTTTTCTTGCGTCCACTAAGGCTTTAGGATGCACAAAGGGCCGTTCAGTCATACATACCCTAAGTATTAGCGAATTATGGTAAAGGCGAACCGCACACTCGCCACCCAACTTAGACCACGCATATAGGTTTACTGGTAATAAAGGATCTGTTTCTTTGTAGTTACCGTTAGTTCCGGGGTAAACGTAATCCGTAGAAATATATACTACTTTAGTGTTTGTCTTCATACACCCTAAGCATACATTACTAGTCCCGATAATATTTGTTCTAATACTTATATCGGGACAGTTAACATGTTTTACCATTGGTCTAGTAAGCGCCGCCGGATGTAAAAAAATATCTGGTTTAAATTTTGTGATAGCATTATTAATACTGTTAACATTTGTTATATCCATTTCGTTTCTTGTTGGGGCATATATTTTATATTCGGTGTTATACTTAATGATCTCACCAGCAAATCTTCCAGACCCTCCTGATATTAATAAGCGTTTAGACATTTTAGTTTCTCCATTGTGACTTCTATCGCTGCAAATAGGTCACCCTTTGGTTGAAAACCAATTGAACAAAGCTTACTATTATCTGTTTTATATGAATATTGATTTAAAAGCGGGGTGTCAATCATCTCCACTTTTACAGGATTGATGCCTTGTATGTAATTTACAATCTCACTAAGTTGGTAGTTTTTGGTGGTTACGTTAAACGTAGATCCGTAAATTCCCTTATCGATGAATAATTGAATAGCTTGAATACAGTCATCAATATCAAGATAGGGCCTATATTGATGATAATTTTGTTTCCATACTGTTAAGGGTAATCCTGTTGCCGCTTGATAGCAAAACTTATTTATTGCTGTATGAAATCTCATACCCGGACTGTATCCAAAAATCGTACCTAATCGCATGATTATGTATTTCATTCTTTTTGATTTAAGGTATTTTTCTATTTCTATTTTTGATTCTGCATATGGGCTTTGTGGATTCAGCAATGTGTCATCATCCTCAGTTACCACACTAGACGCAGTTCCATATACGCTAGTAGATGATGGAAAAAGAAACTTTACATCTCTCCGATTGCTACACATGTCTATAAATTGTTTAGTTTGTTGAATATTGATCTTTTCTATATCGTCATTATTGAAGCTGTTAGATGCGTTTACAATTGCTGCTAAATGAATAATCACATCGGACTGTCGAATAATTTCCAATGGGGTATCTATAAAGGAACATTCAATAAATTTAATAGGACGATTAATGTTAAATAGGGAACAGTATCTCTGGGTATAAAAATTATCAACCACCGTAACATTATATTGCGGGGGTATTTTTTTTATTAACTTAGAGCCTATATGACCAAGCCCACCAATAACTAAAATGTTTTTGTTCATTTATTTTCTGTATTCCATGATTCTCCAAAATCCCCCGGAGCAGCTTTGAATTCATCGTTGGTATCATATTTTTCTGTTAAATAATACATCATAATAGAATTTGGCTCTAGGGCTTTGTACCCATGGTATATATTAGGGGGTATTTGTAATACTCTAGGGTTTTTATCTGATAAATATTCCCACACTATTGTTTCATCTGGGTATGCTAAGCCGACCTTAAAAGACCCTTTAACACAACACCAGTAATCTGTTTGTATATGGTGCTTGTGCCATGCCACTATATGTGATGTTGAATTCACATATGATATATTAATTTGTCCGTCAATACTATTATAAACATTCAAGAGGCGCTGAGCCCTATCATCTTCATGGTATTGTATATTTTCAAATGAGTGAACCATCTAAATAAACCTTACCGTTGGTACGTGGGTGATAAACTTACCGCCAAAATTTTGTTCTTTATTCTTTATCTCTTTAGCAAAATTCCAAGCTCCTAAAAAAGCGAAATCAACGGATTCATCAAAACCTTCTTCGGGAGACACTATTGGAATATGCATACCCGGAGAATATTTGTTTTGCTTTTCGGGAGTGGTGTCTGTTATATATTCTATTAAATCAGGCCCAATACCACAGTAGTTAAAGACTGTTGTTGATTTTGACGTTGCTCCATAGCTAATAACCTTTTTATTATATGTTTTGCAATTTCGCAAGATACGTAAAAGGCTTTCTTTGGAATTATGTACCCTGTTCGCAAATTCCACGAATGTAGAATATCTATGTAGACCAATAATCTTTTCAAATTCAATACTATCATTGACGCTATTATCGATGTTTGTAGTATTTAATGTAGCCCATATGCGATTAGATCCCCCATGCACATCTAGGTTATCAACTTTTACTATTGATAAATTATGGCGGTTTAAAATATTCTGTAGAGCAGTCACAGAAAACACATGAGCATGTTCATCATAGATCTGATCATACGAATTAATATTGACCATTGATGCTAAAGACGGATCTTCAAAAACAAACAAACCATCTTTATTTAAAATGTTTGCCACTGCGCTAAATGCAGAATCTAGGTCGGGCATATGACATATACAATTAGCAGCAAATACTAAGTCTAGTGGGCCTGTGTCTTGTAAAATTTCTTCTGATAGCTCTTTATCCCAAAATTTACAATAGGTTTTGTATCCCATGCTGTTAGTTTCATTGGCGAAGTTTCCACATGGCTCAACGGCAAATGTATGAAAAGGGTTCCAGTTTTTTAAGAAGACACCATCATTGCTGCCAATTTCCAGCACTTTGGGATTATATTGAAGGTGTTTTTTTAATATATTACTAGTGGCTAAAAAATGATCCCTCATTGTTTTTGACATTGAGCCCCTATAAGCATAGTCACGATTAAACATGAGTGCTGGTTTTACATAGTCCATGTTAGTAACTAGGCATGACTCTTGATCAAACCCTACTGATAAATTGTACAAAAATTCATTATCAATTTGGCTTGAGGTTAAAAACCTATTGGCAATTGGTTGCATACCAAGATCTAAAAATTTAACTTTATCCACAATGAAGCCTCACTACTAATCTAGATTTTCCTTGTTCCACTTGACCGCCTTTATGAAAGGTGTTTGTGTCAAATACAATTAATGTGCCAGCTTTTGCTTCAACTGGTTCATCAGGATATGTGTCAAGTAATTCGGGGTAATCTAATTCTATTCTATTTTTAACAACATCATAATCCCGAACACCCCACGCTACGTTGCGTAATTCTTCACCCTTTTGTCTAGAGCCAACCGAACAACTAAACGCACCACAGCTTTTATCTATATCGGTAAGATATATAAAAAACTTTAGACACCAATTTCTATCAAAATGTAACCATCCATTTCTAGCCAGCTCTCCTGTAAATTGATAATCGTGTGTAGCAAATATATTTTTACCGTACCCATCTAGTTTACCAGAATACTGGTAATACAACATCTTCATCCACTCTACATCATACACTTGTGCAAGAATGCTATCACTAGAAAAGGTAGATAGCGCATCTCCTCGATAATTACGCCCGAACTCATAGTGTCCAGCTTCATTTTCGCACTTATGTAATATGTCATCATGTAATACTTTTAGTGTATCCGTATCTAAATAATTGTTTATTTTAAAGACACCATCAGTAAATAAAGTTTGACATAGATCCTGAATGGTATTATTCATCTGTAATGTTTGTATCATATAATTGACTCCGCGTATTTGATATCTTCTATTGTGTTGATATCCACAGATCTTTTTGGCGGTATGATAACACCTTTGGTGGATCTCTTAAAGAAGTTTTTATTTTCCAGTAAGTAATTCCATAGCCCCATATAAAAAGCGCCAGATGGCTTGTAATAGCTTTTTATAAATTTACTGTTTGTTAATCCCGACTCAAGGTTGTCAAATATAGGAAGTACATTGTTACCGCTCATAACACATGCCAATTGTATGGTTTCAGGAATTTTGGTCATACTTACCACAGAATCACATTTGCGTTTAGATAATATCTCCACACCCTTTTGTATATCTTCTACAGAAACAAATGGGCACGTAGGTAAAAAATACGCAAACGAATCATAGCCTGTCTCAGCTTGCATCAAATCTATCATAGCATCTAATACAGTGGCTCTAGTTGTAGCGTGAGCTTCTGGTCTAATGTGTCTTTCTACATCAAGATCAGATACAGCTTCAAATATTTTATCACTATCTGTAGATATCAAAACCTTTTCAAAAGAACGAGAGTTTACTACAGCTTCAGTAATCCACCTAATTAAAGGCTTACCTTTTAGCGGATATATGTTTTTATCTTTTAATCTTGTGGAGCCACCACGGGCGGGAATCACTGCCAAATTTATCATATCAATTCTCTTTTAATGTGAGGCATTTTCTCTTTGTTATAAGTCACCCCCAAAAACATGGAGATCTTTTTAAAAACGTGCTCATCTTCAAATATATTAACAATAAGTAGTCTATTTTCTGCACCAATAGATTGAAATACATTTTTTACATTTTTGGTATATTCTTCAATATCTGGTAGGTCTGGTGGCTTTTCAGAAAACCGGGAAATGGATTTTGCCCAACTGTTTTTGTTTCTAGTGGTTAAAATAAATAAAGCATGATTGTGTTCTAGTATTAAATCTTCGTATTCTCTATAGAAAGAATTGTCTACTTTGGCTAAGGTGTTAAGAGGAGCAAGATCATACTGTTCGTGATTTATACTGTCATGTAAAACACAATAGTGTGTTGTTTGTTTTCCCATTGTTTTAAGGGCTTCGGTGAGGCTAGCCGTTCCCGTTCGAGGAAGCCCTATACCATATATCATAATTACACCTCAGATATCTTTTCTGCTTTCAATACCAATTCTTTTAAGCTGGACAGTTGTAAATGACAATCACCATCTGACACCGAATTATCAGGATCAGGATGCACCTCCGCAAAAACACCATCATAATTGAATATATCAGCAGCTAAAAAATATCTTTCCGCTAATTTTCTATCCCCCTGAGATTCATATACAGCACGCGATCTTTGTATAGAATGTGTGCAGTCTAAGATCACCTTATTATAGTGTTCCTTAAGCTTGTCCACAATACCAAAATTTACAAAAAGATCGTAATAACCAAAATTGCTTCCTCGATCAGATATCCATGCTTCACACATTTCATTTGTGTGTTTAATTTTGTCAACAGATTTAATCAGGTTATCTGGCCCCAACCATTGTCCTTTTTTAATATTGACTTTGTTAAACAGCTTAGCGCATTCAACAATTAGATCGGTTTGGCGGCACAAGAAAGCTGGTATCTGTATCAAGTCAATAACATCTACTAATTGTTCCACTTGATGCACCTCATGTACATCAGTGGTAAATTGAACATTGGGGTATCTTTCTTTGGCCTCTTTCCATACGTCCTTACAATAACTTAAACCTGTACCTCTTCCTCCATGTAAAGATGTGCGGTTAGCCTTATCAAAACTGGCTTTCATATACCAGTCTTTACCATCCATGATAGTATTAATTTCTGATAAGCAACCAAAAAAGAAATCAGCGTCTTCCAATGCACACGGACCCAAGATCCAAACCTTATCACTCATTACCTAATTCCCCTAATATTAAAGATATTTCGTCTGCCATATCATTGTCCACGGATGGCCAAGGTTGTCTATCATGTAAACATGTTAAGGCTTGATATTTTAATGCAGCCCGTAAGGATTTATGCCACCCATATTTCATAAACACGTTAAAAAATTTAGTTTCTAACTCTAAACATTTTTGTCTATTATTGGTATCTGTAAAGAATCTATTTTCTATTTCTGGAAACAAGTTTCCCACACCAGCAAGAAATGAATTAGCGCCTGCGGACTCTAGAAAAGTAAATCTTCTCATGCTGCCACCAGCAACAATAACATCAATACCATCATTTAGCTGGGAAATAAAATCATAGGAGTCAGATAGACTAGAATGTTCTTCCTTTATACCTTTTACCATTCCTTGATCATACATCTCATTGATAGTATCTGCGTTATAATTCCAGTCTCCTCCATAACCAGATCTCATTTTTGGGGCGTGTAAGTAAACACTATCTCCCACAGCTTCACATATAGAGCCCACATAGTTAATAACAGTTTCCTGATCATAAAAACGGTCTGGATACAATGCCATTAAATGACAACCATTATTAATGTATGCTTCTGCGTTATATGCAAATTTAACACTTTCGATTGAGCTATGTGCGGGTATACCTAAAATAGATTCTCCGTCAAAGTTTTCTGATATACATGCATTAAAATCATGTATCTCATTTGTGGTTAATAGATTAAATTGAGAAGTTCCAGCAGTTGTCATGACACTAGTTGCACCATGAGTATACAAGTATTTCATATAATTAAAGGTTGAATCTAATTCAAGATTTTCATTCAAATCATAAGACGGGGGAATAGCGACTACTGATCTATTTTGCATCATACACCTCATGTAACATGTTTAAGCTAACGCGAGTAGGCATCAATAGAGAGCCATCAATTTTGAGATCTGTAGAATCATTGATAGTACAAAAAGTGGCATCAACTAAATTAGCGGCGTGAAGTTTTTTTATTAATTGAATCTCTGAATTTGTATCATGAAATTTACCAGTGCTTTCTTTATTGGTAAACTGTTTGTTTAACATGTCTTCTTCTTGTAGAGAAAAGCCGATTAAGAATGGTTTAATGTTAGCATATAACGTTTCAACAATAAATGAGAATCCACATCTTAACGGTTTTTGTATTTCGTGATCAATGTTTTTGTGTTTCAAAAATGTTCGCATCATTTGAGTATTATTACCATCTCCAGAATACTTAAATTGAACCCTGTCTAGCTTTAAGTATTCATAAAAAGCCATAAGGTGCTCTGTTGAAATACCATATTCCATTTGGTATTCTGACATCCATGTATCAAGTGATGACTGTTTCATATAGTTCTGATAAACGTGACAATTTAATACCTGATAATGAGCATCACGTTGACCATAACCGTTATTAGGAAGTAGCATATTATTACGTACAATAACATCAAAACTATCTACCAATTTATCAAAATTTTGATTCTGATATTTCCGAGAGCCGCATATAATTACATTCATGTTTTATCCATTTTAGATATCTCTAGGTCTAATACATCATCGTATAGCTTATGATAGGTAGTGGTATAACCATTTTGCTCGATATCTTGAGCTAATTGCTGAGAGTTATGATAAAATTCGTAAGTCATGATTCCATAAGCTTTATACTCCATAGAAAAGCTTGGAATACTGGTTATTCTAATTCTTTGTATCAATAGATTTTCGGCTTGCAGTTGCAATAGATCTCTTAAACATTCATTACCGTTAGGTAATACATCACAAAGAGCGTTAGCAACAATTAGGTCACCCTTCTGAATATCTAGTGTGGTGATATCTTTGTAATTTTTACATATGAAATTACCATCCCACGCTTTAGTTGCTAGATCTACAGCATGCTGTGAATAGTCGTAGCCCACATATTCTATTCCCATCTGACTTGTGATAGCATAATAAGCTCCAGCGCCACACCCAATGTCAACCACCCTGTCTATATTATTATTTTTTAGATATGTAACAAAATGATCCCAATGTGGCGGAAACTTTCCTTGAAGTTCCTGTATATTTCTAGCAAGCTGTTGCTCAAATGCAGATGATGAATCTCTCCAAGAATTTATGTGTTTGTACATGTGTATTTTTCCAGCTGATGGTTAATTTTGTCTTGAAGCGCTGTCCTATTTGTATTGATCACGAACGGGTGGGTTCCTTCAAAAGGAGCGGTATAACAATCTCCACGATACTGTGGTTTAAATTCATGAGCACCATGATACTTTTGCTCTACCATCATTTTATCATCTGTTAGCATCCATGGCAAGTACACTTCTTGGAAATAATTATCAATACAATTTTCCATACTGATTTTTTCCTTGTAGTATTTGATTTTTTGAAACACTTGATCAGGAAATACATAAGAATAATGATACATCCGTACACCATAATTATCAGCAAGATCGTTAAAATCCAAATGTTTTTCTGGCCACGGATTATCAATACGGTGGGCTATTGTAGGTGGTCGGTGAGTAGCCCAATAAGACCCCGGATACACCTTTCTTATTCTTAGAAACTCTGCTCTTTCTTCAAACCCCGTTAGGTAACGATCAAAACCCCCATAGAATGTTAAGCTTTTAAAGCCCACAGAAGTGTATTGCTCTTGTTGTAATAGTTCTATAACTGTTTCTATGTCACGAGGTTTAAATACTTCGTCGCAGTCTAGATTCCAAATATAATCATTATTTTGTTTTAAGAGCTGCAT
>CEOH01011251.1_pt1 | contig 14407 bp, 14 predicted proteins | sample 530311 | NCBI WGS metagenome assembly CEOH01 (sample SAMEA2619923, study PRJEB7988) | marine metagenome | biome: marine biome (ENVO:00000447); feature: deep chlorophyll maximum layer (ENVO:xxxxxxxx); material: "saline water (ENVO:00002010), including plankton (ENVO:xxxxxxxx)" | depth 60 m
GCAACTTAAAAATGTTCTCAGTGGTACTGACTTTACAAGTTCTACAGTTCCAAGTAAATCTACCGTAGAGCAATTTATAATGGAAGCTCAGTCTTATATTGATATGAGGACTAGAAAATCTTGGAGACCTAATATTGTTGTAGACGAATACCAACAGTTTAACCTAAATGGTTTTCATTTAGATAGAGCTGATGCTTATAAAGTTCTAAGTTTACAAGTTTGGAATGGAGCTAATTGGGACACAAAGACACAAGGTAGAAAAAATGATTACTTTTTAGTACCTGATACTAATATGGTACATTTTTCTAGATATTTTTTACTTCCCGCTAGATTTCAGTCTTATAACGCTCCTGTATGGAGATGGGGTGGAGGAGAATTTACCATGCCTGTAAAAGTTACTTATCTTTATGGAAGAGATATTCATACAGACGTACGAGAAGGTGGTATGGTTCAAGATATTGCTAAAATGATTACAGCGACTGAAATAGCTAAAAATGCTGATTTTGGAGGTTCTGTTGTAAGCGGTATGGATAGATACGACATTAGTAGCCGAGTAAACTCTTGGCAAGAAAACATAGAAGAAACTCTCGATAATATGAGGGGATTTGAGGTGTTCTAATGCCTGATGAGCCCATACCTATAGATGCAATAATGTCAGAATTAAATAGTCAATGGAATGCATCTAATGTAACAAAACCATCATTGACTACCGTAAATGGGGAAAATCAACCTTATCGTTTTGATTTAAATGCCGGGGACCACATTATAGGTAGAACTTCTTCTCCAGCAATGTCAGAAGAACCTATCGGCAATAGAAAGTATGGTAACCGAACTTATTCTGTTGAGTTAGAGTTATACACTTTAACTAGTCGACAGAGACTATATAACTTAATGTTAGAAGTAAGACGAATTTGTCATGCAAGAATGCATTCTTTAACTAATTTTCAACGTATTACTTTTGATAGTTTTTCTGAAGAAGTGGGTGAACAAGCTAATGTTTGGACAGGTACTATAGATATTGATTTAGAAAATATGGGAGTTCTATTAGAAACTTCCTAGTAAACAAGTATAATAATAATATAACTAGATAATGAGGTAATATAATATGGGAGTTTATCGAAGCGACCAAGCACAACTAACATTCGCTGCTGAAGCAGCTCAGGGCGGAGACCCTGAGATGATAGAAGCTAACGTTGCTGGAGTTACAGCTAGATTAAGTGCTGCAGCCAATGCTGGAGACCGGTCTATTAGTATAGACACAGTAGCTAGTGGAACTTTAGCTATTGGAGATTCTATTATGATTGGTTTTGATTTAGGGGGTGGTAGTGCTGCTGGTGCTGCTGTTATAGATGAACATGAAGTCAGAAAAATAGAAGCTATGTCTGATGCTGGAAACAACGCTACTAATACACTGTTATTAGATAGACCTCTTGCTTTTTATCATCCTGATACTGCAAATGTAAAAGAAACATCTAATACTCCATACGCAGCTGCTGATGCCGCTACTTTAATAAGACAAGACAAAAACAAATTTATAACTTTTATACCGGGTATTTACGATACTATTGATGTGCCGGACCCAGAAATGACTATTGAAGGAAGAAGGTTTCTTAGTACAACATCTAAAAGAAACTTTACTATTGCATATCCCGGAACACAATCTTTAGTAGGTTCTGTTAGTGGTATTACATTATTAAATGGATGGCCATTAAGATTTCCAATTGGTAGTGTAGTTACTACTCCATCAAGTGGTTTAGCATCAACGTCAGATACATTGTCTTCTGCAGCTAAAAAAGGAGATGTTTTTATTCATTCTTCTAATGGAAGTATGACAGCAGGCAATTATATAAATATAGATGATGGGTCGTCTACTAAATCAGAAGTACGAAGAATTATTTCTGAACCTGATAATGGGTATTATAAATTAGACCACCCACTGCAGTTTGCTCATGATTCAGGTGCTTCAACTGAAGAAATTACTAGTTCGGTGGGATATTATTCTCATGAAATTATTGAACAAAACGATTTAGATACTGTTTCATGGCATATACATATGAAAGACAGTACAGAAACCTCTCCAAACTCTTCTTTGGTTGGAGGATATGATTTTGATAGAAGATACGTAGGCGGAATGATTGGTTCTTGTTCTATATCTGCTGAAGAAGGTGGAATGGTTAGTATGTCTTGGGACAGTGTAAACTTTTTAAATATGGTACATAACCAAAGAAGTCAGGCTACTGTAGGCACTAATCTTTATAGTGGAGCTAATGTTGTACATAATATGCCTAGATGGGGTCTTATGCAACCAATTGATGAAGCAGATGTCAATAGAGGAGCTAGTTCTCACACAGCATTGAACACTGCTTCTTACCCAACAACTCAACCATATTACTTTTCTGAAGGGGTTATAAAGTTTTTCGGACAAGAATTTGCTAGAATAAGAAGTTTTTCATTATCAATTTCAAATAGTGAAGAACCAAGATATTATATTGGTAGACAGGGAGCTAGAGCTAGAGGTCCTTACGAAATTAGGGAAGGGGCTAGAGAATACTCTATGTCTGCATCAGTAGCATTACCAGACGCAAGTGTTGTTTCAAGTGCTGAACATGATGACTCCGGTCAAAGTCAAAGTGGGGCTTTGGAATTATTTAAACAGTTGTTGTTAGAAGGTGATTATGGTGGAACTTCCGCAGCTACTGCTAGGGCTGGTTTTACAGCTAGCTTGAAGTTTGAAAGAGGAACTAATGATTTTATATTGATTGATATACCTACATCGAGTTCTGATTCAGCAGGACCTACAGCAGGTTCAAATGCTATCAACTCTCAAGGTATATTCATTAATGCAGCACCACACAGTATTACAGGAGACAATCCGTTTCAAGTAGATGTGGACATGCTGTTTAGAAGTATAAAAATAAGAATAAGAGATAGTGTACCAGTGTACCCATAAGGAGGACAAATGACACAGAATAGTAAATTTGATGCGTCAAAGTATCAAGTATCAGTAGAAGCAAAGCCAATGACAATAAAGATACCGGAAACGGGTGAGGAGTTTGAGATAACAGTAAAACAATTATCTTGGACTAAAAGAAATCATTTGCTATCTAAGTGTTTTGCTTGGGATGGAAAAACACAAGAAAACAAATTTGATGGTAACTTTTATATAAAAGAATGTATAAAAGAAATGGTTGTAGATGCTCCTTGGGGGCCTACTACAGAAGCTTTTTTGGCTTCAATTGATGAACGTTTAGGAAGTGCTTTAGAGACAATTGTACCTAATGCTTTTGGTGAAGAAGATGATGGGGCAGGAGGTGGAGACCCTAACGAAATAAAAAAAGAGTAATGGCCTTTTTAAAGAGTCCCGGTGAGGTGACTCCAGAGGAAGGCCTTTTGTTTACGTATTGGCTAACGGTTCTTCAGTTATTAAAACTGGGAATCCCATGGGTAGATATAATGGGTTTTAGTGATACAGAAATAAAAACTGTTTTAGGGATTGAAATGGCAATAGCTCAAAAGCAACAAGAAGAACAAGCTAGGGCAATGGCTGCAAATAAAAACAATATGAGGATGTAATGGCGGTAACAACTAAAAGACTTTATAAAGTATATCAAAAAATGCGGGCTACTGATTTTAGAAGTGGAGAGACGTATAAAAGAGCTGGTGCTTATGGGATGGGTTTTGCCGCTGAAAAAGGTAGACAAGGTCTTAGTGCCGCTAACCAAAAAAGAATTGAAAAAGGAATTACTTTTGGTCCTATTGGTACGTTAAAACTTTTAGGTAAAATGGCTGGTAAAGCATCAGGATTGATGGGAATAAACTTCAGTATTGGTTCTTTATTAAAACAATCTCAATTGTTTACAGGTGTTTTAGGTACTATATTTCAAATTTTAGGTGCTATGGTGGATGCGTTTTTAGCACCCCTGATGCCGTACTTTGTCAAATTAATTAGACGTATGGTGACATGGATACCATGGGCACAAGAAAAAGGTGAACAGTTTGCTAACTGGATACAAAAAATATTAGACACAACTAATGGACCAATGGGATTTTTAGGTAAATTTCTTATTGATGGAATAACAAATACTCTTGGTTTAATAAAGGACATAATTGTAACGGCATTACAAGAATGGTGGAACGATAGAAAAGGTGCCATAGGAGATGATTTGAAGAGTTCCTTAAATCCGGGTACTGATTCATTTTTTGGTAATCAGGTTTTAAGAAGAATACCTATTTTCGGGACTGCTCTTAGATTTGGTGATTTAGGAAAAAGTTATTTTGAGGGGGACATCGGAGGTGCAAGTAAATTTGCTCCCGGAGGTCTTAATCCATTTGCTAGCCCGGGGGCCATAGGTAATGCTTCAACTAATCCGGAAGCGGGAATGCATAATTTTAGAAATGGTAACTCTAATAGTGTTGAAGATATAATGTCTGCCCAAGCTGCTCAAGAAATGCAATTTTTTAATTAAAATAGGAAAACTAATTTATGGAAGCTCCTTTATCGGTATTACTAAGAAACAACACTCATGCATCTGCTTCAGTTAGACTTGCTTTAAAAGTAGACCAACTAACTTTGGCTTATGCAAGAACACCTATACACATTGCGATTCCTTTTTCAGAGCCCGAAATTTTTGATTTAGGTTCAACTAGACCTACTATTACTATGTCTGGTCTTGTAGATGCTGTAGGAGGAGACCAATCTAATACTTCATCAGGAACAGATGATGTTTCAGGAAACACTTATGCTTTCAAAGGTATGGAATCATTAACTATTGGAAGCCAAACTTATTATATTCCTTATAAAAACTATTTAGAAGAAAAACTATTAACTTGGACGACAAAAGAAGGACAAGATTTACAACTTGAAATAGGAGATGCAACTACACCTCAAGCAACTTCAGGGGCTTTTTCTACGGGTGGTGGTATTTATCCAATAGCTATACAACAATTTCAATTTGCACTTGCTCCGGGTATGGAAGATAGATATACTTATAGTATACAATGTGTAGCAAAATTTAGAGACGATGTAGCATTTGCATAGGAGTACAATAATATGGCAACAAAAAGACGGTTAAATGCGTTTTATTGGCAAGGTACTTCCGCAAGTGGTTCATGGATTCAATTTATAAAGCGTACATACAACACTAGTACTAATGCATATGATGCAGTTTCTCCGACAGTTAGTTCTGTTATAACTGCATCAATAACAGATAAATTGGGTGAACCAATGTCCTGTAATCTTACAATAAGTAATTCTGCGGCAGACCCTTTTATCAAAGCAGATAGTAACAGTTCTGGTCTTAGTGCAACAGCAGACCCAGCTTCATTAGGACCTTATACTAATGTCGTAAAAGCAATGGATAGGATTTATGTTGAGGATGGGGAAACACATCAAATTTATTTTTATGGGGCAATCGAAGATGTGAATTATACCCATCAACCTAGCACTGGGCAAGTTATTAACATTAAAGCTAAAGATTATTTACAAGAAATTAAAAATAAATCTACTGTCGGAACTTATGGGTATAAGAGAGATAAAACAGCAGACGTACATTTAGCTTTAGAAAAAACTTCTGCTAAAGATGCTGATGAAGAAGTGTATGAAACAGCTCTTGGGGGAAACAGTGGAATAATTAAATCTATACTAGCACATCATTCTGCAAATATTACAAGTCCCGGAAATACTAATGCTGGTGACATAAGTACTTCGGGAGCAGACCCTAGATTTAATGAATCACTTACAAATCATGGTGTACTGGCTGCAGACAATAATCATTTTGATATGAGTTCTGGTGGGGCTACATCAATATTAACTAGAATAAGACAGTTGGCGGCACAAGATACCCATACTGCAAATACGGCAACTTCCGAAGAAACTTTTGGATTTGATTATTATGTTGACGCAAACTTTACCGATGCTAGCGTAAGTAATGTTTTACCTAAAGCTTTTTTTAATTATTTCAAGAGAGGAGCCCGCCCTAGTGATTCCCCGACATATATTCAAAATACAGGTGGGGCAACAGATGGGGATTCTACGTATGGATTAACTATTAAACATCCAAGTAGAAATGAAACATCTAGTGGAGGATTTTTAGAAACAGGACAAAGACAACCTTTATTTAATGGATTCTTTAAACGCCAAAAATTTGATACCTATACTATAGCAAGAGCTTCTTATAAAGAGTTTGCTGTTCCTGAAGGTGGGGAAGATGGAAAAGGCGGTACTGTGTTATCAGGTACAGACAGTGCAGACTTTATGTACGCAAGAGCCGGAACTATCAATAATGTAAACAATACTGCAAATGTGTTTAAGATGGGTTATCTTACAGGAGACAATGGAAACATCGAAGAATCTGAATGGTTAAATGCTAGTGTCGCTACAGTTGCCTCTACAATAGCTAATACAAGTGCAGATACGACTTGTACAATTAGCAGAAATGACAGTATGTATATAGGGCAAATTTTACTAATAGATTCTGAATATGTAAAAGTTAAAACTATAACTGGTGAAACAACCATAGTCGTTTATAGAAATCAGAATAATCCATATACTGGTGCTGCAGGAGCTGGAACTGCTTCACATTCAGCCAGTACAACTATTCATGCTACTAAAGTAGCTAGAATCCAATATATGAATAAATCTGAAGCTAGTACAGGAGATTTCTCGGGGTCTACAACTGCAGACATATTAATATCTCATATTGATGTTTCTTTATTAGACGCTACAGAAAATCCGGGAAAGTTTTATTGGACTACATCAAGTCCTAGAACATGGACAGGTTCTGTGTCTGGCAGTACTTTTGTATTTACATATACTCCTTTAGAGACTACTGAATATCAAAACCCTGTAATGATAGACACTACAAATGAAGAGAGTACAGAAAATGCCGTAAAACGAATTATGGCAACTTTACAGAGAAGAACTGAAGATACTATTAGAGGTTCTGTAATGACTTATAGACCTCCTAGATTTTATTTTGAAGATTCTCCAGCTAGTGTAGACAAGAATTATGACGGTGTTAGTGGTCAAGATAGAATAGATTTATCAGGCAGTAAAAACCCAAGAAACTATGGGTTTATGCCGGGTATGGTGGCAAATAAATTAGATAGTAATGGTAACGCTACTGGTGAATATTTGTATGCTAACACAGTAAACACAAGTCAAGTTATAGGTAAATGGGATAGTGGAAGTGGACTAACTGATGGCGATGAGGAGGATGTTAGATTTTACGTTCCTGTTAGGGCGGGGGATTTAGTTAAGATAAAAGACCAAACTAACAACGTAGACCAACCCTTCTTAATTAGCAAAGTATCATATGATGAAGGAGATGGATTCTCTCTTACAAGGTATGACTTAGCTGCAGCAGAAGATGCTAAAGCAGCAGCCGGTGCTGAATACGCACCACAATACGCTGATGCTAGTTCTGCTGAATCATTTACAAAAAGCTTTCCAACAGAGTTCTTGAATGAATCTGCTGTAATGACTTTTGATATTGAATCTAATAGCCCGACAGCCGTCAACTGGACTGGTGGAACTGTATGGATAGGGACTAAAAAATACGAAAATGTAGCCGCTGGTAGTAATAGTTCTTTAACTTTAGGTACTACTTATAAACTTTACTATACTAAAGGTAGCCGAGTTTTGATTTTAGCAGATGAAACCTCGTGGGAAAGTCTGGTTAAGTACAGAAAAAATATAAGATTAATAGCAACTATTACAGCTGAAGAACCTCAATGTAGTATTATATTTGCTCAAGGTGTGTCTGGAAAACAACCTGATAGAGCCAGTACTATAAAGGTTATCGGAAACAAAGTACAAATTTCTCATGGACTATCACAATCTTCTGCGTATCAACTGTCTGCAATTAATATGGGGTCGGGATTAAATGCTACTGATACCGCTATTACTGTAGATGATGTTGATGGTACGAATAAATTTTATAGAGGGCAAAAAATTAGGATTGGCAATGAAGAAATGAGAGTAACGGCACTTAATAACAGTACAAATGTTGTTACTGTTCGAGCGAGAAAAAATGGGGTTGCTCATGCTGATAATACTCAAGTATATGGTGATACGTTGCATGGGTTGTTTGCCCCAAGCCAACTAAATGATAAACCTGTTACAGATTTCAGAACCCAAACAATAGGCGGTAGCGGTTCAGGTTATGGTAACATAACGGAATCAACAATAATGTCTTTAGGGGCTAGTATTGGGTCCGCTTCTGCAACACAACTTCATGGTATGGTAATGTATGACAGTATTGAACTGGCTAGCACTACCACTACCCCCAATAGACTATATTGGTCTAGAGACGTAGATGATGGTGATGGAGAAGCCGGAGATAATGTTTTAACTCAAGGTTCAATATTTATGTCTGGTTCTTTCTTTTACATAGATGATGCTGGTTCCGAAGGATATAGTGGTGTAGTACCTAACTTTGACACGGATACTTATTTACGATTTGAGGGTTCTAATGTAATGAGTCTTCGTGCCGGTGGAAATACAGCATTAACAGTCAATGCTAATGGTAGTCTTACTATGGGTACAAGCAACATGTATTTCTTTGCTCAAGGTGGTTATTCTTGGGCAGGAGACCCGGATACTTATATAACAGCAGCTTCAGATGTAATGAATTTTTATGCAGGTAGTTATAGAGCTGCTTACATAACTGCCTCAAGTGCTTCGGATGGTAATATTCATGTACGGAATGCGTATTCTTTTATAGAAGATACAGACACTAAAATATCATCAAGTTCTAATACTTTACAATTTTGGTCCGGAGGTAACATAGCGGCTACAATATTAGCTACTTCAGATTCTGATGGAGCAATTTATGCTGAAAAATATTATACTTGGAGAGATGATACAAATACCCATATTGTTGGGGCTTCAGATGTAATGACATTTACTACTGGAGGTTATAATAGATTAGAACTTAGCTCTAGTGGGGCAGAATTAAAAACTGGTAATGATTACTGGTATGCTCCTAGTGGAGGAGGGTACACTTGGGCTTCGGATGATAATACGTATATTAATCTTTATGCGGCTGATGTTCTAAACTTTGCTACCGGAGGAGCTGCTAGAGTACGAATAGGGGTACAATCAATAGGAGTTACTAAGTCAGATGGTTCCACTCAGAATGTAAGTGTAGTTATGGAGACAGATGGGGGAATTATAACTAATAATACCAGTGCTAGTTATTTTGCATCCGTTAGACCTATTGCAGATGATACTTATAGTTTAGGTGGGGGTTTTTATAGATGGGACAATGTCTATGCAACAAACGCCACAATTCAAACATCTGATGTTAGAGAAAAAGAAAATATTAATGATACTAAATTAGGTTTAGATTTTCTTAAAGATTTACGTCCTGTATCTTATGAATGGAAAAAGAAAAAAGATAACAAAACAAATCAAACTCACTATGGGTTAATTGCTCAAGAAGTAGTAGAATCATTAAAGAAACATGGAATAGATTCTATAGAAGATTTTGGGGGGATTGTTCATGAAGGAGACCCTAAAGGTTTGTATGGGGCTAGATACGAAGAATTTGTACCAATCCTTATAAAAGCGGTACAAGAATTATCTGAAGAAATTAAACAATTAAAGGAGGACCAATAATGGCAGACACTACAATAACTGTGACTTTTACAGAAGCTCAATGGAATAGAATTGTGGCTGCGTCTTCATATATTAAAGGACCAATGGGTTCTGGAAATGTTGATGCAGATTTTTTTTCTACACAATGGAAAGAGAATTTAACTAATCAAGTCAAAGCGTATGAAAGAGAACAAGCGTCAATCGCAGACTTCTAAAATTATACAGTATAGATATAATAACCCACATGATACTCTCCAACAGATTGGGGATGCATTTAATGTGTCGAGACAGTATGTATTTAAAGTACTAAAAAACTATGGAGTTCCTACGGTAAGGGCTAAAAAAATGAAAAATCCCAGACATTGTAAAATATGTGGGGAAATTAGCACAAAATTAGTACATGATGGCACCTGTCACTTTCAGTATTATAATCTAAAAATTAACTGTGCCACCTGTAGAATACCTTTTTATCGTAAACGTAGCCAGATAAAACAAGCATATGAACAAGGGTTTACTTACAACTATTGTTCTCAAAGTTGTTATAGAAAAGGCAAAAGAGCCTTATCCGTGTAGATAAATATTATAATATCTGATATAATATTACTTATAGATTTTCATATTCGAATCTTACGAGATTCCAAACAATCAGAGTAGAATAACGATATGGAAATTAATAATGATTTAGTAATACAGTGGGAACCTAAAATCCAAAAAATGTCCTCATCTGCATTTATAGTGGGAATGGATAAAGAAGATTTAGCTCAAGAGTTGAGAATTTCTTTACTTAAGGCCGCAAAAGCTTATGATGAAGGTAGAGGCATTTCTTTTCATACTTATTTACACACATCTTTAGTCAATACAATCAGAACACTAATTAGTAAAGCTCAAAGAAGACCTGTTCCTAAGAGCATAGATGATTATTATGATTTTTCTGATAATGATAATCCTGTTATACCCCAAGAAATTCAAAATGCTTTAAGGGCAAATGATAATTATGCCCAAGAAATTGAGCTCGATTTGTTAGTTTCATCGCAACATATGTCAAAAAGAGAGCGTAAATTCCTAAAGCTAAAGTTTGAGGGGCTTACCATGGATGAAATAACAGATGACTTGAGAGCCTGTAGAATATGTATTTATTGTTTAGGATATAGAACAGAAGAAAATCAATTGGGAGTACCAGATTTTTCTAAATGTTTGGATAAACAAGGAGATGGGGCTTATAAAATTAGAAACGCACTAAGAGAAAAATTTAGGTGGTTAGATGAAAAGCTTGAAAAAGACTCTGATTCTTAAAGACTTAAATTCTAAAAGCTTATATGAATTGTTTTCATCTTTATATAAGGAAAAACACGGGTTTGAATATGAAGGTGTTGGCTTTATAGGGAATGAAATGCATAAGCTAAAAGTGGTTTTAGAGGATTATGGGCCTGAAAATATTGCTTGTGCTATACTTAATTGTATAAAACGGAACGACAGAACAGTTTCTGTCCCCTATTTTACTGCTGGTATAAAATATTATTTAGTTCCAGATTACCCCGATATTTATTGGGCGGTTAAAAGATATGGAACTCCAGAAATAAAAAAGCTCTGGAATGGTCTTATAGTATTAGATTCTATTTGGCTTCCATCAGCATCACAGAAAAAAGAATTAAAACAAATAAAAAGTAAGTTACAGGAGTGGACTAATGCCCAGACGAAAAAGAGTTCGGGGAAGACTAATACAAAAACAAAAAAATCAACTGGAATTAGAAAAAAAAGTTAAGATTATTGCTTCAAAGAATGACAATACTGACATTTGGACTGAAGGACAGTTTAATACAGTTGAGGAAGCTATAAATTATCTTGACAAGATAGATACGTCTGATGTAACATACAATGTATATTCAGATTCAAATAGGGTAATATATACCAAACAAGGAGGAGTAAGTGCCTAGTCCGGAATTTATAGAATCCGCAGTAATCTTTAATTTAAATACAGAAGGTAATTTACATAATTTTAAACACGTCAAGAATGATTTTGCTAAACATGGAGAAGCATTTGATTGGTTAGTAACTTATTTTGACAAACATGGGGAGTTTCCTTCTCAGGTTGTTTTAGAGCAACAGTTTCCTAGCTTAGATTCTAAAGCAAGTGATACAAATTTTGATTATGCGTACGAACAATTTAAGCGTTCTTTATTACAGAGAAATGTATTAAGGGCGGTTAATTCTAATTCTAATTTAATTTTTGATGACCCTAAGAAAGCTTTGTCTAACATAATGTCAGGGCTAACAGACATCGAAACTGTGTATGACGAAGATGTCATGCCTTATGATAGTGGGGAATTGACTAGATTAGAAGAATGGAAGAATAGAAAACAAAGAAGAAAGTTAGGGGAAGGCTTAATGGGTATTCCTACTAGTTTTGCTTCTTTGAACTCTAGAGGGGTCGGGTGGATGCCCGGAGAATTAATAGCAGCTTTTGCTAGACCTACAATTGGTAAAACATGGCTTTGTGTTCATGCTGCTGCTACTGCAGTAAAGGCGGGGCATAGAACGTTATTAATTTCTACCGAAATGCCTAATCGTGCTATAAACATGAGAATTGATGTAGTGTTAGCAAAACTATATAACTATGAATTTTCTCATATGGCATTACGGCATGGAGAACCTATAAATGAAGCTGACTATAGAGACTTTTTAGAAACATCTAACCAAAAAGATTTGTTGGTAAGTGACCATATTGCAGGTCAGATGGGTTTTTCATTAGAGTCTATTGCTAGTTTAGTCAGAAAACATAAACCAGAGTTTGTTGTGATTGACGGTGTATATTTGATTTCCGCAGGGGATTCAAAATCAGCGGCTTGGGAGCAGTCACACAGATTGTTTTATGGATTAAAAAATCTAGCTACTGCAATAAATACACCGATATTAGTTACTACCCAAGCTAACAGAGAGGCTTCTGATATGTTTAGCCCACCAAAACCTAATCATGTGGCATTTGGAGATGCTTTGATTAGAGCCGCAGACGTGGCGTTAGCCATGTGTGGCGTAGAAGATGAAGACGATAAAAGAATGGTTCAATTCCAAAAATATCGTGATGGGGATTTATCACAGAACATAACCTACATGCAGTGGGGAGTAAACACAGGAGATATAAGAGAGCTACAAGGGTATACCCCAGCCTATTTTATGCTCGAAGACGAATAGGAGGATTGTAATGGGACTTTTAGATTGGTTTGGAAGTAGCGATGATAGCAATATTGTTGTGAAATCTACACGAAGTAAAGGAGATGGTAGACCAATGATTGACATTACTGTAGGAGATATCAGAAAAGGTATTGCTACAGATGAGAATGGTTACCGAAATGAAGTAGTTCTGTTCCTTAGAAAAAACAAAAGGGATAGATAATGGTAGATTGGTACTCTGTATTAACAAAATATGGGGTTGATGTACCTTACGAAGAGCAGGTGATGATTAGCTGCCCTTTTCACGATGACAGAAGAGTTTCGTGTTCCTTAAATTTAGATTTAGGATTATGGATTTGTTTTGCTGGTTGTGGTCAGGGCAGTTTGAAAGGATTTATATTCAAACTTTCCGGCAAGTCTTGGGAAGAATTAAGTTACGAATTAGATGATAACTTAGATATACAATCTACAGAGCTTGATTCTGTTTTTTTAGAGCAAGAATTAGAAGATGGATACCGAGAAGTAGGTTACGAAGAACCTGAAAACCTAATGGAAGTGCCTAACAACCATTGGATATATGACCGAGGCTTTACAAAACAACTAATATTAGAGTGGGATTGTAAGGTAAATCAATATTCAGACTTTATGATTCCGGTTAAAAATACAGATAATGAAGTTCTTGGTTGGATTTCTAGGCGTTTACAAGCTGTTCCTAAGTATTTATTTTCTAGGGGTTTTAAGAAATCACAAACGTTGTTTGGTATAAACCACATAAAAGAAGAGCAAGAACTTTATATAGTAGAAGGTGCTTTAGATTGTATGTGGTTACAGCAGCATGGTTATGCTAGCGTTGGTGTTTTAGGTGCTAACCTTTCAAAAAAACAAATTGACTTGTTAGGTGAAATCAATCCATCACGAGTGGTATTAGCATTAGATAACGATGATGCTGGTGGCAAAGGTATGCAGAAAGCAACCCTTGACATCAATGAACGTTTCCTGATATCATACTTAAGACTACCAAAAAAATATAAAGACGTTCAAGAAATCCGAGATGTCGAGACGTTACGTACGGTATTACAAAATAAAACAATAATATAATAGGAGATTTAAATGAGTGGTATTGCAAGAATACAACGCAAAAGAGAGGACTTAAGAAGACCTCAACAACAAACTCAAGCCCCAAGTAGAGAAGTTTGGTTCAAAGATGGTGACCAAGTTTTTCTTTCATCGATTGCGACAGGTAATGAAGAAGATAAGTTTATGGACGAAATAAACCTATATACTTTTAGAATGGGTAACAGATGGATAAACTTGCTAAAAGATGAAACTGTAGATGACAGTATAGTTCCTGAAGGTACTAGAGCGTCTAATAAGTTTGCTTTTTGGGCATATGTTCACAGAATAGTACACTTAGACAGACTAAATGACGATTGGACAGCTGTAGAAGGACCCGGTGGAAAAATGATGTATAGAGAAGACATCAATGATTTTAGAATTGTTAGTCTAGGTTTTGGGCGAAACGACTATGTTTGGGACCAACTGTCTGGTATTTATAGTGATTGGGGCGGATTAGACAAAGGAGTTATCAGAATTAAGAGAAGTGGTGCTGGATTAGAGACTTCTTATACTTTGTCAGCAACT
>CEOH01021310.1_pt1 | contig 14403 bp, 20 predicted proteins | sample 530311 | NCBI WGS metagenome assembly CEOH01 (sample SAMEA2619923, study PRJEB7988) | marine metagenome | biome: marine biome (ENVO:00000447); feature: deep chlorophyll maximum layer (ENVO:xxxxxxxx); material: "saline water (ENVO:00002010), including plankton (ENVO:xxxxxxxx)" | depth 60 m
TTCTTTAATAATCTTTGGCATTGTACTAACCTACTCTTACAGTTATACGTCTCTTCACACTTGAGATCGTGTCTTCTGGTGGTTCACCAAGACACTTCAGGACCACGTTTCGAAAATGCGGCTTAAGCTCATCAAGCTTCTTCACTTCTTCCACTGTGAAGAAACCATGATCATGGTGCTCATCGCTTAGACTTACATCGTCTCTGGGAAACTCTCCGCAGAAAAATTGTTTATTATTATGTGACATGTTCATATCTGATACTTCATATATAGTCAACCCAGTTTCCTCAAATATTTCTCTTTTTAACCCAGCTGTTACACTTTCGTCTTCTTTTATATGACCTCCAGGAAGATCCCAGCCTTTATCATTTTTCAGCAACAAGACTTTTCCATTTCTATGAAGCACAGCTTTTGCAGATTTGCTTAAGTCTCGCCCAGTAGGTTGCGGAGGCTTTGGGTGTTTCCAATCGTGAGTAGTATATACAGCGTTTACTCGGGACATATTCGTGCCAACGTTTTCTCTTATAAGAACTTTAATTTTCTTCTTACTTTCGAACATTGTCGACAACTCATCGACTGCTTGAGACCTTCTTTGCGCTTCAGCCTCTTCTCGCTCGGCCTTGGACGTAACCTTTCCAGATATTGGATCTCTCTCAGGCATTTCGCCGCCTTCTTTAAACTGAGGTATAATATTTTTGACAACATCGTTTTGAACAATTTCTTCAAATCTAGTTTTAATTTTCTCAATCATTTCTTTCCGATCGATTGCCTTCAAAAACAGTGCGATTAATTTTAAGTTCGCTTCTTCTGTTTGCTCCTCTTCATCAGCTTCTATTCTAACATCAAGGAAGTATTTAGTTAATAGACCACTTGGTCCAACCTGAGTTTTGTGTGCTGATCTGAAGATATTGACGTTGTAATCAGGAACTAAAAGACCCGTTTGTTCTCTCTCTGGTACTTTCGTTTCAAATCCCGGCAAAGCGCTTTGAAGCTTTGTAGCATACATTTCAAAAACTCTGTCAAACACATTTCGCAAATGATTTATTAATTGATCCGTATGTTCAGTTTGTCTTTGTTTTATTAACTCGTCATAAGCCATCAACGGATTTGACTTTGTTATGTCGGCTCTAAACGAAGTATTCCATTCAGCAGCGCCAGCCGTCAATCCTTTGTATAGGTGTGCCGGCATTGGAATGCTAACGTTAAATACTGCATAGATCGACAATTCTCTGTCCTCTATGTCGACATCAAAGTTATCCAATTCTAGATTATCAAAATACTCTTTAAGGGTTTTCAATTCTGCTCCGGCAATCAAATTACTTTCGCCAAAATATTCTATAAGCTCATCATGATCATTTCCGCCCGGAAGCACATTACTTATTTCTTCGTCTAAATCTCGCACTTTTTCTAAGAACTGCTCAAAACCTTCAAGCCCAGAGTCTTCATCTCCATCAGGCTCCATTCTAAATCTTACAGAATTATAGTCTCCTTCAAAGTCGTATACATAATAGTGTATCTTGGCACTAAGAAAATTGTAGAAAGCCTCTGCAACTTCATCAATATCAGCCTCTTCAAGTTCTTCGTGAATATCATCAGCATCGACTGAACCATACGCAGTCCACCTAAACCCGTAGCCGTCGCCGTAATCGCTCATGTCTTCAAGTTCTACACTTAAATATGAGAATGAATATTGTTCCAATAACTCATAGAATTGTTCGGAGGAAGGTCCACCTGGATTCTCTTCTAAGTGGCCAGCGATACCAGATCGCTCACTAACTAATCTTTGCGTTCTGTAATCATACACTCTCTTAGAACCAATCATTCCATATAGCTGCTCCGTAAGCTGGTCATCTATAACTTCTCTTATATCATCATATGTGGCCACGTCGAGGTCATCGCCGAGGACGTCAAATTCCTGAAGCACAAAACGCATATCTTGCCAATCATTTGACGTTAGACCGTGTTCATCTTCCGGGTCCGTTTTTAATTGTTCCGTGCTAGCGCTAACCACATCCTGCCACATTTCGTTATCCATGACGTTCCACAGCTTGTCCCAGGTTTCTCTTACTGAAGTAAGTTTGTTACTGAGGTATTGCCCCCGTTCAGGGCCTTTTAATTTTTTCAATTTTTGAGCATGCACTCTTTTTATGGCTTTCGCGAACATGTTGTCTATCATAGTTTCTTTTAAAGACTCTAACTCATAGATTTCACTAGCTTTTTCTTCTGATTCGCTTCCTCCAATAGGATCGTCCTCAACATCAAAGATTTCATCTGGGACGACACCATTGTTGTCACCATATCCAGGCTTGTAAACTAAAGCTAATTTTTTATTAGTGTCATTTTGAGGTAAGTGCTTAAACAAAACAAAATAGAAAACTACGCCTTCGTTTGTATATTGGTCATAATAATTTTGACTTCGTGTAGCAGAGATGCACCACTTTGTTCCTCTACCATAATAACAAGATGCATCTGCAGAGTTTGGCCTTACAACCATGAAGTCATCGTCATCTTGAATATATTCTGTTGTTTCCTTCGCGCCTTTTTCTATTTGTTTTAAGCGCTCTCGGTCCGCCATTTCTCTTTCGGCTCTATATACTTCAGATTCCCAGTCATAAAGATTTTTATATGAATCAATATTCTTGGTCATCAAGCCTCGTTCGGCTGCTTTGTGATAAACTCCTAGTCGCTGCAAAGATTGTAATTTTGCGAATATAATACCGCGAACAGCTTCTCTGCTGCTTTTCAACTTTTCAGCATTCGTCAAGTAGCCGGCCTGGTATCTTTGCGTCTTGTCCATGCTTTTAATGCGCTCAAGTCTTTCCGCATCATATTCCAGGGGTTGTCTGCCCTCCGGATCTAAAGGTCCACCACGCGCCGGCCCGCTGGGCATGAAGCCATCAGGATCTTTTTCTGCTGCAGCGAATCTTTGCATATATTCGGCGTCGACTTCTTTTCGAACAATCTCGGCCATTCTTCGAGCGGCCCACTCAATATACTTCTTATTGGGCGTTGGATCTGAGGAGATGATTCTATCTAATACTTCAGTCTGTAGAATATCGCGCAGATCCGGATCGTTAATCTTCTTAACAATCATAGCCGCGGCATTTTCTTTACGGCCTTCAAGCAATAGAAAACCACGCCAGCCTTCAAATATTAAATCCATATATGACTCCGTTTCTATATAAATAGTTTTTTTTATTTAAAAACTCTTTCTTTAGCGGTATCAAATAGATCATTTAGAAAACTTTTCTTAAGCTTCAATAGTCTTTCAAACTTTACCTGTTCTCTGGCATCGGTATATAGAGTTGTTGGTTTTTTGATTTGACCATCTATTAACTGCTCGTTAAAGTCATAAAATTTAGATTTTGGCGAAGCGCCCATTATACTCAAGATTATGATTAAAAATATAATAATTGGTATAATTTTTTTAAGCATTCTCATTCATTGTGTCCTCCTTAGATATCAAATTTAAATAACAATTTGTTTAAATGGTCTATAAAATTTGTGTGTTCTGGCGTCCAACACACGTGCATGTTCCCCTCGTGGTCCGGATCGCCGCCCCTACAACCGTCAGCCCATAAAGCGACATGAACTAGCTCGTGTATTAGAGAGGAGGCAAATACTCTTTTATAGGGATTTGTGCGAAGCCAAACATATGTTGGCCCAACAGTCATGCCATTGACTACTCCTTTCTTCACGACTCGACCTTTGTTATCACGGCCAACACCTTCGAAAACTTTTTCTTCCGAAGACCACTCAATCATAAGCTCATATAGATTTTTCTTAACTTCACCTCTACGATCACCAAACCTTGCCTGCCATTGACGGTAAAACAAAATTACAGCTTGTGAGACTCTTTCTGTAGAGGGTACATCACTATCTGATTGAATTTGCCAAGAATATTTTGAATGAGGAAGGTTGATCATTTGTTTCGGCGCGCCTGCGCACGAACTTAATAATAAAAAACATAATGATATTATTATATTTTTAATCAACCATTTCCCCTCCTATGCGTCTGCTTTCTTTTTAGTTATCATGAGTGATCTCACAAGAACATCTTTTTCTAGATCCTTTACTAAGTGTGACCAATTTTTAATATCTGCTTTGGTCATCTCGTCCATCATGGCCCACAAAGATTCGACTTCATCAGTGAGCTTTTTATTCTCTTTTTTAAGTCTTTCTAGTTCTTCTTCTAGTTCTTTAAGTTTTTTCATTTTTCACCTATTCTGTGCTGCATGCATTTTCATCAATAATTTCCATAAGATAATTATACATTTCTGTTATACTTGTAGATAACGGATACCATTTGCCGCCGGATGCTTTTGCGATAGGCTCCCAGCCACCTTCATTGTTCCACGCTTCTTTAACTTTTTCTGGAGAGAAAGTATACACCTTTAAATCTGGAGTCGACGCTACTACAGAAGATAATAGATCTTGAGTAATAGTGTCGTTTGTATTCCAACCTCCAGGCGGAACAGGATTTGGCAGCATATAGCTTTGTCCTTTCTCGTCGCTAAAAACAATAATTACTCGTTTAGCTTTAGGTCTCCAATTCACAATAAAGTCTTCTATAGGGGGGTTAGATTCGTCTATTGAGGTACCAACTCCTGTAGCCCACATTACATCTCCCATCCCATATGGCAAGATTGTTGCAATGTTCCAAATAGAAATATAAATTGCATCATAAAGCATCTCGTATTGGCCAGACATGGGTGTGCCGTTTAAACCGGCAAATGAGGACATAAAATCTGTAAAAGATGATAGGTTGCTTATCATGTCTAAATAATTGTGATTACCGTAATATTGATCTGGCACTCGGGGGCCAATTATTAATCCCCACTGCAATACTTTTTCGTCACTATATTGAGAAGCGAAAGAGTTTAAAGCAGCCAGAACAGCAGATATTTCAGTATCCATAGAGCCAGACCAGTCGACAATAAACAAAATATCAGTTTCCTGAAGTTCTTCGCCTGTGTCTGTTATACCATCGCAGTCGTCGTCAATACCATTACAAACTTCTTCTTGTGGGGTCACTTCACCCTCACACATCCCGGAAACAAACTTACCATCTGCGTCGACGCCTCCCCATACTCCGTAATTACAGGTAGCTTGTCCGGGCTTGCATATACCGACATTTACAGTGCCCTCCGGGCCTGAGTAACACAAAGCGTACAAGTCCTCATCAATTAATTGATTGCAATTATCATCAAAATTGTTGCACAGCTCTTCTTCTATTATCATGCCAACATGAGGATCACACACCTCATTAGGGTCTGGAAACCAGTGACAGAATGCAAAACACTCAGTTGTATTAATGGTGACGCAGTCATCGTCGACGCACTCACAGGTTTTAAACCCTTGACCACACAAAAGAGGTTCTTCCATACACGGAAATAAAACGCCGACATCTTGTATAGTACATTCGCACGTAAGACCTTCGTCTACTTGTCCATCACAATCATTGTCTAGGCCGTCACAAATCTCCATTAATTCTGGTGGCGCTGTGCAGCCGGTCCAATTTCCCTCGTTGCAATATTCTACGCCTGTCCCACAAGCAGTATAGCATGGTTGATACAAGTCTTCATCTGTTGTACCATCGCAGTTATTATCCACGCCGTCACAAATTTCTATTGGCTCAAGACCACAAGAGCCACACATGTTTAGCTGACCTTCGTCAGTTTCACCATCACAGTCATCATCTAACCCGTTGCACATTTCTTCTGTGCACTCTGTTACACAATCAGTATATTGGATTTGCCCCTTGTTACATACTTTTTCTTGCGTACCTGGATAACCATCTTCAGTCATGCAATCCACATCTTCAATATGATATTGAGTGGGATCGCATTGTAAATATTCTTTGCACTCCCCCTCGTGAAGAATCGCCGGCGGATTTTCACAATAGTCAATACAAATTTCTTTCTGCCAAACTGAGGATAGTGGAGGACAGAAGTACCACTGGCACTGTACACAAGAATTCCCGGGAAATGGATATACACTAGAAGGGTCGACAACGTCAGCTTCTTCCACGGTAACTACATCGTTTATTGCTTGAGGTGTTTCATCACTAGTTGATATTGGCGCAACTGGATCATCCATAAACATTTCTGTGCAAGCAGAGGATGTTATAAACAACACAGATACCAATATCAATTTTTTCATTTTCTTACCTCATGGCGCCCAGGATTTAAAAACACCTCTCATATCAAATTCGTCTGTGTCCTTAAAAGGGTCAGATTTTTCTTTTTCACCTAAATCGAATACTATGTTATATAATCGTACCATAGCTTTGCCGGCTCTGTAAAACGAGTCATATTTGTCTGTCAATATGGCTTGTGACTGATAATCAATAGGTGTTTTGAAAATGGGGTGTAATGTCCACTCTTGCGTCCAGATATTTTTCTTTATCCTTCCTAAGTAAAAATTATCATCAACAAATATTTTCTCTTCTGTTTCATCTATTTTTTTAAATCGTATTTTGCTCATTGTGTGGCCCTGCCTACAATGTATCCGACAATGAACCCCAAGAAAAAAACAGTCATAACAGAACTGGCTATAATTGCGCTTTCCATATTAATAACTAGTTGCTATATTTAATATGACGGATAATTAAAATGTGCAAAGCACGGGAGATCCTAAATGAAACCAGGACATTATAAAAGAGAAGACAAGAATTTTAATTCTGTCTTAAAGATGCTAAGAGAAAAATACTTTCATAATGGCGGTGGTGCAGACGCAGAAGTAATTGTAAATTGGAATAAGTTGGAGGCTAAAGAGGATGGGGTAATTGGTTTCTATGCAACGAACTCAGCGTTGGCAAATGCGATCAAGAGATGCCGGCCTGGAATCAGAGCAATTGATTTATACGCAGAAGGGGCCACACTTTACTTTGACTTAAAAGCAGTGAGACCCCTTCATACGGTACTAAAAGTTATGAAGTAGGTATTAACACCCTTTAACAAGGACATATGCAGCAACCACTCCAGCTACTACATACCAATAACGTTTTACAGTACCTAACAAATTAACTAATAAATTTTTCATAATACAACTCCTTTTATTTTTTACTAACCCTATCAACAGTATATTTATTCCATATACTTATTTTTTCTTGCAAGTCTTCAAGATTCCACTTGGTTGGTATATTACAAATTGGAAAGACTGCGTGCCCTATAAAAACTATACTACGAAACATTAGATGCAAGCCTATCTTTCCTGCGAACAAAAGATGATTTAAATACGATTCGTTATTATCTCGTAGGTGTTTTGTCATTTCAAATCCGTTGTGTACTCTTTACCGCCAAATGTAAAGCGCCCTTTCTTTTCATCTTTGGCCTTTTTAAACACTTTTTTAAAGTTTGCTAATCTTTCTTGTTCTAGTTCATAGATTCGATCATCTAAATTGTCAAGCGTGTTTTGCGCTCTGTTAAACACTGCTTGTATTCTTGGAAATACTCCCGCATGCTTATTGTTTAAGTTGCCCAGCGCGGTGAAAATATGTTTGAGCGCTTCTTCTGTAGTTTTTGCTGCTCTGGCTTTGTTTAAATAGAACGCCGTGTTGTTGTTAACAAATTGCCCTGTTAATTTCGCGTCATATTCCCATCCAGGTTTTTTTCGCTGTTCTTTTAAGACACTTTGAAGCTCTTCTTTAATAATCTGTTTTAATTGTGATTTTGTAATTTTCATAATAATAAGTATTGAAAGCGTCAGTTATTTTACTTTTTAAGTGCTGTGGAATAAACCTTTCCACAGAATACAAAGCGTTTCTTTCCTTGAACGCGTGCTCGGCGAAAAGCCTTTCTGTATTCTTGCCGAGAACATTTATCTTTGCGTGTTGGTTTAGGGCGCTCCCAAGCTCTTGCGTTTTTTCGCACGTGCTTCATTTCTGGCAATTTGCAAATTTTTAAATGAGCAAAACGAATTAAACGCTTGATTGGTCCCTTCTTTTTAATAAGTCTTTTATGTGTCCTGTTAATTAAGCTAACAATTCGTTTATGTCTTTTACAATATCCCCAAGCTGCTAACAGGCCTTTACCAAGAGGCATGATACCCGTTAAATAATATATTAGATCGTTTATCTCATCGATAACTACTTGGTTTTTCTTCCGATCCAGATCAAAAGTTTTTCGAATTTCCAGAAGTTTTTTGATTAAATCTTTTTCTTCCGAGCAGTTGATGCAGCCATATTCTCCTCTATATTTATAATTTGGTTCATCAGGCGCCATCTTGGTTCTTCTATATGGATCAACGCCGGCTTCCCATCGCCCTGTGTGTGGGTTGCAACCAACAGGACCCTGCTTATACAAGTGTTCCGGCGCCGGGCACCATTTCTTTTTTGGGTCCGGTTTAGCCCAAGATGGGACGTTGGGCTCTATTATAGTTTTGCCTTTGCCAACAACAACGGTTCCATCCGCTACTCGACAATCACAATCTTCAGGTTGAACCCTGTAGGATTCTCTGATAGTATGCAGTCTCTTATGATTTCTCGATTCAGCTATAGACGCGCGACATACTTCGTAGTATCTTCCAGGCAACGGCCCTGTCCATCTTCCGGCGCCGCAGCTTAAATCTTCTAAATCTATGTCGAAAGACTGATCATTTGGACATGTAATTGTTACCGCCGCATACGAACCCGGGTATTTAAGCACGTATTCCGGAACTTGACGATATTCGCTACGACACGCAGCATCAAGCGCTTTATTTAAAGATGCATACCAGCCCTCCTCTTTCCCCTCATCGTTCCAGAAGATGTGCATGTGATACATGCCTGTCACGTCTCTGGACCGGATATTCTCATCTTCAGTTAGTTTTGAACGTTTTTCTTTCCGGTTTTCACTGACAGGCCGTCTTTTAAGAGATTGCACTGCCGCGCGCCCACGGCCGCGTCCTCGTTCTGCGCGCTTTCCCTTCAGAGTACCTACTGTTTTTTTGTATGGGTTCTTTATTTGCATGCCAGAACCTTGACCGCGCTGCGCTAGCCATTTCCGGCGTTTTTCTTTATATTCTTCGGAGTTTTTCTTGCGACAATATTCATAAAGCCTGCCATAGACGATCATCTGGCGCACCGTTAGCTTTTTCATGTCCCAGTTTCTTTTCTTTGCTTGTTTTTCGACCCAATCGATGCAACTTCCCCCTCCTCTCCTTTGCGCGTGTGATTTAATTTTATTTATTAAATCAAAGGTAGATTTGAGGCCGGCCGCAGTCTTCATCCATGGCGCGCCAATCGCAGAAACAACGTCTTCAATGACACCTTCAGAAACAACTTCACTCGTCTCTTCTTTAATGATGTCTTTAAGGTCTTGTTTCGTAAGTTTCATATTAATAATTAGCGCGAAGCGCGTCCAAAAAAAATTTTTGTCCGATAAGAGTTTGCGTTACTCGAAACAGCTTGGAAACATGTCTCTAACGTCTTCTGCTTGAGCCATTTGTCCAGCTTCTTCTAACTTGTTGACAAATTCTCTTGCACCATCACAAATAGGGTTGTTCATAGGATCAGGCTGCTCAAGCATCATTTGCTGTTGTTCACGCATGTATGCTTCGTGCGTCATATCAGGGTGATCCTTGGCACAGTCATGCTTTTCAAGAAGAACGTTTTCTAATTCTTCTTTAATGATTTGTTTTAATTGTGATTTGGTAATTTTCACTTCCGGGTCCTCCTTGGTAGATCGACCAATAGAAGTACTTTTTCTATTGTTGAAAGTAAAGAGTAGGAGGACATTACCGCCTCTTCAAAAGTCTTACCACGACCATAGATCTTTGCCCAACGAGCTTTAAACTCGTCGATATCTTTCATGTGTTGGAGGCGATCATCCGCCACAATATCGTCATAGAGTTCCTTGATAGGAACTTTAATTGCGTTGATCTTTTCCACGTAATAATCGATCACGCCGCCAGTGGTAGAGCCTTCTTCTAATTGATCTTCAAGCTCTTCTCTAATAAGTTGTTTAAGTTTAGATTTTGTAATCTTCATTTAATCTCCCCCAAAGGTTCTCCATAGATTGACCATTCCTTCATAATCTTCAGCTTCTTGCTCAAGCCGAGCTTCATCAAGGAGTTTTTGTTGTTCATCTTCTTTTTTCCAAATAAGTCTTAAAACTTCTATCCTATGCTCTTCAGGCATTTCATTACGCATTTCAGATAAGTTTTTTCGCGCTTCTAGTGGCGTCAGTCTCTCTTTCTCAATTTCAATGCATATAAGGCACATTTTTTAGCTCCTGGCGCCAAAGGCGCCATGGGTCGATGGTGAACGAATTAATTAATTTTGTTTTAATAGTTGTATAAAATTTATGGTTGTGGAAGAGGCGGAGGGCCGGCCGGTTCAGAGCTAATGATGTCATCATCTTCCACGGGAATAGGACGAAGATCAAGTTGTCTCTCTAGCTCGTCGACTCGCTCTTGCAAATTAGCGACTTCAATAATAAGCTCGTCAATAACGTCTTGAGTTGAAGGATCCCCGGGAGGTGTAGGATCGCCGGGCTTGCCGTCTCCACGTAACTTTTTCCAAGCTTTCGCTGTGTACGAGCGTATACTAGGCTTGTCTTTCGAAAATATAGACCCTACATCGCTTTTAAGCTCTCTCCATGGGTCATATGCTTCGCGAAGCTCTTCTACGACGTGCTGTCTAAGTTTCGCATCAGTAAGCCGATCACGTCTCGCGCCGGCAAGCTCTTCTTTGATAATTTTTTCAATTGTGCTTTTTTTGATCTTCATGTTGTCTTGCCTTTTGTGTTTTACATGTCGTAGAGCTTCGCTCTCTTTAATACTCTGAAAATTTCCTGGATATCCTCTGAATTGACGCGGATGTCGTTTTCCATTTGTTGGATCCAATCTTCACTGACTTTCGGCGAGACACCGCGCATGACTGACTTCATCGCGCTAGCGCGAAGTTCTTGTACCTTCTCCAACTCTTCTTTGATGATTTGCTTTAAAGCTGACTTGGTGATTTTCATTTTGTGTGTCCTCCCGGGATCATTTGTTATAAATAGTTTATTATTGTTGAAATTTTCAGCAATACGACTTTTTTTCACTTGAGCTAAACGTTCAAGCGCATGCGCGCCTTGCCAAGGACGGCACTTCTTGTAATCAAAGACTTCCCATATGTGTGACGCAAGCATTGGATCTAAGTATTTGTCACTGATTCCAGAATCATACATAGAATACCATACTTCAAGCCAATCGATATGAGTATCGTCCGCCAAGCTTCGCGCAATATCTTTTATTGATTTCTTGCGTTTGTTTTCTTTTAACGACTCATCGATGTTTCTAGGATCAATGTTTCTAGGATCACCGGGATCTAAAAAAGGATTGCCGTGACCCGCGGGGCCGCGAGAGTCTCTGCCGCCTCTTGTACTCTGGCGTCGCTGCCATGTCTTGCAATAAGGGCTCTCCGGTGAGAGTTTGCATATTATCCCGCCTGGCAATCTACCGGTTGACATATAGTGACGCTCTTGTTTTTTAGAAAGGAAGCCCTCTAGCTTCTCTAGGTTCTTCTCGCGTTGTTGTTTCACGAAAGCCTGATATCGAGGCGACTGTTCCCGTCTGCGCATCGCCAATCGTTCGGCCGGTCCCAGCCGGAGGGAGCCATGGAGTGTGGGCGCATCAGGCCCAACAAAAGGCGTGGTAGGAAATTTCTCGCGAATTGCCGCGGCAACTGGCGGCGTATTAATCGCCCACATCCTCCATATTTTAAGCATCTTCTCGCCGTCCTGAGTCTTCATCTCTCCTCTGTATATCTGGCGTATACCGCCATACCTGCCGGCCTCCTTCGCCAAAATGAAATCCCACTTGTTAATCGGCCGTTGCAAAAGAACCCGTAACGATGTTAAATCGGCATAAAGCTCAACGGAGCGATGGTGCCAATCAGCCGCATCCTTCTTTACTTTAAAGCATCTTTTAAGCATTTTTGAAACGTGCGCGCGTTCTGAATAAAAATCTTCCGGGGCCTTGTCGGGATTTAAAAAATGAGTAATTTGGGTAAACCGCGATCTTGCTTTATCAAACAGAATACCAAAAGCGTGATCTTTTGCATGCCCCAACTCGTGGGCAGCAGTATTGCGCCAAACCGGCTTTACCTCTTCCCATGTGTCATATTTTGACCAGGTTCTCATTCCAAAACGACTAATTGCGACTAAAGGCTTGTCGTGCTCGCGAAAAGGTTCACCCTGAACCCCGGGAAAAAGACTGACCCAGTCGCCGAAACCATGATACACTGCTGCAGCTTTTAGTCCACCCATTCTACCCCGCAGGCCTGGGGTGTCGCGGTTTCGAAACCCTAATTGAACTGACATTATATGATTAGCGATGAACTTAAGTATGCCGGGTAGTTTTTTCTTGCGGTTGTATCTATCTGCTCTGCCTAGAATACCACCGTCCTCACCGGTTTCAATTTCTATTTTTAGTAAATGCTTGTAATATGCATTCCATATCTGCTCTTTTCGCCCATATACTTCTCTTCGTACGAATTCTTTTTTGACTTTTTCGAATTCTTTAATGAAGTTTTGTCTCCATTTGTATGCGTTGGCCATACCGTAATTAGTTTATTTTTAGTTAAATGTGCCTATATTCTTAGCATAAGAATTTGCAGTCCTCGCCTTACCTTAACCCAGGAGTACTCATGCTATAATTCCAATATTTGAAAAATATTTCTGTGTACTTTTTTTACCTCCCTCTAGGGAGAAGTTAAATTAAGTACGCGAAATCATAGCAAAACTCAAAATCTGAAAAATTACCCGCGCATCACAAACACATCTAGCCCGCTTTTGGCATACTCGGTACCGGGTGGCACTTATATTCCGGCCTAGGCCCCCTCCCCCCCTATGTCATTGTAATTATAAAGTTTTATTGTCAAGGGTTTTTTTGCTCGGGTATGTAACCGAGAGTGTGGAGAATATACACACAGGCGCTAGCTCTAACTAGCTGCAATCACTACGCTAATTGTGTAGAGAATATGCACATGTGTAGAGTGTAGCAGATCTGCACACGTTGGTAATATATCGATATGCCGCTATGTGCCACTGTAGCGTAATGCTACACTGCGCTAGCATACGTTACACTAGTGTGTAATATCTCCACAGCGTAACCTGCTGTAATCTCTATACTTCTGAGTTTAGCATATATTCCTGATAGTGTTAAGTGTCTAAGGCAATTTCAATCGCATTAGGCCAACCATCTACAAAGACAATATCAATATTGCCAGCTAGGTATGAATCGAGAGCCATGGCTAAAGCGCTAGCAATATCATAGCGTTGCAGCGTCGTGAAGCTCTCGATGGTGTGCCTCATCTTGACCTCAATAAAGTCTATTACATTGTCATGTTCGGTATACCTCCCTGTCATATAGACAATATAGGAACGGTTTGACGGGTGTATAGGCTAGACTAGGGGTACATTGTGCCTAGACTATATTAGAGCGTAGAATCGTCGTTATTCGGCTACTATGGCTATTGCTAGCTAACACAGGGCATATATTTATATCCGACGGTCACACCCTAACCTATCTATCTGATAGGTGAATAATTTTGATTGTTCTACCCAAATTAAAACGGAATATCATCATCTAGTTCGCTATAGGGTACGGGAACCATCCAAGAGGGCTGACCTTTGGCTAGTAGGCTCTCCATCTGCTTAAATGCCATTCTAACGAACTGAGCGTGTGATTTCTTTACTTCTCCCTCCTCGACCCAATGGACGCGATACAGGGTCATCTCTGGGGTGACTGCTGGATATATTCCTGGCATCTAATTCTTACCTGTCGCCTTTCTTGATATGACAAGGGTCTGGCCGTCTGCGTCTTGAATCCATGCGGGCCAACCTGCCGCTAGCCAATCCTTTACCATAGCCTCCGCTTGATATAGAAGTGTCGTCTCATACTTCTGATGGCCTCCCTGACCGTCTGAGACACACACATACCACTTTTGGGTTGCCTCCGGTGCTTGGATGCTTCCTGAGCCCATCAGGGCGTCTGCTAGAGCGTTAAGAATATCTTTATTCATTGTCCTCGACCTCTTCTCTTGTTTCGTATCCATAGACTAGGCCAATAACAACACCGATTAGGAACCAAGTGGTTAGCATGTCTCTATCGCCTCAATATTGAAGTTTACGTCATTCTGCTGACGAATCCATCGCCAGTGTTTAGTTGGGTCACTGATGGCTGTCAGGAGCATTATAGGCGTCCCTACGGGGAAGGAGCTAAATCGATTCTCAACCGTTTTTAGCCTCACAACCGTCCATTTTGCGCCCTGCTCGTTCACACGGTTCTTTCCATGCTTAGACCTGCCTGACAGTGTTAAAGTGTCTCCTACGTTCATTTTCTTTATACCCTCGACCATCTTAGAAGGAGGCGCGAAGCATCGACTTGACGCCATCGGCACCGAAGGAGCGGGTGAAGTGGTCGGCGAGCTTCACG
>CEOH01004356.1_pt1 | contig 14351 bp, 14 predicted proteins | sample 530311 | NCBI WGS metagenome assembly CEOH01 (sample SAMEA2619923, study PRJEB7988) | marine metagenome | biome: marine biome (ENVO:00000447); feature: deep chlorophyll maximum layer (ENVO:xxxxxxxx); material: "saline water (ENVO:00002010), including plankton (ENVO:xxxxxxxx)" | depth 60 m
CCAGGCAGCTCTTGGTCAGGAAGGAACCGCCGGCTATTCTACATGGTCACCTGCTTCTGCAGATGGTCGTTGGATGGTTGAGCGTAATAGGGACTTTTATCAGCGTCTTATCATTGAAGCCAATCGCATTGCCGTACGTAACAGACGTGGAGCTGCTAACTTTGTTGTAGCAACTCCTCGTGTTTGCGCCATCCTTGAGATGCTCCCTGAATTCCAGTGGGTACCTGTACAAGGTGACGTAAATACTCAGCCTGTGGGTATTGCAAAGGTTGGTTCGCTTGGTGGAAGATTTAACGTTTACCGTGATACCAGAACTGAAGTACAGGGGAGTCCTAGTTATAACTCGCCAAGTTCAGAGGCATATTCTAGAGGAAGTGGAGGTGCACTCACCACTACTGGAATCGAGTATGCACTTCTTGGCTACAAGGGCCCTGAGTTCTACGATACTGGTATCATTTATTGTCCTTACATTCCTGTCATGGTACAGAGAACCATCGGTCCAAACGATTTTGCGCCACGCGTTGGCTTGCTTACTCGTTATGGTGTTGTTGACAACATCTTTGGAGCGCATCTCTACTACCATGTCATTATTGTTCAGGGACTCGGTATCGCGTTCACTCCAGCTTCTCAGTCGGTGTACTTCTAATATTAGAACGTCGCTGATTAAGCAGCAGTCGAGAGACAACTTGAGAAACGGTGGGATGAAAGTCCCACCGTTTTTTTTGTATAAGTTTAAGTAAATAGGTACTAATTACCATAAATATTCATATGGCAGACTTTATATCTTTTGACCAAGGCGTTTATACATTTCAGGATGTGGATGAACGGTTCGCAAAACCAAATATTATCCCAACAAATGCAGCGCAATCATATGGAATGACCATATCTGCAGTTGATACTAAAACAAGCAAAACCATACTTAGTATTATATCACCAGGAAGTAAAGGAAATGTTGGTCTTACTACCGGTAATAAAGCAATTTCAGCTGTCGGTGTATTATTTAATTACACAGGTGGTCAGACTAGTATGAACAGTGTATCTACTCGCTGCATTTCTCTAAGTGCACCACACCATGGTGGAGGTGTTAATACAGTTATAGCTACATCTATTTCATCAGCTTTTGACTGTGCTGTTATTTATGGTGATCATACAACCATACGATATGCACCATCTGCATATACAGACGGTAAAGTACAAGAAGGAGGCGGAATTGCACCTACACAGCCATGTGACATGTCCGAACCAGGAGTTACTACTAGTACAGATGCTGTTGGCCCAAATATTAGACGTCTTGTAAATTCAGGCTACCTATAGGATTAATCGTCAGTAGTCTGAATCCAATCATCTGGAAGCTCTTCTAGCAATGCGCTAGTCTCTGCACCTGTCAAGAGATTTCTATAATCTCTATCCGGGTCATCTGTAAAGATATGTAAAGCAGCACGTGGATTAGTATCCGTTTCCTCTACTATAACACCCCATATATATCTGGAACCATTTGGATCTCCTTTGTGATATGCGAGACCCTCATCAATTCCAGCTTGTTCACTGCGAGCTAACGCATCAGCTTCGTTGTTATATAATAAGTACATTAGAATCGATTATAAAATTGGTTTAGAGCATCGGAGGATGCACCAGATACAGGTCTTTGATCCGTGGGCCACCATACTACTTCATTAACATAGCCCGACATAGAATTTGATGAACCTGAATATCTTGCAAATAGCCGAGCTCCATATTGATCATTATCACCTACAGTACCAGCAGCTTCTTCATTATTTAAAAGAAATACAGATCTGGTGCCATTCCAAACTGCAAACCAAATTTTACTGCCTGCTGTTTTATTAGAGTCTACAATAAGAGTGTAATCACTACCCCCCGCATATATTCCTGAATCATCATTATTAAAGAAACTACCAAGAATATTACGTGTACTAGAAGATGTACCTTCCCACCAATATTTGTTACCTCCTGATCCAGCGGAAGTATCTGCACCTACAACTGAAATGCTGTTCGGATGGGCTATTGTACCCCATTGAGCAACATCCATTGGGTCTTGAGATAAATAAAGAGCCGGGGTGCCTTGATCCTTCCCCTCACTGGCAGCTGCACCATAACTTAATTTCCCGTTATATATTGCTCGAGGCTGATAAGAAGTTACAGATTGTTCAGCATTACGACCATTACCACTCTGATCATACCATATCTTCATGTACGCACTTGAAGTTGAGATGCTATCGGGATCATCATAACCGCTACTGTCGCAAAACTCACCTAAGTTTGTTGCATTAGAGCCGCTAGAAAAGTTATCAACCGGTGAATCTAAGGAATACCCCATCCTGGCATCAAAATGTACATCTGCTTCTTCATTATCTGCCGATCGACGCAGTCTAAGTATGGGTCCGCTATATCCTGTGCGTAATCTACGTAAAGAGAAGGCTACATCAGCTCCAGGAAATTGATCAAGTAAAAACCCGGCTGCACCTGGAGTTTTATTTGCAGATGTGACACTCATCCCCGTGGTCATATTTGTTGGAGATAAAAACATTAGCTAGGTAGTGAGAAGTTATACTGCACCCCGCCATATAAATTAGTACCATCACTCCAGAAAGTTAATATATCCACGGCATTAGCACCTGTTGTTAATGTAGGTGCAACACCACCTGGCCAATGATATGCATATCCTGTTGACAAAGTTCTTGACCCGGTACCATCTTGTACTACTTTAAGGATATAAGACCCTTGTGCCAAATTAGATGGGTTATGTAAACACCTATTACCGCCTAATGTTACGGTAGCGGCATGCCCTTTGCATGCGTCCCATGTCATTTCCGCTTCATCTGTTATAGTGGTGTAATTAGTCTGTGCAGTTTGAATAAGATTTTTAGAGCTTATAGTACCAGCAACAGAAAATGTTGCCCTAGTAGTATCACATGTCCTAATACCCACACAATTATTAGTCCCGATACTAATTGCAGCGTAATTATTTTGTGTAATAGCTACAGGGTAATCATTACCGGTCCCCATTACCATGGCGTTAGCTGGAATTCTCAATGAAGTAGCAGCATTACCATTCAAGAATACATTACCACATACACCACCACCGTCTTGTATTAACTTAATTTTTGGGTTATCACTCTCACCTGAGTTATCTGTATCAGCTTCTAATACAAGAGCTACATCGCCCTTGCTCTTAATATGTAAACCAGCTTCGTTATCTCCAGCTGTAGGAAGTAAGAAATGATTTGAATCATTAGAAATACCGACTTTGGATCCTAAGTAACTCCATTCACTACCAGGCGCGCCTACAACACCAGCGCTGAGCGTACCAAGTGCGCTTATATTACCAGCTACAGTAAGTGCTTCTAATGGTGCATTTGTACCAATACCAACACTACCACCAAAGTAACTTGTACCTGCTACCGCAGCTGCACTAAGGCCTCCTGTAGCGCTTACGTCCCCTACAATCGATAATTTAGCATCGGGAGTTGTATCACCAAGCCCCAAATTACCACTCCCCATTATTACTGTCGGGTTTGTACCATAGTTAGTAACACATACAAGTTTAGTTGTGTCAGCAACTGCACTACCAGCCGCGTGACCACCTATCTTACCTTGAATATTAATAGCAGGTGATGATGTGGTATCGGCTCTTAAACCACCTAGTAAATTTAAACCTATACAATTTGAGCAGTAATTATAACCAATTACAGTAGGGTCTAGCTTATTATTACCACTATTATTATTACCAATACCTACGTAACTTGAAGCATCGTCAGAAACTTGAAATTGTGCGATTAGTTCTGAAGTTGATGCTGTTGCAGGTGCAATAATATGAAGAGGGTAACCTGGTCTATGTGTACCAATACCAACACTGCCGCCAAAGTAACTAGTACCTGCTACCGCAGCTGCACTCAGACCTTTTGTAGCGCTTATATCACCTACAATGGATAATTTAGCCCCGGGTCTATTAATACCTACGCCGACGTTACCATTAAAGTAGTTACTTTCTACATTACATGTGGAACTTAGCCCTCCATTAAGGACACACACACCCTTATCCTGTATTATTGTACAATTGGAATCACTGGTAATAAATTTAGGCGAGCAAGTGCAACTCGAAAAGCATCCACATGCACCTTTAACATTATAAGTTGCGCATACATTACCACTTCCATCCATGCAAGAATATCCGGTCTTAACCACTGCCCCGCAAACGCAGGTACTACCGCATATACACGGACTGGCAACCTGTGTACTAAAACAACCATAAGAACCGCAGACATTACCACTTCCATCAAAGCAAGAATACCCATCAGTAACACATGCACCGCAGACGCAGCTACCGCCATATACTATACCACTACCTGCGCAAATATTACCAGAACTGCAGAACAACCCACCACATACAGAAGTTTTACCGCATACATCAATTCCACATAATTTGTCCGCACTCGCGGTGCCTGCTACAGTAAGTGCTTGACTAGGCCTAATAGTCCCAATACCAACATTACCACCGAAATAGCTATTACCTGCTACTGCAGCTGCACTAAGACCTTTTGTAGCACTTATACTACCAACTACTGATAAGTCACCACCAATATCATGCCCATCAGAAGTAATAGTTCCTGTAACATCAACCCCGGTGCTTTGTGTTTTAAGCTTCTCGCTACCGTCATAATATAACTGAACACATGAGTTGGCGCGAATTGCGACCCCGCCCTCCCCGCTCTTTCCTTGCAAGTAAATGTTACCATCTGGTTCTCTAATAATTAAATTACCACCCGTTCCACCTTGTATATATGATGCACCGTCTGCATTACATTTCCACATTGATAAATCCGAGTCGTTTCCCAATGCTAAAACACAATCATCTCCTAAATGAAGTGATTCTGTTGGTCTATTAATACCGATACCAACATTATCAGAAAAATAAATATTACCTCCTGTTGCGCTTAGACCATCATTAGCGCTAAGCTTTCCAGAGATAGTAAAATCACCATTGATATCAAACCCAGTTAATTCATATTGCGTAACATCAATAACTTTAACAAATGCAGAGGTTGCATCTATTGTTGTAGCGCATAATGTACCAAAAATAGTTGCATCTTGTGCTGTTAATCCCTGAGTAGAAACAGAAGTGGTGGTAGTTCCTCCACCCCCTCCACTACTAGTCCCAAATATATCAAGTAAATTTGTACCACCTGATAAAATATTACCTACAACATTCAGCTCCCCGTTCATCGTACCCCCTGCAGCAAACTGCGTCGCTACCGAACCACCCCCGCCCATCATTTCTACAGATTTTTTAAGAGATAATATTTGCTGATTAAAAGATTGATTAAGATTGGTTTGTATATCTCTTTGAATTTTTTTAGGATCGATTTTTATATTCTTTTCGCCATATTTTTCTATAACAATACCAGGTGTATCATTTTTAATCTGAGAAATTGTATGTAAAAGATCTGTTTTGCTTTCCTCAATAAGGTCATATACAGCTTTTTTATTTTCCTCTGATCGGTATAGCACCTCAGATTCAAAACTTTCTTTAACTAAAGATATTTTTTCATCATAGTAATCCTTAACTTTTTGTTCAGCATTTATAAATTTAGTATCAATAGACTCCTTTAAAATAGATATGTCGCTATCGATATCCTTTTTAACATTTCCTATTCTACTTAAGGCTCTATTAACACCTTTAATGATACTATCATTAATTTCTGTGTTTACTTTTTCTAAAGTAACAATATCGCTTTTAATCTCTGTAATTTTTTTGTTTTGAGATTCTTGCTTTTTATCTACTTTTGATTGAAGATAATTCTCAATTGATTCAGCACTAGACGTGGAACGCTCTTCTATTAAATCTGTTATCTTTGTAACGTATATATCTTTGGTTAAAGATTCAACCTTTTCTTGTAATGCTTCTGTGGATTTTTTATAATTGCTTTCAATATTTAAAGTAAAATCAGAAGTGTATTTTTCAATACTATTATTAATATAGTCTGATAATTTTTCTTCTGTTTCTTCATTATAATTAAATATTTGAGCTTTTGTATCTTCTGTAATATTTAAAAATTCTTCTATTAGAGATTTATGAGCTTCTTTTAACAGTGTGTTAAATTTTTCTTCTCTAAGCTTTAGTTCACTATCAGCTTCTTGAAGTTTAAGCTCTTTAATTTTTTCTGCATACTCCTTGGCAGCGAGTCTAGCATTTTTTATATCTTTAAGAATATCGTCTTTTTTCTCTAAAACTATATCCTCAACTACCTCTTCTTGCTCAAATATACTAAGATCATGCTCAGGTATATCTGTCGACCCTACAAAAGTAGTATTATTTTCATTAAATAATACCTCAAATTTACCCTCTCTAAGGACAAATGGTGCAGAATATTCCTTACTACCTTTTACTACTGGTATATTTACAACAGGCGCGCCTTTATATTGGCTCCTTTTTTCTGCAATAAACTTACTACCATTTATCTCAAATTCATAAACATCGAAGAAAACTTCTTCTAAACTTTCAACGGTTAAGATGTTAAGATCTGAGCTAGTAAAGGTAGGTTCTACCTTTTCGCTAAACAGTCTCATTATGTACTAGTATTTAATACATATAGTATAAATTTAAATCACTGTTTTGGAGTTTTTATATGTGGTACATCAACTTCACTTAAAGTATGATGTAGCAACTTTTTATGAGATGCGCGCTCTGGATTAATGTCAATACCACCTCTACGAGCGTATAGACAACGTACATTTAGTTCTTCCGGATTAATTGTATCCTTTATACGCTTATAGATAGCTTCACAAATTTCTTCATGAAAGTGACACTCATCTCTGAAAGAAACAATATATTGCAACAGTGAAATAGGGTCTACAGTATTTTTACCTTTTATATAAATATAAACATCTCCCCAATCAGGTTGCGAAGTAACACGGCAATTAGACTTAAGTAAAGCGCTATGATAATAAACTTTATCTGAAGGAGCATCCTCTATCTCTTGAAGCAAGTTTGGATCTTCTGAATATACAGAAAATTTCACCTCATCGACAGGGTATTCATCTTCTAATGTAATATAATTAGGAGTACAATCTACACTATGCATCCACTCCAGTTTTGCGTTAAACATATTAACATCACCTAAAACTCGAGCATTACTATGCACTTTAACTAGTACTTTAGTTTCAAGGAGCGCACTTAAATCAGATGCTGCCATTTTGCTAATTTGATCTAAAACCTCTTCTGCACTATCACCCAGTTTAGTCATGTTAAATGAGTTAAAATACAACTTAATAGACTTAGATTCAACAATATACTTACTATCACAAGAATATACAATCTTAGCTACACCAACTACCGGTAGTCCATTATTAGTAAGAGCTGATATTTCATATCCATTCCATGTATCATTACCGACAAAAGGTAGGTTATTATCTTCTAATCCTAGATGTGTCCTATTTGATTGACGAGGCTCTCGTACAAGAAGACCCGGATCATATGATGATTTATACTCAGACGTTTGTCCTAAATGTTTACTAACATTACTATTATCAAGTTTAGCCATAATTAAATTTTAATATCGATATCACGTTTAGCAAGAGTTGACTTAATAGTCTCTAATCTTTCCTCTACACTACCCTCAAGCATTACAACTTCACTATCTATATCCCCTCTTTCGAAATATATATTAAATATATTAATAATTTGATTTCGAAATCCCTTATCTACACTTCTCTCTCCATCATCTATTAACTTTACATCTTTAGGAGATGTATAAAAAATAATGTCATATTTATCTTTTAAATTTTGCCAAATTAGTTCACAGGCATCATAACAACGCCTACTGATTTTATTGTTATCGAGCAACCATAGAGAATATACAATACCGTCTAATCCACACCTATCAAAGATCTGATGCACACCTCTAATTAGATGATCAGCTTTATTTTTATAAACATTTCGAACATGCTCTGTCATAATAAGCATTTGAGTTAGATCACCGCCGCTCTCATTAATAGGCATGTTATACTCACGACTTACCAGTCTTGTAACTTCAGGTACAAATTCGAATGGGTAGCTACCATTTTTTTCATATAATGCTTTGAGTAAGGTAGTTTTACCAGTACTCTGAGCTCCAGTAAACGAACAAATCATACTATATATTATAAGTGTTCCTTAAGAAATTCCATCCAAGCATCAAAAGACGTCTTTCTTAATGTATCATAAGTTTTATCTATATTGAGGACATCACGCGTTCTTGCAGATTTTTCTACTATAATCTCACCTGCATCAACCTCTGCTACTACTTTATGAACCACACTACCAATTTTAGCGTATGAAGCTATATTTTTCCATGCACGTTTTTGCGGATCTTTACCTTTTAACTCAGGATATTTTGTTATAAGTCCCGGGTGCCCATTGTATATATTATACATCTTGCACTTATCCGGGGGCACTATTCTTAACCACCCATTTAAGGTAATGAGAGTATCTTTTTTATCGAATTGTATATCCTCTAAGATATCCAATGTTTTTGCTTCATCATTATTAACCCTAAAATCTACTTCTATATTCGGATTAACCTTGTCCAAATTAGCATTGGTAATAACAAAATCCGGTTTTCTATTTAACTTTGTAGATAGGTCAACTATCTCAGATCCTGTTTGTGAAAACAAAGCTACCCAATTTTTATATCTCATTATAGATATGTTAATGCCAACCAGTTAATAATCAAGTGTATGGTATTGTCGCATGCGATTAAAAGCCATGCAGACAAATATTCCGGTACTTCTTTATGATACCCGGTATCTTTGCAATCTTCCCATTTATGCCAATAGCGCTTAGGCCCTAGCCTACTTTTAGCAAATACAACATATCTTGCAAGCCGGTACCGATCAATAAAAAAATGAGTTATACAAATAACTAACAACGCCCATACAGAGGGGCATAAAATTAAAAACGGGAGCGAATATGTAAGAGCGTGCGCGGCTGCAGCCTTATTACACTTGGTCTTATTTAGCGCCATCCAATCACTCTGGAAAAGGTAGTCACCAATCAAATGTAGAATTAATTGGAGCATATTTATTATTATTATTTTATAGTGGGAAGCCGCTTTTTCAAGGTCTATTATAAATAATATTGTGGAAGATTTTTTAAAGGTGGTAACTGACGTTGGATTTCCGATTGCAGGCGCACTAGGGTGCGGTGCTTTTGTTTTTATTATTCTAAAATTTATACTTAATGAAATTACTAGTGGGGTGAAAGGTATAGGAGGGATGATTAAATCCTTAGAAAATAGAGTACAGACAATGAATAATGATATTGTAAAGATAGATACATTAGTGTCTTATGCGTTTAACAAACAACCTAATTTGGATAGATTAGCTGCAAATGAAGGAAAGGAGGATGCCAGAAAGGACTAATGAGCGAGGAAATAGTACAAGCTATTAATGATTTTGGATTTCCGGTGATTGCCGCTGCAGGACTTGGTTATTTTGTTTATTATACTTGGAATTGGGTAGTTAAAGATATTAAGCCGGTTTTAGATGAATCTACCGGTACGTTAATAGGATTAATAGATAGAATTAGAATGTTAGACAATGATATGATTAGGCTCAACACAAAGATACAGATGATCTTACAAGAACAAGAGCAACTATTGCGCACAGAAAGAAGACAGAATAGACGGAAAGAAAATGTTCTATCTGATGAGCTGTAGATTATATATTAATAGGAGATAAATACGGACATGAAATATATTTGGTTATTATTATTAATGAGTGGTAGTACCATGGCAAATGAATTAAAATTTAGGTTTAAGTCACCTTCGTTTAATGGTATTGGTTATAGCGCTCATAAAATAAATCTAGAAAATATTTCCGCCGCTAGGAAAAAGACTATAAAAGATGAACTAAAGTCTTTATCAATCCAAGCTAATTTAGCTAACAGTAGGAAGCCGTTAAATGTATTCTTAACAAATCTCCAATCTAGAATTTATTCTGAACTCTCAAAACAAGTTACTGAGCAGCTTTTTGCTGAAACTGGTAATGATTCGGGTTCATTTGATTTAGATGGTAATATCATATCCTGGTATAAATTAGCTGATAAAATTAATTTAACAGTTACAGATACTGATGGAGATCTTACAACTATACTAATACCTGTAGGATCTCTTTTATTACCGGAACCTAATGAAGCCACTACTGAATAGCCTTTTAGCCTCGACGTTACTATTTTCCGGTTGCACAGCCTTTCAAGGTGCAAAACAACCGCCATTTATCGCACCGGCACCATTAACGGAACGACTAAATAGTCTACCGGAACTAGATGGTGAACCAATTTATTTAGGTGTTTCTAATTTTAAAGATTTAACTGGTCAAAGAAAACAGTCTGATAATTATGCTAGCTTTTCTGCTGCTGTAACTCAAGGAGCTGAAGCATGGTTAATTGAATCACTGTTAGAATCAAACGGGTGGTTTAAGGTACTAGAAAGAGGCCAACTTGATAGTATTATGCGTGAGCGCGCAGTAGTACAACAAACGCGACAAGATTTTACAGATGACGATGACACAGGGTTAAAGCCTATGCTATTTGCAGGGCTTCTGGTACATGGAGGTATTATTTCATATGATACTAATACTGTATCCGGGGGTATAGGTGCCGCGTATCTGGGTATTGGTGCACATGAGCAACATAGAAAGGACGTTGTAACAGTTTCTATAAGACTGGTAAGTACATTAACTAGTGAAATTCTTTTATCATCTACAGTCTCAAAAACTATATATTCCACAGCGCTGGGCAGTGACATGTTTAAGTATGTCAAAGATGCATTAAACCCACTAGAAATAGAAATAGGGTTTGCTAAAAATGAATTAGTTTCAGTAGCTACCAGAGCAGCCATCGATTTAGCAATATTAAATTTAATTAATAAGGGCGAAGAAAAGAAGATGTGGAAATTTAAGGAGCCTGAAATTACCGAAGAGCCTATAGAGGAAACAGAATAAAGAGTATTTTTTTGACTAAATACTTGTATGAAATTTAAATCTCTTTTAACTGCTTTATGTTTATATGCTGGCAGTGCGCTCTTTGCTAGTAACGAAATTTACTTAGATCAAATTGGTAGTTCGGGTATTTTTAACATATCTCAAATTGGTTCATCAAATAAATTAGGCGAAGGTACAAATCGATCAAGAATTGAAGGTGAAGAAGTTGTATTTAATGTAGCTACAATTGGTAATGAAAATCTTATCGATATCGATTCAATTGGTAATGAGGAACTAGTAAATTTAAATCTTGAAGGTGACGCAAATGAGTTAATTCTCGCGATAGAGGGTGATAAAAATGAAGTAAACGCATTCATTGCTGGTGACTCTAACAATGTATTAATCGCAGGCAATGAAGATGATACACACAAAGCTACAGTTCATAATGGTTTAATTAACCTAAACATCGAAGGAGCGTCTAATGATGTTGATTTATTATTATTTGATACATCATATACCTTTACCGATTATCATATTGCCGGATCATTAAATGATGTTAGTAGTTATCAAGAAGGTCACGGAGGTCTAATTGGACATTCACAGCTAGTTGATATTTTTGGTAGTAGTAATAACTTATTGGTATCACAAGTAGGCTCTGAAAGTCAGTTTATTGAGCTCTCTATTCTAGGAAATGAAAATAACTACCAAATATTCCAAACAGATGGTGCGTTTGATCCGACATTTATGCCCGAGCAAACTGACAATAATGTCATTCCGTTTAATGAATTTAGCAACCCAGATGGTCCTCCGCAAGCCGGTGGTCAAGGCGGTAACGAGTAGTTTATTATTCTTACTATTTCTAACACCTGCTTTTGGTGAAATAGGTAATATCACCTCTCAAACTAGAGCTGCGCAAATCACTAGAAAGGGTGATAAAATATTAACTGAAGTTAATACGCCTGTGGAGATGCGCGACTTAATTCAAACTCTTAAAGGTAGGGCTAATATTAAATTTGTTGATGATACTAAAGTAAGTGTCACAGAATACTCAAAGTTATTAATAGATGAATTTGTTTATAATCCGGAAAAGAAGACCGGTAAACTTTCCCTTAAAGCCGCTTTAGGTACTATTAGATATTCTTCTGGTAAGATCGCAAAAAATTCTAGACAAAATGTAAAAATTAAATCGCCTACTGCTTCTGTATCTGTCAGAGGCACAGATTTTACTATGAATGTGCAAGAAGATGGTGCTACTAGTTTTTTACTTCTCCCTTCTACAGATACAGATGGAAGCTCATACGTCGGGTCTATAGATGTTTCTACACTGGGTGGTACAGTTACTTTAGATCAAGCATATGAAGCAACTACAGTAACAACAGCAATTGCACCGCCATCGCCTCCGCAGGTTATACAGGAAGATGGAGCAGTAAATGGTAAAAAACAAGACGTGAAAAAGGATAATAACGAAGATAAAAAGCCTACAGATGAAAAAGAGGAGGATAAATTCGACGAAATTAAAATAAAGAAAAAAGAAACACAGATTATGAACACATTTTTAAAAATGAATGATGGTCGATATGTTTTCTTTTCTAAAGATAAAGACAATATGATTTCTCTCATAGTTGAGGATGGGAGCAATGTAACAGTAAATTATGATAACAGGGGCAGCATTATTAACGCAAAATTTAACTCAGGTAATAATGTTTTATTTAACATTAAGCAACAATGAAAACGTTTAATATTAAAAACTATATTATATGCATATTTTTTACTATGCTATTGGTTACATTAAGAATGGTTGACCCTTTCTTTATCGAAACATTAAGATTAAAAGGTATAGATTATTATCAAACAAAACAAGAAAAGGTATTATCAGAAAATATTTCTATTATAGAAATAGATGAAGCAAGTCTAGATAAAAATGGGCAATGGCCATGGAGTAGAGAAATAATAGCTAAAGGTGTTGAAAAGGCCTTTGCTAATGAAGCGCAATTAGTAGTTATTCCAATACTATTTGCTGAAAAAGATCGTTTGGGTGGCGATGAATATTTTACTAATGTACTAAGTGAGGCACCGGTTATTATAGGGCAGTCAGCTAGTATAAAGGGTAAGGGAAAGCCTGTCCCTAGGGGACTTGCTAATATAGGAGAAAGTTTAGATGGGTGGCTATATGATTATCCGGAGGCAATTGGACCTGTAAAAGAACTAGGGGAGCATGCTGCCGGTGTTGGTATGATATTAACGGCGCCGGAATTAGATGGTGTTGTAAGAAGACTGCCTCTAATAGTACATGTACAAGGAGAAGCCTACCCAACAATACCTTTAGAAGTAATAAGGCTATTTGCTGGCGAGCAATCCTATCAGGCTAAAGTTGGTCTGGGTGGTGTAGAGGCTGTTAGAGTGCCTGGATTTGATCCTATTATTACAGATGCAAACTCTAGAGTGTGGTTAAACTACAAATACGAATTTGATAAAGTATCATTTGCAGATGAAGATTGGTCAGCTGTAAGAGGTAAAATTGCCGTAATAGCATTAACAGGTGAAGGGCTTGCTAATACAATTGCTACTTCAACTGGTGTAAAATATGGGCACGAAGTAACTAGTTCAGCGTTGCAAATGTTAATTGACGAATCTAGATTACAAAGACCTGTTGAATCAACAGTATATGAAATATTAATAACAGCAGCATTTTGCTCTTTGCTTATTATAGGAGCTTTATGGTTATCGTACATAGCCAGCTTAGCTATAATCTCTGTTTCATTGTTTGCTGGGCCTTATATTGGTAACTGGTTGTTTAATAGTAATGGGTGGTTAATTGATTATACTTGGCCAGCTGCTTGTATTTTTATAACCTGGTCTGTGGCTACATTTATAAGATTTGTAACTGAAAGTAAATCAAAGCAACAAATTAAGAAACAATTTGAACATTATCTTGCTCCGCCTATAGTTAAGCTATTGCAAAAAGATCCATCGTTGCTCAGACTAGGTGGAGAAACAAGAGAGCTATCTATACTGTTTAGCGATCTAAGAGGGTTTACAACAATAAGCGAACACTTTAAAGCAAACCCTCAAGGGCTTACAGAATTAGTTAACAAGTACCTAACTCCTATGACAGGATGTGTAATACAGCATAATGGTACAGTAGATAAATTTATTGGTGACGCATTAATGGCATTCTGGAATGCTCCTCTTGATGTTGAGGATCACAAAGTACATTGTATTAATTGCGGGTTAGAAATGTTTGATTTATTAAAAAAGCTTAATAAAGAGATAAAGGATCAAGAACTACCAGAGCTGAAAATTGGAGTAGGTATTAATTCCGGAGATGTAGTTGTAGGTAACATGGGATCAGAGCAAAGATTTGACTATACATG
>CEOH01034606.1_pt1 | contig 14276 bp, 23 predicted proteins | sample 530311 | NCBI WGS metagenome assembly CEOH01 (sample SAMEA2619923, study PRJEB7988) | marine metagenome | biome: marine biome (ENVO:00000447); feature: deep chlorophyll maximum layer (ENVO:xxxxxxxx); material: "saline water (ENVO:00002010), including plankton (ENVO:xxxxxxxx)" | depth 60 m
GTTCTATATTTGCCATAGGGAAAGTATACCATAAATTAAAGACCCTACACCTGAAAAGAGAAAGGTAAACAAGTGTAGGGTCTAAGGTCTGTGAGAGTAATCACGTCTGTAGACTGGTGTTTTAATTTTTTTAATCTAAGCTAGAGTAACAAAGAGAATTTATATTTTTTTATATGCCCATTGGAAAGGAAAGCATATAAGTGACTGTATCTACAATTACTGGGTCGGAAATATGAAATCTACAGCAGCTTGATGATTACTCAAAATATTTAGTTTTGCCCATAATAATCGTAAAACATACAAAAATCAATATAAATCTCAATTTCCTACGCACGAGGATCAACGAGAAACGATTTTTATTGCCCCATTGGTACTATGACATACGATGAATCAAGTGCAAAAAAAGTTTAACTATGTCATGCAGTTCCATAGATCTTGAAAGTTCTTTTATAAATTCTTCTAGCTGATCTATGGTTTGATCTAGCTTATCTAAGTCGTGCACTGTTTACCCCCCTTCTTTATTTTTTTACCAACAATAATTGGTTCTGCAAATATTCCATTTTGTTTTGCAATACTACTGTTGGGCCTTTTGTTCATTCTGTAGCCAATGCAAGAAATTTCCTCGCAGTTATTTTTAATAAAATTAATAACTGGTGTTGTTAGGTCATTAATGGTGTGATTGACATATACATTTGAAATGTTAATTGCCAAGATCCCATTGTCTTTTAAAGATTCCCAAGAGTTTTCTAGCATTGGTATCAAAAAATAATTTACCCATTCCTCAAAAGTTTTGTACTTAGCGTGAGATTGTTCGGCCCCTTGATACTTTTCCATTTTAAAATACGGCGGCGAAGTAAAAACCATGTCGAAGTAATTTTCAGCAGGAGCATCAACTTCCGCACCCTTAAATTCAAAACTCACATTGCCGCCAAAGTCTTGTTGCTGTGTTGCGTATCCAGAAAAAACCAAGGGATTAACATCCCTACAATAATATTCAACACCGCTAGCTTGAGCGGCCACTAATCTATCACCCCAGCCGCCACAAGGATCGTATACGCTTTTTACATTAAAATAATTTATTAATGCTTTAGCTGCGGAAGGTCTAAATTGTGATGGAATATATTTTCTCAGGGCCAAGGCCGATGCAGGGTTGTCTTTGTAATAAATAGATGCTTCTAGCCCAGATCTAAATTTGTGATTGTACCAGCTTCTCATTGCTGAAGGGCTGTTCACGCTATCACAGGCCATTCTGGCCCCCCAGTGGTAATAGTTGGATGTTTTCATGCCAGTCTTATCAATATCTATGTACTGATTGCCAGTCATTTCACTCCTGCTATACCAGCCCCCATCAGATAAAGTGATGTTTGATTTACATAATTGTTCAAAATCTTCACACGCTTCTTGATAGGTAGGTTTTTTAATTGGAAATTCTGGTATTGTTTTTAACACTATTCCCCTTCCTTTATTTCTGGCTAATATTTGATATATATTTTCTTTCACTTTTAGCACAATCAGAATAAAAATCAGCAATAACTTGATAAGTATCAGCGTCTTTAATTGCTTGCTCTCGACTTTTGTTACGAGGTTTTTTATAATTCAAACGAGCCTCTATTAACTTTGGATCTTCTTCTCCAAATCTATCTTTTGAAGATGCTGTTACATTTATTACACGATCTAAATCATCGTCTTTCCCACACACCCATTCATAAACTTTCATATCATTGTAATCTTTATTAACTGCAACTATTTTTTTAAAATTTCTTATCGCAGTAGCAGGCCCAATATTTATCTTTTTTAATTGGTGTTTTTTCGATAAATCTTTTGCTTTATCTATTAATTTTAAACAAAGTTCATCTGTTGTCATAGAGCTAAAAATTTTACTTCTGTTTTTGTGTAAACTGAAAGCTAGGTGATTTATTTCACACATAATATCTACCACTCCATTTTTGCTAAGTGTTTTTTCTTTAATGTTTTTTATTACAAAAGATCTAAGAGATGGAACTCTTATAAGAACCATAAATCTTGAAAACTCAAGATATGTAATGGCAAAAACAGATTGAATTTTTTTTGGATCTTCTCTTGTTTCTTTTGAAAGCAGATCGTATGTGTCGCTAAAAAATTTAAATTTTTGATCTATACTCCACTTAGTTTTAGAATTTTCTTCTGTTAACATACTAAGTCTTTGTTCTATTTCATTTTCTGGCTTAGGTATTTCTGTAGCGTATACAAATTTAATGTATTCAGGTTCTGGGCTATTGTCATTTTTTGCTACCCATTCTGCATGATCAAGTTTGTTAATTTGTTTTAATGCAGCAACTCTACGATGCCCAGTTGTTTGATGCCATTGTCCATTGTCCCTATAAACATTAATTGCCTGTGTGTTTATACGGTCTGTTTTCAAACTATCTACCAACAATTTAAAATTTTTATCTGAAAGCTCAAATTCAAAACTTTCTCTAGGGTTGTATGAGCAAGGCACTATTTCGTCAAGCTCAAGCATTAATTTTTTTTCTTCTTTTATAAATGTCATAATCTAATTCCTTTCCTCTATTTCTATAACTGTTTTTTCTTCCTTGTCTATAACAAATTGCACTGGAGCGTGTGATATATACTCACTACTATCATCTACAAATAACTTGCAGTCTTTAACCAGTACGTCTATAACCTTTTTCATAGCTGCTAACCAATTATCACCATCCCTTCTATGGTTAGTCTTTAAATAAAATATAAATGTTAGTGTTGCGTGGCCCTTGACTGGCTGTATCTTCTGCTCTTTGCATCGAATCCAAACCAGTGTCAGGTAATCCTTTACATCCTTCCTGTAGTTGTCCGACCAGTGCCTGCGTCTGTTAGGTAGCAACTTTGCTGGTGGCCTTGCATCTATAATTAATGTTTGTTTCATGCTACGCCCTTTTATTACTTAACGCTGGTAAGTATCTTTCAACAATTTCTGAATGGATCTGTTCTATTCTTTGCTTGCTAAGATCTAGGTCATCACCTATGTCCTTGAATGTACGAATGAATGGATGCTCAGGATCTATGCCATACCTTGCTTTAATGACAAACTGTTGTCGTTCAGAAAGCATATTAAGAATAGAGTCTACCTGCCCTTTTAATTTTTCAGTGTTAATGTACGGCTCGATTGACAATGCTATCAAGAAATCCGTTTGCCTTTTATTCAAATGGATTTCGTTGATGTTTTCACTGCCGTCCCACTCATAAAGAAACTCCAGGTCTTGCGGTTTTACACTAATAATTTTCCCACAATCACAAGCTACTATATATTTTAAATACTTAGCACTTACAGCATGGTGTCGGAAAATATCCTGAACAAAGCCATCGTGATTGATATGGTCAGGATGTTCATAAGTAGCGTTTTTACTACCTATGATTTTTACCCTGTCATTTTGTAAAAATTTACGCATACTTCACCTCACATGATTTGCAATTTATTAAGGATTCATCTGGACACTTGTCAAGATTAATACAAGAAACATTGTCAGGATCTCGTTTGCGGTAGATCTTTTCTAATCGATCCCAAAGATCGAAATTAGAGGATATGTACTGCTGACCCTGTATCATACGTTTCTGGACGATTTGTAGTACCGTCCTGACATCATCAAGATTTCCCACTAGGCTGATAAAGTTATCCTTGTTTGCTTTTAGCATGGTCAAGATCTGTTCTCGTATGTCCTGCGGTGTATCCTCAGAGATCTTATGAAACATTTTGTTGTCTTTGATAATGATGTCGCAACCATTGCTGGTAACGTACTCATAAAGACCTATCATTGTTTCAATTTTTCTAAGGTCTGTTAAATTTCTGTCCATTCATCACCCCCTGACTCTGGCAATGTGCCCTGCTTTGGCAATCCGTACATGGTATTTTTATCTTCAGTGACAATCTTAACGAGATCACCCCTTCTAACCATTTCGGAAAGTCTTGAGCGGATCTGCAACACTGTTTTATCCATGTAAGCCGCAACTTCTTCTGCTGTTTTCGCACTAGTGGCAACAGCGGCCTTGATCTGGTCAAACTGGCTCAGGACTACACGCAAATCAGACTTGCCCATTTCATCTGGATTGATTCTTTTAATATCTTCAAGAGCTATGCTGTTAAAGACATACTCAAATCCCATTGGTTGTTGCCTTGCTGTGTTGTTGTGCTTGCTATGGACTAGAGTAACCTGTATTTTATTTTCGGCCGCCATTTCTTTGGACTTTACCAGCCCAAACAACTGTCTAACTCCAGCTACTTTGTATTGACTGCCATTAAGACTTGTTGGATCTGCCCTGTTAGACATCATGCCTGCTTTATTTGGATGATCTAAGGCCAAGATTGATATCTTGAACTGAGATAGTTTTCTCCAAAAAGCATTGATGACTGAGCTGTCATTTGCATCACCACCAAGAGCCATGCCTACACTATCTATGACCAGCAAATCAATCCCATGCAGGTCAATGTCCAACTGGATACCTTCTGCTTCATCATCGATAGGCTTATCACAATTCTTGTACTGGATATTTGACTTGACTGGGTTTCCATCACTGTCTGTCAATACTCCGAGTGCTTTCCTGACCATGCTGAATCTATTTTCTACTTCCAGCTTGTTAGTTTCCCAGTCTGCATACAAAACCTTCAAAGGTTCTTTGATAGTAATGCCGTTGTGGCTCATGCCTTCATCACACAAAACAGATATGTACTGAGCTAATAAACTTTTACCTGCTGAACCTTCACCGAATATAATTGTTGGACTTTGGAGCTCAACCAGTGGCTCGATTAGCCAGTGAGTTTTTATATCCATTGTCGTGCCAGATATTCGCTCAGATGGTGAGCCCTTGCGGTAGTCTACAATGACGCTAGCACATAGCTGTTCTATCATAGCTCGCCAGACACTAGACTCAATGGTTCCATCCATCGAGTGCAAATCTGTAGCAAAACTTTTTTTGGAAGTCGATGATGTGATAGGGATTCTTGTTTGAAGCAACAGCCCTGAGCCTATAGGCCTGCTAGAATGTACTGTAATCTCTGCCCTGATGTCTTTGTTACGCTCATTAGTCATTCTATTAACTTCTGCACGAATACCTGCGGTTTTCCAGATACCTTCATAAGTAGAATCACGGATCTTGATGATCTCAAAATCATGGACTATTTGCTGTGGGGATATATCATTCGTTTCCGTTTCGTGCTGTTCCAATTTCTATACCTCCTATATGCTTGACTGGCTCTGGCTTCTTTGGTTCTACTATGACTCGTTGCTTAGGCTGAATGTATGGTCTAGGTTGTCGGTCATAGCTTGTTAGCTCAAGCTCCATTTCCTTTAAATTGTTTGCCCTTTTTGCTTCTTCTAACAAACCTCTTTGTATTATTCTCTTTTCTTCCCTGTCCCAACATTCATCGCAAGCTGGTGGCCCGTGGGGAAAATCTAACATTGCACAAGTAATATACATTATTCACCCACCCTGTACTCTTTTGTTTTTCTATCCTTGAGTGTGTTAACAAGATCTGTGAAATGCCAAGAAGATTCGAACAAAGTAATGTATTGGCCAATGTTAAATGACTGGACTTCAACGAGGTCGCTATCACGCATAACGTAAGCAATTTTAGCTTCCATTACAGGGTAATATTTTGACTCCATATTCATCAAGGCTCGTGCATATCCTGCTAGTTGAGCCCTGTCTTTAGGGTAGTACCAATTTCTACGATAGGTGTTTGTGTTTTTAGTTTTCCAGTCCCATATCGTGTAAGTAGTACCATCAAAACTTAAAGCATCGATAGTTCCACCATATCCAAATGTCGAATCGTAACAGAATACTTCTGTTGCTACCCAGTTTGTATCTTTGCCGACAGTATCGTACCAGTTCATAAAAGTTTGATCTTCAAGATCTATCCAGCCATGATTAATATATTCTTCAATTCTTTTATGAAGTGCCGTACCAAGATCTATAGATTCCTGAGTGGTGTCATTTGCCTGATCTGGTTTGCCTGTTTTTTTAGCTTCTGATATAGCATAACGGACACCTGCACCGAAAGCACCAACATCAATAGCTTGAACCACGCTAGACACTGACTTAGAAAACTCGCTAAAGTTTTTCATGCGAGGTTCTTTGATTCGGTACTTGTGAGTGTTGTTAATATTATTCATAGCAATTTGAATAATTCTCCCATCAAGTGTTTCGTGTTCTTGTATAATAGCTTCATTAATTTTTGGATCTTCTACCATTACACCACCTCATCATAGCTTTGATCTACTTGTTGGAATGGTTCTGGAACACCAGTTGTTGCATCTATGCCATATAAACGTGGTGTTAAATCGGTTGCGGTAATTACCACTTGATCCATCCACTGTTTGCGTATTTTCTCTATGTCTTCTGGAGTAGATACTACAAAACTTTGTAAGCCTAACCAAATATCTCCCCATTTTTCACTAAGCGAAAAAGCACCTGACCTTGTGCCACCAAGCCGTATACCTTCTGACCTATCTCCAGCTGGTGATGGTCTGTTATCGCTACTACCTGCAAACCTATTTGTCGTTGGTCTAACAGCTTGTTTAACTTCTGGCTTACCGACATTTGATCCAACAGTAATACTGCTTAAAGCATATTGTGATCTGACAAAATTACCTTCTGAATCAGTTTGTGGTTTTTGTTCGACTACATAAACAGTGGCTTTATATCCAATCAAATCTTTCAAGCTACCATATTCTTCTATGAGTGGTTTAATATATGCTTTTTCTTCTTTGCTATTAAAATCTCTCCACATATTCAATACCACAGTAGACTCTTTACCGTCTTCTAAAAAGAAAAACTTGTGTGGGGATTTGCCGTCCTCTGCTTTATATCCTTCAATAATTCCTTCCATTTCTACTATATTATTTTGCATGGTATATATCCTTTACTTGTTGTTTTTTACTTTCCTCATACTTTAAGAATTCATCAACCATTGATGATGTATAAAAAGAACCACGTCCCAAACTCAAGCCCTTAGACTTGACAGTACGCAGTTCTCCATGATTCTTTTTTCTGTTGACCGATGCCTCTTTTAGACCGATCATATTGGCAACTTCTGTTGCATTATATATATATAGCTCCCCCTTTTCATTTAACTTAATATCTTTTTGTTCAATCACTAGCATAAAATATCACCCCCTTTGGCTAGACTAGAATAATCTTTTAATAATACAGATAAATAGCTTAAACGTCAAGTATAATTTAGACAAAAAAAATAGCAACTTGTTAGGTTGCTATCTTTTTATAAACTGGAGCGAAGTATCAATGTTTAAAATTTTATATTCGAGACTCTTTTTTCGATGCCTGCACAAGAAAGGAAAAAACCATACAGGACTTTATATAAAAATAAAATCGCTCCAGTAGATATAGTCTACACTATGTCAAAACTCTACGCCAGCCGTTTTTTAGCTCAATATACTGGTTACAGCTAGGACAGCGTTCTGTTTCGTGGTGTGTGCCGAAAATTACAGCCTTTTCTTTACAGCATAAAGATATAATTTCAGTGCCGTTGTTTTTATCTATGTATGTAGTTTCCGTTATCATGCCTGACAGGTTAGGATCATTAATTAATTGAACACCTAAAAAATCATTCAATTGTGCCTGCATATCTTTGATAATCTGGCCCAGATTATCAACCTTTTTGTCCATCTTTGTTAATATCTTGATCAGTCCTGGATTCGTTTCCTTGTTCATAGTCTACCCCTTCAATTTGTTGAAGTGAAGATCTAGCATCGATCACTTCAACAGTTTGTTTTTTGGTTATCTTGTCCGTAACATATTTTGTATAAATTGTTGATGGTTCAAACTTATGTTTATTATTCATAGCTACCTTTGTTTTTTTAGCTTGCTCCATTGCCCATTTTAAACCTTGAATATCTATAAATTTATTTTTGGACATGATACACCTACTTCTTAGATTTTGAAAGTTCTTTTTCTAACTTTGCAACTTTTGATTCTAGCTCACGAATTCGTGATGTTGTTTCAACTGCTTCTAGCTTACTAATTCGTGATGCCATTTCAACAAACATATCGCTAATATAATTATTAATTTCCGATGCCATAATTTATCCCCCTTTGTACCCAGATGGTTGTACCTGTTTAATTATGCAAACTTTATAAACATCTAATAATGCTTTCATGTCTACGGCTTCCCAGTCTATCCAGTCTGTAACGTATTCTGTTTGTTCAAAATCCCCAGTACCATCTGCCCACTGTGGACAGCATTTTAAATTTAAATCACCATCTACCCAAAATATCTTTCCAAATTTTTCAGACTTATACATAATTACCCCCTATTTTTATTCATCAAATGGTTCTATTTGCTCGCCCATTTCAAGCATTTGTTGGTAGCCGTTTCCGCCGTCCCTACTCCAGCCACAGAAGCATCTAGCAAACTGTTGCTCCATGTCTAAAGATAAATGATTATCACACCATACACAAACGCTCGCTCCGCACCTGTTGCGGCTTTCGTATAAGTGCTCACAATCTTCAGTTATCGTAATTGATCCTACGCTGTTTCCGTTGTTGTCATACAATGGAACATTCTCATTCTGTTCCTCAAAATCAACAGTTCTGAGAAACTTATAAATAATATTTAATACTTCTGTTTCTTTGCCGTTGTCCTCAAATGCCGCATTGTCTGTGTCGATAGATATATTTATGTTTATCATTTTTTACCCCTGTCTTTTTTCAAACTCTTTGATAATTTCATCCTCTGTAGCTTGGCGGCCCAGTTCCTCAGCTAGCCGCTCTTTAATTAATTCTAGCAAATTGTCGTTTCCCAAGTGGCTCATACTTACACCTTTCCTTTTGTTAAATGATATTCCATTGCCATATATTTTTTGTCTGATACATGGTCAAATTTTATGTTGGGATATGCCAATGTAAACTCCAAAATTATTTGTTCAAGATCTTGATTATCAGTTTTGTTGATGTTGTCCTGAACATACATTAAAAATGCTTTAGTCCTGCTCATAATCTAGTCCTTCCAGTAATTATATATAGATCTAAAATTCTCTGAAATATGATTCCATTCAAGGCCGTCATCTAAAAATGCGGCAAAGTCTGAAAAATCATCTTTTGACAATTCCTCATTGTCTTTTAAATCTAATGCTTCTACGGTGTCCTCATAGTCCCACCAAGCAATAACAACATCATCATTCAAATCAAATTTTCGTTTTAATATTTTAATAAGATCATGCACTTTCATATTTTCACCTCATGTTATATATATATATAAATAATTATTACTTCCAGTCTGGTTGTTTTTTACCATCAATAAAATATTTATCGTTTTTAGATTTTACAAACTCCACAAAGCCGTCAAAATCGTACTCGTTTTGCTCTGGATGCTTGTTATATTTCCTATCAACTATATTAAAATTTAAATCTATGACGTAGACTCCATTATCAAAATTATCACAATCAAGTTGGTCAATAGAATTAAACTCAATAGTCATTTGATTATCGAAAGTGTTTTTTATTACTTGCACTAGATCCGCTGGCGGATTTTCGCTGTCAGGTATGCCGTACTCTTTAGCTACGGCCAGCAATGGATCTATGCTATCTTTGCCGCCGTTCCAGTGTAAATAAACTCCGGTGCCTGTATTTTCAAATTCGATTACCGCTCTATTACCCATTTTTCACCTCGTTTTTTTTATTATTTTTATTGCGTAGCCAGATCTTAAAGTCTGACCACGTTCCAACAAATTTAACCATATTAACTCCATTCTATTTTTATACAACAACAAATCCCCTGTAATATCTTCTGGCTCTTTTACTTTTGGTTGCTACTTCCTTGACAATATCATTATCAATTAATCTATCCATGATAAACTTGTCAAAATTTCTTAGTACATCAAAAAAATTAACGTCAGAATTTTTCACACGTTTGAAAGTTATACCATCTTTAATTTTGTCATAGCTTATTTTAATTGAGCCGTCATTATAAATGTCTGTTTTGTTTGTTTTTAAATATGGTAGAGTAGCCAATAAATTTTCAAAATCATATATTGGTTGTACTTTGGTTATCCACCATGCTTCAAAGAACCGCCTATTGTTTTTGTATTTTTGTCTTGGTGCCTCTTTAATGGTTACAGTAATTTTGGGGATAGCTGTTTCATTTTGCATTAAAGATCTCCAATTGCTCGGCTCTCTAACAATCCCAAACATTCGACATTCATCGGCACTTTCAATCAAGTTATCAACATCATAAGAAAAATAGTTGATTTTTTCATCATCTGGAATCCAGCCTTCGTCCATAAATGGATGACGGTCTTTGTTAAGATCTTCAGTGCCTTTTGAGATTGCCTTTAAAACTTTGTTGTTATAATCTCTTAGATAAGTTGGCACTAACTCTATTCTTTTTTTAGTAGTCATATTAACTCCTATTTTTTAAGTGTTCGAGTATGAAAATTATCTATTCAGTTGTTAAAGAAAACCGTTAAAACCTCGCTTTCAATTCCAGCAAATTAAACCTGATTACCTCATACTAATGAGTGTAATCAATTAGGTTGCCTTATCCCTAATCTATTAAGCCAGTCAAAGACTGGCCTAATAGGCAAGGGATAAACCCTGCCTAACCGTAGCTAAACGGTTACTAATTCCTTAACTTTTTTGGCCTTTTTTGGCGTAGATACTTTTAAAGTTGCCTTGATTCGGTCAAAAGCTAATTGAGCGGCGGCGGCGGCCTCGGCTACTAGCTTTTTATTAGCTTTGATAGCTTTGCTCCAGCTGTTGATATATGCGGCGGAATTGTCGATTGTGTTGGTTATTCCAGTATCCGCACAAATAAAAGCATTGGTAAATTCGGCCACCAGTTCCTCGAATCCATAGCGATCAGATCCAAAGTGATCAAATTTAGTCCAGCCACGATTAAGGCGTTTGGCGTGTCCGGTGCTATGTGCAATTTCGTGGAAATAGGTGCTGTAGTACTCATTGCAATCGTCATACATATCAAGAGTTGGTATATATATTTGGTCTTCTGACGGCCTGTAATGCGGCTGGTAATCGCCTTTATTTACTCGCACTTTTTCGACATCAGAATAAGCTAATACAAGCTGTTCGGCGTCTGTAGCTTCAGGCGTCAAAACTGGTAATTGTGCTTCAGTTTCCTCGATTTGTTCAGGCGTGAACACTTTTGTATCTAGCAAGTTGGTTTGCTGTATATTAAATACTGGAACTATGTTGAAATAGATTCTTTCCTCGATTTCAACAATTGGCTTGTCATTTTCATCAAGTTCGCCAGTCTCAATCTCTTTTTGATAGGGTACTGGTTGCCTGATAGCTGTGGCTTTTTGACCAGCTAACACGTTACCGCCGTATTTCTGGACACCGAGATAAGTTAACCAGCGTGAGTCAGAATAACCAGAAATTGAAAGTATAAATTTATTAACGCCGCTGTATACGGTTTTTGTATCTGGATTGTATGGACTAGCATAACCGCCGCCTGTATTATTCCATGACTTGTGCCAAGGTGCGATTTTATCAGACTCAATTAGATCTAAAATTCTAGTTGTTATACCGTCAAAAAATTTCTCGGCTTTTTGTGCGGCTGTTAGCTTCTTTGTATTTTTCATTGTATTATTTCCTTTTCTTGTATATATATATATATAAATAAATAGCTAGTTATTATATTTACGCCTCGCTTTCTAATATTGTGGCTTCTACGGCGAGCGTGCCGTCAGTGTCATAACCAAACTCAATTAAAGCTAAAATTTCTAGAATACTCATGTTAGAACCTCCAATTTTAATATAAATAATTAAACATGATGTGACAACCTTAGCATTGCATAGATTATTTGTCAAGCATTAAAACAAAATTGATAGAGTTTTTAATAAAATATATTATATATAAATATATAATATAATTGGCTTAATCGGAGCTGGTAAGTCAAGAACCAATGGTCAAGAATAGCATTAATAATATCACCGTAAACAACAGCATAAAATAGCGTGAAAATTGACCATTTTTAAGAGAATTTAGCTGTTAAATTTAGCTACGAATTTTTTTTGTCAATAGTCTTTACCAAAACTATACCTTTAAAGCTAAAATTTAGTATAAACAAGGGTAGTTGGCTAGCTTTGAAAGGTAAAGAAATTATACCTTGAGCTTAGGTTCAAAAGTATAGCTCAGGGTGTGCAACTTTACCTATAAAAAGCATTTTCGACTCAAAGCAAAACAATATACCCTGAAACGCTCCAGAATCCACGAGAAACAACGATTGAACGATCAGACCAATGCAACGACACATCAATAAAAAACGTTTGCTGTCGATCATGAGCAAAAAAACTTTTGAGCCAAATTTCCCAGACCCTCCGACCCTGCAGTTTAGGTGTTGGTTGGTGTGTTGTGTTGGTTGGTAATAAGTGTGTTGAGTGTTGTCAATAGTACTATAGTGTGGTTGTAGGTGTTTGTTGTCTATGGAGCGTTGTTTTAAGTTGGTGTAGTGTAAATGTTAGGAGTCTTGTATGTAGGCGTGGGTAATGAATGAGGGGGTAGGGTTTAGGTATTTTGTTGTTATGTCGGTCTATACCTCTGACGATTTATTTTTTGACAAAAGGCGTTGTCTGTGATATGAATTACAAAATTACAGACCTCTGTAATTCCTGTAATAATTACAGATTTTGTTACAGTGTAATTACAGATCTGTAATCTGTAATTTGAACCTAATTACAGCTGTAATTACAGTAATTACAATTGTAATTACAAATTACATTACATATTGGGTCTCTTAAAGACCCATATATGTAATTTGTAATTATAGTAATAATACATTATGGTTAAAGAAAGAAAAAAAGAAAAAAGAAAGAAAGTAATATGGCGGCAGGCAAGCAAGGTATGCGGTCCAATCCAGAGAATAATGGCCGAGCAGAAATGATGCGGCAGAACAAAAAAGTGTTGTTAGCGGCTGTAGAGCAGTATGGCGGCAACACTAAGGCTATGAAGGCTGCAGGGATATCGAAGCAGACATATTATTCATACATTAGGAATGATCCAGAATTTAAAGAAAACTTAGAGCACGCAAAATTAGCGTTTGGTGAAAGTATGTTAGAGATTGCGATAGACAGGGTAAGGAATCCTGACAAAGGCAAGGGTAGTGATGTATTATTGATATCGTTATTAAATGCGTATCTCAGTCACATATTCAAGCCTACAACGGTTGTTGGTGAGGATACGGCCAAGGAATTAATTACGGAATGGCGTAAGGCTGCAAGATCTGATGCAAAGCAAAAATCGGAGCAGCCGTTATCGGAAAATATGGAAGACACTCTTGATGATATATTAAACAAGAAACAGTAATGGCCACAGAAACAAAGAAACCTAACATTAGGGATATAGTTTTCAACCATATTGGGTTTAATCCCACTAAGGAACAGCAGGTTATTATTGATTCCCCCTACAGGTTTAACCTCGTAGCTGGTGGTGAGCAGGCTGGTAAAAGTATGATTGCTAGTAAATATTTGCTCTACCAGTATTTTTTACATGACGAAGATAAATATGGCCCAGCATTATACTGGCTGGTAGCTGCGGATTACGAACGTACGAGGGCAGAATTCGAATATCTAAGGGATAACTTTACGGAACTCGGATTATTAGCCGAATGTTCTAAGAGGGTAGATCCTGGACATATGATAATGAAAGATGGTACGAGGATAGAAACCAAGTCTGCCAAAGACCATAGAACCCTAGCAATGAAAGCACCGAATGGAATATTGGGCTGCGAAGCATCACAGCTAGATCTTGATACCTTTCATAGATTAATGGGAAGGTGTGCACCGAAGAAGGGATGGTTATTCCTTTCAGGGACATTTGAAGGATCTCTTGGTTGGTATCCACAAATGTTTACCGCATGGGCTAGTGGTGCTGACAGAGAAGCAAGATCGTATAGTTTACCGAGCTGGACTAATATTAATTTATACCCAGAAGGTAGAGACGACCCAGAAATAAAACGACTGGAATCACTATCCAGTGATGATTTCTTTATGGAACGTATCGCAGGTAAGCCAAGTCCTCCCAGAGGGTTGGTATTTCCAGAGTTCAGACCTGATAAACACGTCAAAGAAGTGGAATACGATAAAGGAACTCCAGTACATTTATGGATGGATCCAGGTTATGCAGGAGCATATGCAGTAATTGCGGTGCAGATTGTCGGAGAACAGATACAAATTATTGACGAAATCTACGAACAAGCACTAATTACTGACGAAATCATTGATATTGCTACAGCAAAACCATGGTGGGGTGATGTACAATTCGGCGTGATTGA
>CEOH01089287.1_pt1 | contig 14229 bp, 14 predicted proteins | sample 530311 | NCBI WGS metagenome assembly CEOH01 (sample SAMEA2619923, study PRJEB7988) | marine metagenome | biome: marine biome (ENVO:00000447); feature: deep chlorophyll maximum layer (ENVO:xxxxxxxx); material: "saline water (ENVO:00002010), including plankton (ENVO:xxxxxxxx)" | depth 60 m
GGAGTTTAAGTGGAAGATAAATATTCCCTCTGTTGCACAGTTAGTTCCCGGAGTTAATGGAGGTCAACTGATTGTAGGAGCAGCTAGACCCAACACAGGCAAAACAAGTAGCCATGCTTTTTTATGTGCAGGTAAGGGTGGATTTCTTCATCAAGGGGCAAAGGTTATGGTGCTTGCAAATGAAGAGGCTACCAATAGAGTATCTGCAAGGTATCTTACTGCAGCTTGCAACATGACAATAAGAGAAATAGTTAAAGATAAAGCAAAAGCAGAAACAATGTTTAGTCCTATAAAAGATAATCTTCATGTAGCTGATGCTACAGGGTGGGATTTAGATAGGATGGAGAGAGCAGTTAAGGCATACAAACCAGACATTCTCATAGCTGACATGGCAGATAAATTTCAGCCAGAGGGTGCATACACAGCCCACCATGAGAAACTAAAAGCTACCTACATACGTTTGCGTATTATAGCAAAACAATATGGTTGTGTTATATTGGCTATGTCGCAACTATCTGCTGACGCAGAAGGTAAAGTGTTTGTAGATATGTCTATGCTTGAAGGAAGCAGAACAGGAAAAGCATCTGAAGCAGATGTGTTGTTCTGTATTACTAAAACACCAATGGTTGAAGGACAACAGGAAGAAGACAGTGCAGAAAGACACTGGCTTGTATTAAAGAACAAACTTACTGGAAAACATGGTAGGGTTGTAACTATGTTTGATCCAGAGACAGCTACCTATACAGCGTAGGAGAGTAACATGAAACTTACAGTGGATATAGAGAATACAATTACTCGTTTACCATCTGGTAAAATATTACTTGATCCATTCACACCAGATAATAAACTTGTTCTTGTATGTACAAAGAAAGATACAGGGGAGGAGTCTTCTTTTTGGTTTAATCATAGCACCCACAGTACTGAGAACGCAAAGGAAAAACTTCAATCTCAACTTGATGAGGCTGCTGTTATAATTTGCCATAATGCACAACATGAATTAACGTGGTTGTGGGACTGTGGATTTAAATACGATAAACCAGTTTTTGATACCATGTTAGTAGAATATTTATTTCAAAGAGCACAGAAACAACCCTTGTCTCTACAGGCTATAGCAGAAAGATACGATCTTGAAAACCAAAAGATGGATTTAATGAAGGAGCAACTCAAAGCTGGAATATCTGTGGATAATATAGATGGAGATGAGCTAGAAGAATATTGTTTAGCTGACGTAAAAGCTACACAGGAGTTGGCAGATAGGTTAAGAAAAAAATTATATACAAAAGAATATTCTTCTTTAGAACCTATAACATTACTTACAAATGAGCTATGCGTATTGTTAGCTAAGATATATTCAAGGGGCTTCTCGGTAGACAAGGAAGCTCTAAACATAGTTAAAAAGCAATTCAAAAAAGAGCAAGCTGATATACAGCAAAGCTTAAATGCTCAAGTGATAGAGTTAATGGGAGATACACCTATAAATCTATCCTCTCCAGAACAATTGAGTATGTTAATATACAGTAGAAAACCTAACGACAAATCTAATTGGTCTTCATGCTTTCCAAAGTATATGCAGAAAAAAGATTTTGATAAAGAGGTTAGAAACAAGAGTAGTCTTGTGTATAAAACAAAGGCGATACAGTGCTCTGATTGTTTTGGTAAAGGATTTAATTTAGTTAGAAAGAAAGATGGCACTATAGGAAAAGCAAAACGATTATGTAAAGTATGTGATGCTAAAGGCATTTTATATTTACCCCAAAAACGTATAGCAGGACTTAAATTCTCTGCTCCAACTGCAAGTTGGGTATCTAATCATGGCTTTAGTACAAGTAAAACAAATCTAGAGCTTCTGGAAACGGTAGCTAAACGTAGAAACATGACTAAAGCACAAGACTTTTTACATAAAGTTCGTAGATTATCTGCATTAGATACCTATCTATCTTCTTTTGTGGATGGCATAGAAACTTATATGAAGAATGACGGTAAGTTGCACGTTAGATTAGTGCAACATAGAACATCAACAGGAAGGTTAGCTTCTGATTCTCCTAACTTACAAAATATGCCAAGGGGAAATACTTTTCCAATTAAAAAAGTTTTTAAGTCACGTTGGAAAGGTGGAAAAATTATAGAGGCAGACTTTGCTCAACTTGAGTTTAGAACGGCTGCTTTTTTAGGGCAGGACAACATAGCCAAAGATGAAATAAATACTGGTTTTGATGTTCATAGTTATACTGCCAAGGTAATATCAGATGCAGGACAACAAACTTCTAGACAAGAAGCTAAAGAACATACCTTCGCTCCATTGTTTGGTGCTACAGGGTATGGAAAAACTACTGCAGAGGAAACATACTACAAGCAATTCATAAAAAAATATGATGGCATAGGTGCTTGGCACACAGATTTAGCCAATGAAGTTATGTCTACTGGTATGGTAACGACTCCTACAGGAAGACAGTTCGCTTTTCCTAATGCTAAACGTAGGAGCAATGGGGGCATTACATACTTTACTGCTGTAAAGAATTACCCTGTGCAATCTGTATCTACAGACATTGTGCAAATGACGTTACTGCTGGTAGAAGAGGAATTACAGAAGGATGTGCTTAGAAGTATGATTGTAAACAGTGTACATGATAGTGTAGTTATTGATGTATACCCTAACGAAGAAGAAAGGGTAAAAAGCTGTATACAAAGGGTAGAAAAGAAGCTACAGACTGTATTAAATTTAAAATTTGCAATGCAGTTTGATGTCCCTTTGTCTATGGAATGTAAGATAGGAGATAATTGGATGGAAGTAGTAGAATATCGTTGACAAATTTTTATTTTAGTGTATAATGGTCAACTTCTTTAACATGAAAGGAAAATTTTTATGAACACAGAGTTAGCGACAATTAATACAGATAACTATGACCTAATGGCTAGTGCTATGGGCATGGGTAAGCCGTCAAAGTCAGATACTAATGTTGCTCTTCCCCGAATGAAGATTGAGCATAGACCTATTATGGATACTGTGTCTACTAAAGGAAAGAAGCGACAAATGGAAGTTGTTCCCGGAGGAACATTTGCATTAACTGATAGCAATGGTAACATACATTATTCAGAAGGAATCACATTTCGTCCATTTCTTCAACGGTTTAGGTATGTTCGTTGGGTTCCCTTTACACAGCCAGATGAAGCAGGACGTAAGGGTAAGTTTATTAAGACAGTATTTTCTACACAAGATAACTTTAATAACTCTGACCACATGGATTCGGATGGTGGTTTTAATTGTGGTAGACCTTCTGGATACATTAAGGATTGGAAAGCTTTACCAGAATCTACTCGCAGATTAATCTCTTCAGTTAAAAGAGTACGTGCTTTATTTGGCGTAGCTTCTTCAAATGAGGTATTGAACGAGAAGGGAGAGTCTTCTGGTGAACCTATTAACATTCCAGTTATATGGGAAGTTAATAATAAGGATGCCTTCAAATCTATGGGAGAAGCAGTGGAACAATACTTCTCTGCAAAGAGATTATTGCCAGAACATTCTATGACCATTACCACAGAGGGCAATCCCATGACTAATGGAAACATGTTATATTCACCTATTGTTTCTGTAGATTTATCCAACAAGATTAGCATCAAAGAGGAAGATCAAGATATTTTCCGTAGCTTTGTAGATTGGGTTGACGGTCAAAACAGTTGGATAAAATCACGCTATGAGGAAAAGTCAAATGGTTCTGGTTATTCTCAAGCAGAAGATGATGTTATAGATGAATTTATAACTGTAACAGAGGAGTTGTAAAGTGGAACATCCTGTTGAATTTATGGTGCATGACTATTTCAGTAAAGTTATTAGTGGGTCTAAAGGAATGTCAAAAACCACTAGAAATAAAATAATGAAACATGTAGAACAAGCTGTAGCTAAACAGTTTGACGATAAAGACAACAGGAAGTTCAGACTAAGAGCCAGCAACATTGGTAGAGCTACTTGCCAACTTTGGTTTATGAAAAACAAGCCAGAGAAGGCAGTAGCTCGTGGCACAAATTTTTTACTTAGAATGTTGATAGGAGATATAACTGAAGCTGTCTTCAAAGGTGCATTAACTGAAGCTGGTGTAAAATATGGAGAACCAGAAAAAGTACAGGTAAAAATTGCTGGAGAGACAATTAGTGGAGAGTATGATCTTATCGTAGATAATAAAGTAGATGATATTAAATCTGCTAGTCCTTGGAGCTATAGAAACAAATGGGTATCAGGAAATAGTATAGAAAAGAATGATAGCTTTGGCTACATAGGACAACTTGCTATATATGCAAAAGGCAAAGGTGTTGAAGCTGGAGGATGGTGGGTTATCAATCATTCTTCAGGAGAGTTTAAATATATAAAGTATACAAGTGATACAGATGCAGTAATTAAAAACTTAGAAGATACCGTAAATACACTAAAAGAAAATAAATTTAAACGCTGTTATAACCCTATTGAGGAGACATACAGAGGAAAACCAAGTGGAAGATATGTTCTTAATAAAGAGTGTCAGTTTTGTGATTTCAGATATACTTGTTGGGGAAAGGCACTGTCCAGAGAACAATCTAAAGTAAGCAAAGCTAAAGAAAAGCCTATGGTATATTACATAAACAAAGAAGAAAAATCTTATAACAAAGAAAACTTTTAACAAAAAAGGATGTCTGTGCCATGATGGAAATAGTTATCACAAACAACATGAGAAATAAAGCACACAAAAAAGCAAAAGAAATGGGAGTGCTATATAAAAGCATTACTCGTGGAAAGGGAAATGTGTTTGGTTTTCTTGGTGAAGAAATAGCTAGAAAAGTTTTAGGAGGAGAAGAGAATAACACAAGAGATTATGATTTAATTGTATCCAATAAAAAGATAGATGTTAAGACAAAGAAAACTTCTGTTGCTCCAAAATTAAACTATGAATGTAGTGTAGCAGACCTAACTAAAAAACAAGAGTGTGATTATTTTGCTTTTGTAAGGGTTTTAGATGATCAATCTAAAGGGTGGTTTCTTGGTGTAAAAGATAGAGATAAATATTATGAAGAGGCTACATATTTAACAAAAGGTCAGCATGACCCAAGTAATAACTTTACTGTTAGAGCTAATTGTTATAATCTTCCTATTTCTTCTTTGTCATTTAATGAGGAAGGTATTATCCATAATGGTTCAAAAGTCAAAGTATAATAAAAAAGGATACAAAAAAGCTAGAGCAAGTGGGTTTAGATCTGGTTTAGAAGAAAAAGTAGCAAAGCAAATAGAAAAAGCTAACAACAAAATACGATATGAAACTGTAAAAATAAAATGGATTGATTTTGCTATACGTTCTTACACACCAGATTTTGTTTTAGACAATGGTATAATAATAGAAGTAAAAGGCTTTTGGTCTGTAGCAGACAGAAAGAAACATGCACAGGTTAAAAAACAACACCCAAAACTAGATGTTAGAATTGTTTTTGAAAACAGTAAAAGAAAAATTAGAAAAGGTTCAAATACAACTTATGGAATGTGGTGTGATAAAAATGATATATTGTTTTATGATAGGATTATACCTTTAACGTGGATGAATGAAAAGATAAAATTTATGCCACCAAAAATAGTAACTGTAGAAGAGAGGCAGGGTGACAATGCGATTTAATCAGATAAATAAAAATGATTTTGTTATTGTGTTAAAACCTGTCATGGCAGATGCAGACGAAGAATATGAAGAAAGCACAGGATGGACAGGAGAAATACAAATTCAACTTTTTGCAGACCTGTCTAAGTCATTGTTAAGTAAACAGGAAATGACTACTATGGAACAACTTTGTTCTTTATTGGTTGCTACCGTTCCTGCTTTAAATGAAAATGCCTTTATACGATACGTAATAAATGAGTATGCAGAAGTTAGCCCCATTGAACTAGAACATATGGATATAGTAGAATATCAAGAAAAAATAACAAAGGGAAATGTTATACAATTAAAATTTGACAGTGATACGGAAGGAAATGCCTAATGCCAAGTGATGATTACATATTAGCTAGAGAAGCAATGCAAAAAGTTAAAGAAAAAAGTGAAGATATGGTCAATAATCCACCACACTATAACAAACATGGCATAGAGTGTATACAAGCTATACGAGCAGCTTTAACAGACGAAGAATTTCGTGGCTATTGTAAGGGAAATGTGGTAAAGTATACGTGGAGAGAAACATATAAAAACAAAGATGAAGACTTACAAAAGGCTGAGTGGTATTTAAATAGATTATTAAAAGAAGTAGTTACAAACAATGAAAGCTAGAGTTAACATATTTTTAGAAATTGAGGATGGTGAGTTTATGATGCCTGTAGATGGTGATCCTACGATTGAACTAACAGAAATGTTACATGAACTATTAGAAAATTTAGAAGGAACTAGAGTTCTTAACCTAAAAGTAAAATGCACTGGAGTACCTAAATATGAACTATATGAATGACTACCAAAGATTCATTGCTCTTTCAAGATATGCTCGTTGGATAGAAGAAGACAACAGAAGGGAGACTTGGGAAGAGACTGTAAGCAGACTTATAAATTATTTTAAGTATCATACAGAACAGGTTTTAGAAGTTTCTATTGATGATAGTATGTGGAAACAAATAAAGGGAGGCATTGTATCTTTAAATATTATGCCTAGCATGAGAGCTATGATGACTGCTGGTCCTGCTTTAGATAGAGAGCACATAGCTGGCTATAACTGTTCATACATTCCTATTGATAATCCTAAAGCTTTTGATGAAGTTCTTTATATTTTAATGAACGGAACAGGAGTAGGATTTTCTGTTGAAAGACAATACATAAATAGTTTACCTACAATACCTGATCGAGAGTTTGAGCATACAGAAGATGTAATTTCTGTAGCAGACTCAAAAGAAGGATGGGCAAGAGCGTTTAGAGATTTGATTTCATATCTGTATACATGTCGCATACCAAAGATAAACGTAAATAAAATACGTCCTTCAGGAGCAAGGTTAAAGACCTTTGGAGGTAGAGCTTCAGGACCACAACCCTTAGTTGATCTATTTGATTTTACTATTACTAAGTTTAAAGAAGCTAGTGGAAGAAAACTTACTTCATTAGAGTGCCATGATATTGTCTGTAAGACAGGTGAAGTGGTAGTTGTTGGTGGCGTAAGAAGGTCTGCATTGATATCTCTTTCTAATGTTTCAGATGATAGACTAAGATCAGCAAAGAAAGGACAGTGGTGGGAAACGAATCCAGAAAGGTCACTGGCTAATAACTCTGCTGTCTATACAGATCCACCAGATACAGCTACCTTTATGAAAGAATGGTATTCTCTTTATGAAAGTAAATCAGGTGAGAGAGGAATGTTTAACAGACAGTCAGCACAGATTAAAGCTGCACAAAACGGAAGAAGAAATGCAGATGTAGATTTTGGAACAAACCCTTGTTCAGAAATAATACTAAGACCAAATCAATTCTGCAATTTAACAGAAGTTGTATGTAGAAATGGTGACACAAAAACCACACTTAGAAATAAAATAAAATTAGCTACTATACTTGGAACTATTCAATCTACCCTTACTAACTTTGGGTATTTAAGAAAACGGTGGATTAACAATACAGAAGAAGAAAGGTTGTTAGGTGTATCATTAACTGGTATAATGGACTGCGAATTACTCAATGGAACAACAGAAAAGCTACCAAATACACTAGAGTATTTACGTAATGTAGCTGTAGAAACAAATAAAGAATGGGCTAAAAAGTTGGGAATACCACAATCTACAGCTATTACTTGTGTTAAACCTTCAGGTACAGTTAGTCAACTTGTAGATAGTTCCAGTGGTATTCATGCAAGACACAATCCGCATTATATACGTACTGTTAGAGCAGATAATAAAGATCCATTGACACAGTTGATGATAAGTGTAGGTGTTCCACATGAAGCAGATCATTTAAATATAGATACTACTACGGTATTTTCATTTCCAATGAAGTCTCCTAAAAACGCAATTTGTAGAAATGACCTATCAGCTATAGAGCAATTAAAGTTATGGAAAACTTATGCAGAACATTGGTGTGAACATAAACCATCAGTTACTATATCTGTCAAAGAAAAAGAATGGGTAAGTGTAGGAGCTTGGTGTTGGGATAATTTTAATTACTTGTCTGGTGTATCATTTTTACCACACACAGATCACTCTTACAAGCAAGCCCCATATCAAGATGTAGATCAAACAGAGTATAATTCGTTGGTGAAACAGATGCCAAAAGATATTGATTGGTCTAAACTATCTGAGATAGAAAAAGAAGACACAACTACAGGAACACAAGAGCTTTCTTGTACTGCAGGAGTTTGTGAATTAGTAGACATTACTTCATTTAAGGGAGAAACAGCATGAGTAAAGAACGTCATCCTCCTCTTCGTATTCAACATGATAAAGGATATCGTGCGTTTAAGCGTGGACGAATAATTAATCCATACAAGCAAGGTAGTTCTTTTTATAAAGAATGGGAACGAGGATTTAACAAAGCCTACTTTGAAAACTTAGGACAAATAAATGCCAGATAACCTTGAGAAAAATATGACAAAAGAAGTCAAAAAATGGCAACAAAAAAAGGAAGGATACAAAAACCCTTCCTTGTTAAGACTATTCACTAGTCATATTAGAGATACAGATAACCCACAAACGTATTGGTGTCATGGGAGGGATGCTTTTATGAATAGTTTAAAATTATTATTGTGTTGTGCATTAGGATTAGTCCATGCAATATTTCCTTTTTGGTTTAAATTTACAACTTCCTCTGCTGTAATAAGAGCTTTTAAAATTATAGTTGATAGTAAAAGACACAGAAGAGAAATACAAAAGATATTACCTGATTACATTAATAAAGATAAATTTTAACATTTCCATCTTTTTCTTGCTTGTCTTAGTCTACTGTTTGGATTCTTGGCAGCTTTAGGAAATTTTTTCATTTGTCCTGCAGATCTTGCACAGTAGCTTTTTCTACGTTTAGCTGCTTTGCTTCCGGGTTTTACTTTACCTGTTACAGCAGTTTTAAGTTTACTTCCGGGATTTTGTCTTCTGTATTTAGCTACACCCTTTGCAGTTAAACCTGCACCTGCTTTAGTAGGGCGTTTGTGTCCACCCTTTATGGTTAATCCTTTCATATTGCTTTTTTTACGCTTTGGCATTTCTAATCTCCATTTAATCTACCTGCATCTTTTATTTGTTCTTTAAGCTCCTCCACCATTTCGTGTCGGGGCTTTTTTCTATCCTGCCTCTTTAATCCGTATAATGCTCTTACAGTTTCATCATGCTCTATGAAATTTATTTCTAACACACGCACTCTGTCAATAAGTCGTATGATGATTACATTTAAATCTTTTATTTGCTTAGAAAGAGTTTCCCTTGTGTCTCTCATCTCTTCATCTATTTCATCGTGTTGTTCTCTTAATTCATTTTTTAAATTACTGGTAATCCATTTAATAAGCCACCATAGAGCATAACCTGCAGCAGCAGCAGCTACTACAGGAATACCTACAGTTTCAAATAGCTTTATTAATGAAGCAGTTGTCATATGCTTAGTCTGCCTTACCTATGGGTCTTTGAGTTTCTATAAAACCTATTGCCCATAAGTACGCTTTACTATCGTCTAAAGAAGGTAAATTAGGATAGGATCTTTTCCATGCTTCTCTAGCTGCGTTTCGTTCATCACGAGTAAGCTGTTGAAATTTCTTTCTATCTGCCTCTGTAGGTGTTCTTGTAATTACCTTTTTAACTTCTTTTTCATCTTCTGGAGTTAATTTTACAGTAGCAAGTTGGCTTCTTGTAATGTCCATTGACATTTTTCTAAGGCTAGATTTTAAATTTCCTAAATATAAAACTTGTGTTCTTGGACCAGCGTTTTGATATATTGAACTATTAATAAGTGCTGGACCAAATTGATCCGACAGTTCTCCCATATTTTTTTTCATTATTCTATCTGCAAGTATATTTTTATCTTTGCCATAATACCAGTAGTAAGGTTTATTTAGTCTATTTAATTCTTTTTCAATTAGATTAAAAGGTTGTCTTGCCGTAGCACCTAAGAAACTGGCACTTAGAGGAACTTTTCTCTCTACAGCCCCTTCTTCACCAGACCCTGTAGGTATGAATAATAAATCCTGTTCTTGTTCTCCCTCTGCTCTTGCACTTCTTAAAGCCTCTGAAAAATCAGGTTTTATTCCTAAATATGTTTCAAAATTTGCTATTGCTTTTGTTTCAGGAAGTCCAGCTAAAGCCTTTCTAGCAAACAACCCCAATAAATCTACTGAATCAGTGTCCATTATTTTTCTAGCGTCAGGATCAAATGTAGCATCTAAGTCTTTAAATACTCCTACAGGAATAGTAAAAGTTCTTGTGTAGTTAGCACCAAATTTGGTCATTATTTTTAATGCTTTACTATCTATATCTTCTTCTCCCAATCCTGCTAACTCAGTAAAAAGTTCATCTAGAACAACAAATCCTGTATCTATACCACCTTTAATTTGCATACCTGTAAAAGCTTTACTCACCTCTCTCCAATTTATGGTATCCCAATTTGTTTTTTCATATTTATTTTGCATTTCTTGTGACATAATTGGAACATTTTCTGTTAGAGCACCTTTATTAGCTCTTAGTATAAAATCTGCAGTAAAAAAGTATGGTGCAAATGGACCAAGTAAAGCAGTTATATCATAAAGCATACCTGTACTTTGGTCTTTGATATAGTTCCAAGGTGTGTCTGGACCTTGCATAGCCCTAACTTGTAAAGCCCCATAAAGAAAAAGTGATCCTGTAGCTTGTTTTACGAAGCGTTCTCTCATGTTTATACCAAGAGGTTTACCTCTTATTTTTTGTATTCCTGCTCCAGCAAAACTAAGAAGCGGTGCATGTTCATACATAAACTGTGTTTGATTGACTAAAAATCTTGGAAATGGTACGAAAGCAGTAAATATAGGATTAGAACTCAATTGAGTAATTATACCTCCCAAAGTGCCTTTTTTAAATCCTTTTTGATATGTGAAAGACAATGCTTCGTCCATAGCTTTAGCTGCAAGCTCTGGATTTAATCTAAACCAATCGTTAAAGTCTAAATTTTTTTCTGCTCCTCCCTGTCCTTTCATATATGCATTAAGTGCATCTTGTCCACCAATGGCAGTACGTATTTCATTTAAAAATATTGTTTTTTTAATACCATTGTCTAACATAGTATTAAGAACATTTATTTTTCTACCTAATCTAGCAAATCCACTACCTGCTCCTAACTCTTCATTTAAATCCATTGCTTCCCTAAATACTCTTTGGTATGTTAAAGGGTTGCCCTCTTGAAATATAAGAGCTAATGATTCTGCATCTCCTCTTGAAAGAAAATCTTTTGGAAGCTTTAAAGCACTTTTAAATCCAGTAAGTCTTCCATTTTGTAGTAAATCATTGAAACCATGATCTAACATGTATATTGGTGCTCTTATTCCAGCGTTCATTAAGTTTCTTACTGTAGTTTTAGGTTGTACAACCATCAAACCTCTACGCAGTATGTCTACATTTTTAAAAACTTCCCAACTTTTTTGTCCTACTTTTCCTACTGATGCAAGTTGCTCATCCAAAACTTTTGCCATTTCAGGAGATACTATACTCAAATTTTCCATTAACTTCTTATGATTTTTTTTAGCATTTTTTGCTATTTTTATTTCATCTGGAGTAAGTTTTCTCTTTAACCCACTTAATTTTCCTAACACACGTCCTGCGTCAGAAGCATCTGATATAAATACCATAGCAAGTTCATCTGGAGTTAAATTATACTTTTCTGCAATTTTTATTAGTTCTTTTCTGGGTAACGGTATTACGTCTTTAGCTTTTGATACAGCATCTCCTAATCCTAAAGTTCGCCCAACTCCACCAAATTCTTTTGAAGCAAGTTTAGCCTCTTGCTCTAGTATGTCTGCAAGTTCGATAGACCTTGCAATTGCCATAGTAATTCTGTCCTTAGGATCAGCTACAGTTTTCCATCCTATACGATCTGCTATTTCAATACTAGCTGCAATAATACGATCTACTGTTTTTTCTTCAAGTCCAGCAAGATATCCTGTAGGAGATATTTTCTTTTTAATTTTAGTGCCTTTTTTTACTTTATCTTCAGGCAAAGCTTCTAATTTATCTTTCTTTACTTTACCTTTTGCTGGTTGCTTTTCTGCTTCCTCTACAACCTCTTTAAGCATACCTCTAAAAAATCCTGCCTGTTTAGCTTTTTTACGTAAGGTTGTCTTTGTTAGACTTTCAGCCTCTGCTAGTCTAGCTGCTTTAGCTTCTATTCCTTCTCTTGCTATTTCTCCAGCTTTATATCCCCCTCTATATCTTAGAACACCTAATCCAGTACTAAGCAAACCAGAAGGAACAGCAGCAGAGAAAAATCCTAATGCTGCACCTAACTCAACGTCACTTGGTAGTCCCATTTCTTCTCTAGTTTTTTGTTGAGCACCACCTTGTATTGCTCCTGCTGTTCCTTCTATAGCTACAGGAGCAATAGAACCTTTTAGTGCTGCCGATAATGCTCTTTTAATACCAAATTTTATGGCTTGTTGTCCTGCAATTGCACCAGCTTTACCTGCTCCTCCTGTTAGTAGCCCTAAATAAGTAGAAGGTGCTCTTAGTAAACTACCACCATAGTCTAAAAAGAAATCAAGAGATCCTGATTCTCCTGTCATTTTATCATAAGCTATTGTCATATCACGCATAGCAGATAGTTTTTCTCGTGCTGATTCTGCTATGTTTGGATTGTCTGTGTTTTTACTTGCTTCTGCTAAATCTTGCACGTATTGTAAATCTTTTACAGCAGTAACTTCATTGGTATCTTGATAACGGAAATGGTTCATAAATTCATCAAATATATCCTCATTAGAAGCATTTAAATAATCTGGATCTCCGTCCCTATCCGTTAAGAAAATTCTTGCTTGTTTTAACCATTGTTTATTGTTAACTAGGTCTTCCTTTCGTAATTCTTCAGCACGTAAATAATCAGATACATTTTCTTGGTTAACAGAAAAAACTTCCTCTGTTTGAGCCTTAACGTCTTGTGGTAATTTAAGATCTGTAGTTAATTTAAAAGCCATTTAGTCTTCCTTGCTTTGGTCTAAATTAAAGCGTTCCATAAAGGCATTTACCCCGTTTATAAACTCTTCATGTATTACACCACCTTTTTTAAAGCTACCCGATATAGGCTCTCCTTCTGGAGTAAACGGCTCTGTAAATAAAGGTTCTACGTAGCTAATAACACTGTTACCTATACGTATAGCTTCTTTCTCAAAGTTTTCTTTAGTAATTTTACCTTCTTCGTATTCTTTATAAACTTCATTTAATTCTTTTCTAAAAGCTTTTACATCGGATGCAATTTTGTTTTCTTGGTCATCAGTTTTACCTTTAGCAGAATATTTGTCAAACCCAAGTGCCATACCTCCTACTAATCCCTTTTCCTTGTTTAATATATTGTAAGATTCTTTCGTTTCTTTATACATACTAGACTCTTTTGAAGGTTCATGGGGAAAAATTCCCGCTGCCTCTCCATTTGGCAGTGTAACACTAAATGGTCCTGTAGGATTACCTTTCTCATCTACTTGTCCCTCGGACTTCGTTCCGTCCTTTGTTATAAAGTAACCCTGTCCTACTGGTCTATCACCATCTACTCGTCCAAACCACCTAAACTTTTCCCCTCTACTTATAACTGTTATACTATCTACTTGGTTAGTTCCAGTTTGGTCAGTTTCTACTTGGTTAGTTTCAGTTCCAGTTTCAATAACTTCAACTTCTTGGTTCTTAACTTCATTTTTAGTTTCAATTCCTGTAGAAGGTGGAAACAATTTAGGCAAGCTTTCTACGTTTTCTTCCATAGCTTCTAATTTTCTAACAAAAGGCATTTTTCGATCTTGTAAAATACCTCCAAAGTTAAGATGCTCTCTAATACGTTCCTCATCTTTCTCACTAAAAGTTCTTCCTAAAAATGTTTCTAACTGTCCAATAACAACATCTTGATATTCGTTTGCCTCTCCAACACGTTTAGTTATATCCTTAGTTCTCAAACCTGTTTTTATTTTTAGTGTAAAGTCTCTACTGTATACATCTTCCCATTCGGTATCTTCACTTGATCTTTTTGCATACGGTTGTGGATTGTAATATCCTCTGCCTTGTTGTGATATTATATCGTTTTGCCTTTGGAAAGATTGTTTATCCGATATAGCAAAACT